>Ga0307419_10000342_pt1 | contig 22891 bp, 29 predicted proteins | sample SalMarWE160230MG_2_FD_202512 | JGI IMG/M metagenome (GOLD analysis project Ga0307419, IMG submission 202512) | Salt marsh sediment microbial communities from the Plum Island Ecosystem LTER, Massachusetts, United States - WE1602-30 | ecosystem: Environmental > Aquatic > Marine > Intertidal zone... | reverse complement strand
GGTTGCAGGGCATGCTTCGATGAGGTGTGTTTTCATGAATAGGGTTTATCTTGACCACGCGGCGACCACCCCTGTTGAGCCGGCGGTCGTGAAGGAGATGGAGAGGTTCTTCCTAAAGGACTTCGGAAATGCTTCCTCCATCTATTCAACAGGGAGGGAGGCCGCGCTGTCTCTGGACAAGGCAAGGAGGGTGGTTGCCAGGGCGATAAACGCGGATGAGGAAGAGATAATATTCACCTCAGGGGGAACGGAATCGGACAACCTCGCACTGGTTGGGGTTGCCATGGCCAGCAGGCCGAAGAACCACATAATAACGACCAGGATAGAGCATCACGCGATACTCAGGACATGCGAGTGGCTGGAGAAGAATGGCTTCAGTGTAACGTATCTGGATGTTGATAAACAGGGACTGGTGGACCCGGGGGATGTTGAAAAGAAAATTACCAGCAGGACGTGCCTGGTTTCGGTTATGATGGTGAACAACGAGATAGGAACGATACAGCCAATAGGAGAGATTGGAAGGATATGCAGGAAGAGGGGCGTCTGCTTCCACACGGACGCTGTCCAGGGGTATGGTAAGCTTCCCATAGACGTCAGGAAGATGAACATAGACCTGCTCTCAGCTAGCGGGCACAAGATATACGGCCCCAAGGGTGTAGGTATGCTCTACGTGAGGAAGGGCGTTAAGATAGCGCCCATGGTCCACGGAGGCAACCAGGAGGGGGGAATCCGCGCAGGCACAGAGAACCTCCCCGGTATAATGGGATTCGCAAAGGCCACTGAAATCTCCCTGAAAGTGATGGAGGAAGAGGCCGGGCGGCTTGCTGGTTTACGGGATTACCTGATAAAGAGAGTGCTGGAGATTCCCCATACACATCTCAACGGACATCCCAGGAAGAGGCTGCCCGGAAACGCGCACTTCAGGTTCGATTACATCGAGGGCGAGGCGCTCATACTGAAACTGGATGCCCACGGGATAGAGGGCTCTACAGGGAGCGCCTGCTCCTCTAGGGAACTGAAGCCCTCGCACGTCCTGACAGCGCTCGGCCTGAAGGCACACCAGACCCACGGGAGCCTGCGGCTGACCCTGGGAAGGCACACCACCAAAGGAGAGGTTGACAGGGCAGTGAAGGCAATCAGGAAGGTTGTCGGAGAACTCAGGGAGATATCGCCCTACAGGAAGGGCTGGAAGGACATAGAGAAGGACAAGGGAGGGAAGGAATGTACAGCAAGAAGGTAATGGAATACTTCCACCACCCCCACAACATGGGTGAGATAAAGGACCCTGACGGGATAGGCAAGATTGGTAACCCTCAGTGCGGGGACATCATGTGGCTCTACATCAAGGTGGGGAAGAGGAAGGACGGGAAGGAATATCTCAAGGACATCAAGGTCAAGACCTTCGGATGCGTTGCCGCGATTGCCACGAGCTCTGCGATAACAGACCTCGTGAAGGGAAAGACCCTTGAGGAGGCGGAGAGGATAAGCAACAGGGACATCGTTGATGTTGTTGAGGGTCTCCCGAAGAACAAGATTCACTGCTCCCTGCTCGCTGCGGACGCGCTGAAGAAGGCGATAGAGGACTACAGGAAGAAAAAGGATAAACAATAAAAACCTTTCGTCCAATTCTGTAGAGGTGAATTATGCTCATTTGCACTGAGTGTGGACAGGAATTCCCGGATTTTGACTTCCAGCTGAAGTATTTCATATGCACCCAGTGCCTGATGGAAATGGGCATTGATTCTTAAACCATCCAGGGCAATTATTTACAATGTCTGACATATGGCTCTATGCAATAGGCAGCGTCATCCTCGTAAGCCTCGCCTCGCTCGTGGGTATATTCACGCTCTCCCTCAAGGACAGGGCCCTAGGAAGGATTCTCATCTACATGGTCTCCTTCTCTGCAGGAGCGATGCTCGGTGGAGCGTTCCTCCACCTTCTTCCAGAGGTAGTTGCTGAAGTGGGGTTCGGTATTGAGATATCTCTCTATGTCCTTCTGGGAATATTGAGCTTCTTTGCAATAGAAAAGTTCATCCACTGGAGGCACTGCCACATTCCCACCTCTGACAAGCATCCGCACCCCTTCGCATACATGAACCTCTTCGGTGACGGGGTCCACAACTTCATAGACGGGCTTGTTATAGGGGCTTCATACATCGTCAGCATCCCGCTGGGAGTAGCGACCACGCTGGCCGTTCTCTTCCACGAGATACCCCAGGAAATCGGGGACTTCGGCGTCCTCGTCCATGGCGGCTTCAAGAAAAGAAGAGCCCTCTTCATGAACTTCCTCACCGCACTCACCGCTGTTATAGGAGCTGCCGCAGCCCTTATCCTGAGCGCATATATTGAGGGGATGACCATCTTCCTCGTCCCCTTCGCTGCGGGGAACTTCCTCTACATAGCAACCTCTGACCTCATACCAGAACTAAAGAAGGAGCCTGGCGCAAAGAAGTCAGCAGGTCAGTTGATATTCATCATCCTCGGGATAGGAGTGATGTATCTGATTCTGCTGGTCAATGGATAAAACACTGATATCTTCATTTTCTAAAAACAAGAGCTGCTGCTTTGTAACTTATTTTTTTGAACTTGGGATTTGATTTGATCTCAAAACTGAACTGTCTCTTTACATTAAGTTTTTTGAGTATTCTCATAACATCATCGGGTTTATGATTATAACATTCATCCCCAGTTATGATAGACGGTCTTGATTCAACCAGTCCTGATTCATATATGTAAGACAGGATTAGAGTTTTGCATATGATTTGTAAAGATGATAAATAATCTACAATCTTTTTTTTGCTAATATGATGTAAATTCATCCAGTCAAAAACATTGACATCCTTAAATCCCATCTGATGCAATTCTTGGGTTTTAGTTTTCTTAAACTCCAAACCCGGGAAGTTCTTCTTTGCAGACTCTATTGCTACTTCTGAGGTGTCAGTTCCAATAGTTTCTTTGAATCCCATTCCTTTTATGGTCTCAGCGGTTTCGCCTGTCCCACAACCAGGAATTAGCAGGGTTTTTTCTTTTTCCAATTCATTTAATTCCGCTATTATCTCGTTGGGGAATTTGATACCGAACCATGGCAATTCAGAAGACTGATATTTTCTATAAATAGAATCCCACATTTCTTGGCTGTTTTTTTGCAACATCTTAAATTATTGGGTTTATTGTTAAAATTACTTAAGCCGGTTGCCGTGGACGGGTTTCCACTGCCAGGAGTATTTCTTTACTGTGGGGGTCTTTCCGAAGCCGCATGATGCGCATTCCTTGTGCCTGATGTGGTAGGCGTGCTTCCCGCACCTCCTGCAGATGAAGTGGGTCTTCTTGTTCCTCTTCCCCATGCTGGGTGTTCCCTTTGTCATAAAATCAGCCTCACTTTTCAGGTGAGATGTAGACTATGCTGTCGCCCCTGATAAGGACCTTCCCGAGCTTCACTTCCTTGTCGTTCCCTGTTATCGTGGCCTCGTCAAGCCATATGTTTATGTGAGAATCAAAGGCCTTCAGTATGCCCGTTACGGTCTCCTCTGACTTTGTCTTGACTATTATCTTCTTGTCTGTTGAGCTTCCGAGCACGTCAAGCGGTCTCTGCATCATAACACCTCGTTCATTCTTTCCGTATGGGTATTCTATTTTATATCAATGTATTTAAAGGTTTCCTTAAAAAGCCTTCACTTGCCTCCTTTGCCATTCAGCCTCGATATCAACCGTTAACTATTTAACCTCGCTTATGATAAACATGAGTGAGCAGAGGGTTACAATGAGATTCAGAGAACTTAGGGTAAAACGGCAAATCATAAATAATGCCGAAAGGCTGGGATTTGAGAAACTGACCAGAATCCAGGAGAGGTCAATAAACAAGATCCTTGACGGAATGGATGTTGTCGGGCAGGCAGAAACAGGTTCAGGAAAGACCGTGGCATTCGCGCTTCCTATTCTGGAGAGGACTGAACCGCGCAGGGGCATCCAGGCGCTTGTGCTGACACCAACAAGGGAGTTATGCGTCCAGATAACTGATGTTTTCGAAGACCTTGGAAGAGGGCTCGGAATAAACGTCACGAGCGTGTATGGCGGGGTGAGCATTGACAACCAGATAAGAAAGCTTCACAGCACAGAAATCGTGATAGGGACCCCTGGAAGGATACTGGACCACATGAACAGGGGGACGATAAGCCTGGGAGGGGTGAGGTTCCTTGTCCTGGATGAGACAGACCGCATGCTTGACATGGGATTCATTGATGATGTTGAAAGGATAATCAGCCAGGTTCCAAGAAAGAGGCAGACCCTGATGTTCAGTGCCACCATGCACGGTCTTGTGGACCATATCATAGACAGGCATCTCTACAAGCCGGTCTTCGTATACACGAGGACCCATGTGGACAAGAGCAAGCTGAGGCAGGTGTATTATGAGATTGGGAACCAGAACCTGAAATTCTCTCTTTTGGTTCATCTCCTGAAGAACAGCACGCAAGGATTGACGCTGGTCTTCTGTGCAACCAGGACCGAATCCGATATCGTTGCAAGGAACCTGAGGAGGAACGGCCTGAACGCCTCAACGATTCATGGAGGCATGAGCCAGCAAAGCAGGGAGAAATCCATGGATTCTCTAAAAAACGAAAGGACAGACATCCTGGTTGCCACAGACGTGGCAGCGAGGGGGATTGACATAAAGAACGTCACCCACGTATACAATTACGATGTCCCGAAGACCTCAAAGGAATATATCCACAGGATTGGAAGGACCGCAAGGGCAGGGGAGGAGGGAGACGCCGTGACCCTGCTCACGCACAAGGACCATGACAACTTCCGGAGGGTCCTCAGGGACGTGGAGCTGGACATCCAGCCCGCGGAGATGCCTCATTTCAGGAGGGTAATGTTCGAGAGGTATCCCCGCGACAGCGACGGTCCCAGAAGGAGACCATACCAGAAGACGTATCAAAGACGGCCAAGAAGATGGTGAGCCTACCTTTTCGCTTTCTTTCTCGTTTTCCTGTGCTTCTCTGCTGCATCGATATCCTTCTTGTAGACGATGGTCCTGTATGGGAACGGAACCTCTATCCCCTCCCTGTCAAACCTCTTCTTTATTGATTCGGTCAGGTCAAACTTCATGATTATGGCAGCCGACTGGTTGGGTGCCCAGTAATACAGGCGCATTACCTGGGCAAAGTCGCTCAGTTCTACCAGCCTCGCCTTAACGAGCTTTTCCGTAGGAAGGAACTCATTGTCCACACCCTTTACCTCCCTGAGGAGGCTGGGATGCTTCAGCCCCTCCTCCACCATTATCTTCCTTGCCCTGTCTATGTCAGAGTCATAGCTTATGCCTATCTCCAGGGTCCCCAGGATGGACGGGTTGACTATGGAATAATTCGTGACGTATTCCTGTCCTATCACGGAATTCGGGACTATTATCCTCTTCTCCTGCCACGTCCTTATTACTGTGTGCCTCAGGGTGATGTCCTCAACTGTCCCGTAATCGTCCTTTATGCTCACCTTGTCGCCCACGCTGAATGGCTTGAATATCGCTATGAATATGCCCGCTATTATGTTGGAGAGAGTCTGCTGGGCAGCAAAGCCGACGACGACGGCAAGTATCCCTGCAGAGGCAAGGAGGGATATCCCCACCCCGGAGAAACCTGGTATCATGCTCGCTGCTGCTGCGATGCCGGCTATGTATACGACGAGGCTTATCAACCTCTTCAGCACCCTGAACTGGGTCTCATCCACTTTCAGGTCCTCTGACATTCTCCTGAAGGAGCGGTTCAGGACAGCTCCTATAATCCTTGCAATAATGAAGGTGATACCGAGGACGAGGACTATGTCTATGACTAGGGTAATCGTTTCGTTGAACATCCCCCCTAACCCGAGAAGATTCGTAATCATTCAGACCAGAATCTTATTGTTTTAGTGTTTAAAAAGTGCGCCTACCATTTCTTCGCCCTGTAATTGTAGACCTTCCTGACGGGCCATGATATCTCTATCTTCTGTTTGTCATACTCCCTCTTCAGTTCCTTGATGAACTCGTGCTTCATCGGGAACTGGTCACCATACTTGTTCACCTTGAAGAAGACCTTGAAGTTTATGTTGGAGTCCCCGAACTCCCCGAACCTCATGAATGGCTCGAAGCCCTTCACTCCTGTGCCCATCTTCTTGAGGACCTTGTTGGCGACCTGTATTGTGACCTTCTCCACCTTGTCGAGGTCAGAATCATAAGCGACGCCGTTGTCTATGTAGAACAGGTAGTTCTCGTTGGGGCTCTCGAAATTCAGTATCCTGCTGTTAGCGACCTTGGAGTTGGGAAGTATAATCAGGTTGTTCTGGTAGTTCCTTATCTTGGTGGTCCTCATCCCTATGTCAGCGACCGTCCCTCTGTCACCACCCTCCAGCTCAATTAGGTCGCCTATCCTCACGGGCCTGTCTGCTATGAGGAACGCGCCTGCAAAAAGCTCCTTCAGGGTGTCCTGGAGTCCCAGTGCAATCGCTAGGCCACCAACACCAAGCACGGTCACGAGGGCGGTAGGCTCGACACCGAGCTGGCCGAGAATCCAGAAGAACGCTGCCAGAAAAACGACGCCATAAAGGACCTTCCTTACTATGGGAACGAACTGCTCATCCTTCTTGCTCTTCGTTTTTACGGCAATCTCTCCCATGTACCATTCAATGAATGCGTTTATTATCCTAACCGCCGTCCATCCTATGAAGAGGATATAGACGAGGCTGTATATCGTATAGACACCGTAGCCGAAAGCATCAAGGAACGAAAGGCCCGGTAGGGAGAGATAGGTTCCTGTCAGGACGAAGCCGACGAATATCGGTCTCCTTATCGCCTCCACAAGAAAGTCGTCAAGCTTGGTTTTTGTCTTACCGAACAGCCTCGGGGCGACTGCCTTGATTACTCTGTTGACCAGCCTTCCGATGACAGCGAAGAGCCCGACTATAACAAGCACTGCTAGGAACTCCATGTAGACGTCGAGCGATGCCGGTGCCAGGCCGAGCAACAGGCTCTCCACAGCTTCAAAAAGCATGTAATGATATTGTAGGGCTTATTTAAAAGCTTCTGGCCTTATAGCCAGCCCTTCCTCCTGAAGTAAATCAGCATCGTGGAAGACATCAGTATTATGACGAGCCAGACCATCGGGTAACCAAATTCCCAATCCAGCTCGGGCATATACTTGAAATTCATGCCGTAGAGTCCTGCAACAAAAGTAAGCGGTATGAATATCGAGGCGAATATCGTGAGGACCTTCATGACCTCGTTCATCCGGTTGCTCACGCTGGAGAGGTAGATGTCCAGCATCCCAGAAACCATGTCCCTGTAGGTCTCTATGGTATCGATGACCTGTATGGTGTGGTCATAGACGTCCCTCAGGTACATCTGGGTCTTTTTCCCGAATAGCCTCGAGTCTCCCCTCTGGATGGTTGATATGACCTCCCTCAAAGGCCAGACCGACTTCCTTAGGAATATCAGCTCCCGCTTGAGCTTGTGAATCTCGTTAAGCGTCTTTGGGTCAGGATTCCCTATCAGCTTCTCCTCCATGGACTCAATCCTCTCCCCTATGTTCTCGAGGACAGAGAAGTAATTGTCAACCACAGCGTCCATGAGGGCATAGGCAAGGTAGTCATTCCCGAGCTTCCTGAACCTGCTGCCCTTCTTATTTATGCGCTCCCTTATCTGATTGAAGACATCGCCCTCCCTTTCCTGGAAGGAGATGACGAAGCCCCTGCCTAGAACTATGCTGAGCTGCTCTATCTCAACCTCGCTACTCTCCATCCTTATCATCTTGAGGACGATGAAGAGGTATTTGTCGAATTCCTCCACCTTGGGGCGCTGGCCGGTATTGAGTATGTCCTCCATTGTCAGGGGGTGGAGACCGAAGCATTTGCCGAGCCTCTCTATGATTTCCGTGTCATGGACCCCTGTCACGTTTATCCAGGTCGTGGTGGGCTTCTTCATGTAGGGGAAGCATTCCTCCACCTTCTTTGCATCCCTTTCGGTAATCTTGGTGGGGGTGTAATCCGTTACGTGCATCTTAACGGTTTCCTGCTTCCTCTTCCCTACGAAAACCAGCGTTCCCGGAGGCTTACCCGACTTCTTCGAAATCTTATGGATGAATCTCGGCATGGCAATCTAATACTATTTCCCCTCCTGTCTTAAAAATGCACCAAGCAACATTTATAAACCTATACCGCTTATAATAACAGCATTAAATGACCGTCATTGGCTGTATGCGTCAAGACGGCTCCGTAACCAACAGGAAGGCGAAAAGATGGCTACGAAATGGCACCTGAGGTCAAGGAAGACAAAGACGGGCGGGAAGCTCATGCCCAACATCAAGAAGAAGAAGCGTGTCAGAGGCACGACCTTCTCAGAGACAAGGATAGGGGAAAGGCGGGCGAAGAACGTCAAGTCCCGCGGGGGGAACAGGAAGATAAGGCTCCTTGTCGTGGAGAGCATAAATGTTGCCGACCCCAGGACAGGCAAGATTACGAGGACGAAGCTGATTTCCGTCAAGGACAACCAGGCGAATGTCCACTACATCAGGAGGAACATCCTGACAAAGGGCGCGCTGGTCGAGACAGAGGCAGGCCTCGCAAGGGTGACCTCAAGGCCTGGTCAGGACGGCATAGTCAACGCTGTCATTGTTGAAGAAAAGAAATAAACAGCTTCGGAGAATTCTACTTCTTTCTGGATTTCTTTGCAGGCTTTGCCTTTTTGGCCGCTGGTTTTCTGGCTGGAGGCTTCTTTGAGGATTTCCTTGACTTTGGTTCTGGCCTCCTGGATGGTTTCAAGGAAGCCTTTTTTGCGGGCAACTCCTTAACGTCTTCCTTGCTGGCTTTCTTTTTCAGCGCTGGTTTCTTAACCGGTGTTTTTGATGACTTGTCATCTTCTAATGGCTTATCAGACATCTCGACGCCTATCTCTTCCAGCTTCTCCTTGAGCTTGTTGAGCGCCGACTGCACGTCCTTTATCGTGTGTGCGCCCGTGCAGATTATCTTCCCTGATGAGAACAGCAGGAAGGCAACCCTGGGTTCCCTTATCCTGTAGACCAGTCCCGGGAACTGCTCTGGCTCGTATTCCGCGTTCTCCAGGGAGAAGGCAATCTCCTCGAGGTTCAGCTTCGCGTTGACCTTTGAGGATGCGACTATGTTCTCCACCTTGATATCGAACTCCCTCGGCAGGCTTATGCCGACGCCCCGGATGGTGTCAACCACCTTCCTCATAGCCTCCTTTGCCATCTCGATGCTCCTGGCGCCGGTGCATACAATCTTTCCTGAAGAGAATATCAGCGCCGCAGCCCTCGGGTCCTGTATTCTGTAGACCAGGCCTGGGAACTGTTCCGGCTCGTATTCCACGCTCTCTATCTTCTCCACGAGCTTGCTTAGTGATATGTCCTTACCGAGAGAAGTGAAAGCAACGACGTTTTCTACTTTAATGTCGAATTCTGACATGATAACCCCCTTGACAAGTTAACGGACCATTTATATTTGTTTGCACCCTTATAAATGTTTAAATATAACCGGTATTAGTCGGGCACATGAAATTGCCCATTTATCTGATAAAGTGAACAGAAAGCTTTATAAAGCTTTCTATCCATTCTTATTAACTGCTTCTCCGTAGAAACAGAAATGTAAATATGAAAATGCGATTGAAGATAGTGATTATGATTACTATTTATTCGTCACATTAAGGAAAAAGGTGAAAAAATGAAAAAATTAAAAGAAGCAAAGATAATAGTGCCCGACACCTCGGTGTTGATAAAGGGCACGCTTTCAGAGCTCGTCAATAAGGGCGAGCTGAAGAACTTGAAGATAATAATCCCCAGGGCAGTGCTGGACGAGCTCCAGGCACAGTCATCCAGGGGAAGGGAGATAGGAATAGAAGGCCTTGAGGAGATAAAGAAGCTCAGGGTGCTTGGCGCGAAGAATAACGTATCCATAGAGTTCACGGGCACGATGCCCACTCTAGAGGAGATACAGCTCGCGAAGAAGGGAAGGATAGACGCCATAATAAAGGACGTCGCTGCAAAGGCCGGAGGGATTCTGCTTACGTCGGATTTCGTCCAGGCGCTCGTTGCAGAGGCAGAGGGCGTTCCTGTGAAATACATCGAGGACGTCATAACCAAGGAGAAGCTAGATTTCGAGACGTTCTTTGACGATGACACCCAGTCAGTCCACCTCAAGCAGGGTATTTCCCCTTATGCAAAGAAGGGCAAGCCCGGAAGCGTTGGAGTGGTGGGCCTGGGGGACAAGAAGCTCACCGAGAAGGAGATGGAATCCTTCATAAGCGAGATACTGAACAAGACCAGGAAGGACGAGCATTCCTTCATAGAGATAGGAAAGCGCGGAGCCATGGTCATCCAGCTGGGAAACTACAGGATAGCCATAACGAGGCCTCCGTTCTCGGATGCCATAGAGCTCACTGCGGTCCGTCCGATAGTCAAGCTGTCCCTCGCGGACTACAAGCTCCACAAGGAGCTCGAGAAGAGGATAGTCCAGGGAAGCCAGGGCGTCCTGATAGCCGGACCGCCCGGCTCTGGAAAGTCAACGTTCGCCGCATCCATAGCAGACTTCCTCACAGAGAAGAACAGGATAGTCAAGACCTTCGAACAGCCGAGGGACCTGCAGGTGGGCCCTGAGGTCACGCAATACGCTCCACTGGAGGGCGACTGGGAGAAGACAGCTGAGCTTCTCCTGCTGGTGAGGCCTGACTACACCATATTCGACGAGATAAGGAAAACCAAGGACTTCAAGGTCTTCGGTGACATGCGGCTCGCAGGCGTGGGAATGATAGGCGTCATGCACGCCACCAATCCCGTATCAGCCATCCAGAGGTTCATCGGAAGGATGGAGCTGGGGACAATCCCCCACGTGATAGACACGATCATATACATCAACGCCGGAAGGATAGATAAGGTGTATGAAATAGGGATGACCGTGAAGGTTCCCTTTGGTATGAAGGACCAGGACCTGGCAAGGCCCGTGGTAGAGGTCAGGAGGTTCGAGGACAAGGTCCTAGAATACGAGATATACACCTACGGCGAGGAGAACGTGATAATGGACGTCACCAAGAAGGCCGAGAAGAAAGCAAGCCCCCTCCAGTCCCTGGCAATTGAGAAGATACAGAAGGAGTTCTCCCGCTATGACCCGAACGCGGAGATTGCCTTCGAATCAGACGACAGGATAACCGCGAGGGTTAGGAACTCTGTCATATCCAGGATTATAGGGAAGGGCGGGGAAAACATAGACAAGCTCGAGAAGAGACTCGGAATCTCCATAAACATCGAGCCCAAGGAAGGGACGCTCAAGGGAGAGATAACCTGGGAATACGAGGAGAGCGGCGCCTACGTCAATCTAATCGTTGAGGAAGGCCTGACAGGCGTCCAGGTCGATGTCTATTCAGGCGAGCAATACCTACTCTCAGCATACGTCGGCAAGAGGGGAACAATCCGCGTGAGGAAGCGCTCTGAACTCGGAAGGAAGCTCATGCAGGGAATCGCCTCAGGGAAAATCAGGATTGTGGTTTAAAACCCCTTCAGGCCCAGGATTAACACAAACAATCCTGGGTTTGAACAGCTACTCTGCGTTTTTGTTTATCAGTTCCTGCATCAAATCTCCGTATTTTCTGTTTTCGATTTTACTATTTGGAGAAATCAGAGCCAATAAACCGATACATTCTTTTCTGGCCAGTTCTTGCTCTTCTGGCGAACTTACGTTTTTTTCAATTTCAATGAAACAACCCAATTTATCGACATCATCCAATTCGATGGCAAACCCCCTGTATTTGTAGGATTCTCTTTTTTTGTCTACTGTGAATGTTTCTTTAAAGCCGAGTTTTTTAAGAAAAATTATTCCCAAACCAATATCGCTTAGTTCTGATTTTAATTCTATCCCGCCACTGGTTCTGTGAATTTCCTTGAATTCAAGCGAACATTTGTCATTTACAGACCTGATTCTCGGGACAATCCCACCTTCTATTATCATGTTTTTCGAATCCAGAAACTTTGGATGCCCAAAGATTTTGTCAGTTTGACGAACTGAACTCGTGTGAAGCGCTTTAATTTCTTTGAGCTTCTTTTTGATTTGATTAAAATCATCAACCCTGGCTCTGACTTCGACTTCTATCATAGATAGAAATAAAGAATTATTATATAAAAATGGTTGAATTTTCTCCTCAATGTTTTACAAGTTGCTTATCAGCTTGCAGAAGGCGGCAGCCTCTTGTAAGCTGATTACTTGACCCACAGCTTGGCCTGCTCGATGTCCCACTTCCAGTCCTCTGGAAGGGCCTTGTTCTTCTTGTAGAAATTGGCGAGGCGCCTTATCTTGGATTCGGTCAGCTCGAGCCCCCTGTAGGAGGTGTAGTCCCTCTTGTTCTTGTCCATGTGGGCCCTCAGGTTGACCGCCTTCAGGATGAGGTTGTACATGTCCTCAGGGAACTTCTTGTTGTAGGCATTTCCCTCTTTCATGATATCTGCGACCTTCCTCTTCGCGAGCAGCCTCGTCGAGGGGACGCCATACTGGTCCCTCAGAATCATGCCTATCTCTGCTGACTGCTTACCCTGCTTGGCAAGCTCCATTATCAGCTTCTCTATCTCTGCCGGCTTCTTCTTGACCCAGTCAACTTTCGGGTCGAGCGGCTTGTGGCTGCCTGAGCGTCCCTTCTTTCTGGAATACATGCGTGACATATCGTTTCGCCTTCCTGTCTGTTACGGAGCCGTACCCTGCGGACACGGCCATTTGCTGTTTTGCCTTCCTTTTGGTATTCGTGTTGGTTAATTAATGTATGTGGCTTTATAAAACTTTGCTTGAATACAGAATCATGCCAGAAGAAGCGTTCGGTTCGGACAGAGTGGTTGCATATCTGTATGAGGTCGAGGACGGCAAATACCTACCATCAGAGCATTGTCTTTATCTGACAATCATAAAGGTGGAAGATGTTCCTGCCTTCAATAGAGACAGAACATCGGCCAGGGAATCAGAACCCTGCTCAAGGGGTTTGATGGACATTCCCTTGGAGGATGTTTCTGATGCCGGTCGTTTTGTCAAGAAGCTGGGAATTGAACCCCTGACCCGTGCTGAGGCTGCTCATATCCCTTATTATAAAAAGGTGGGCGAAGACTGGGAAATCCAGGAGGGAATCCGGTTCGCAGAGTTCACATACCATGCCGAGCAGAGGCCTGGGGTTGTTGGTGCACTGAAAAGATGTGCTGAAGCTTAGGACAAGAATCCTGATTCTGAAACCCACTTCACGTGTTCCCTGACCTCTTCGGGCTTGAGGAAGTTCAGTCCTGAGAGGTATTCATTCAGTCTGTCAAGGCTTCCAAAGCCTGAGAACGGGACATATTCAGGGAATTTCTTCTGCATGGTTTCTGCAACGGTTTCCGGAGGGTCCCATCTCAGATACCATCTCTCAACGTCCCTGGGGTCGCCGCTGGTGGGATAGCCGATGGTTTCCTCCATCGTGATTACCTGCCCCATCTCCTTTAGCCTTGTCATTGCCATCTGGTCTTTAACCAGCTGATGGTCATAATCGTTTCCGCCCAGATGAAGCCTTCTGCTCTCCCTCATGATTATATGTTGGAGGGAAGAAATAAAAGATTATCCGAGAAGCTTCTTCAGGTCAGGGTTCGCGGGAAGCTTCTTCACGCTGCCCTGGACGTCGGTCCTCGGGGTCTTGAGGCCGTGACCCGTGACCATGCAGGCGACCTTGCTTCCCTTCTCTACAATGTTCCTTGACTTGAGGATGCCTGCGAAGGCTGCCGCACCCGCGGGCTCTGCAAAGATTCCCTCCCTCCTAGCGAGGGTCTCCCTTGCCTTCAGGATTTCCTTGTCCGTAACGTCGTTTGAGAAGCCGCCTGACTCTGAGATTGCATTCAGTGCCCTGGTTCCGTCCAGCGGTTCCCCGCACTCCATGGCAACGGCGATGGTCCTCCCGCTCATTGGCTTTATGGAGGACTTGGTCTTGAAGGCCCTGGTGACAGGGCTGCACTTCGTTGCCTGTATGCCCACCATCCTGGGTGAGGCCTTCATTATCCTGGTCTCCCTGAACTCCCTGAATGCCTTCCACGTCGCGGAGATGAGGGTCCCGTTGCCGACAGGGCAGAAGACGTAATCAACATAGGGGAGCTGCTCAGCTATCTCGAATCCTACGGACTTGGTTCCCTCCCTGCGGAAGAGGTAGTCACCGAGGAGGTAGTGTCCGTTCTCCTTCCAGGCCCTCTCAACGAGCTTCGCTGCCGCTGTGTAGTCTCCCTTAATCTGGTAGACCCTGGCGCCGTGCGCGAGAATCTGCTTGAGCTTGGTATCTGCGGCGTCCTCTGGCGTGAATATGTAACAGGGAAGGTTTGATATCCCCGAGTATGCTGACAGGGAGGCGCCCATGTTCCCTGTGGACGCGCAGACGGCTGACCTTGCCTTCTGCTCCAGCGCCCTGGCGACCTCAACAGATGAGCCCCTGTCCTTGAAGGAGCCGGTAGGGTTCTGCATCTCCAGCTTGAACCACACCTCGAACTTCAGTTTGTAAAGCCTCTCGACGTTCCTTGCCCTGATTAAGGGAGTCCCTCCCTCACCTATCGAGAGGATGCTCTTAACGGGATAGAACTCGAGATACCTCGCGTGGGAGAAGGGCCTCGAATGTAGGGTTCCCAGGGAGACGTCCCTCCTGAGTTTGGCATAATCATAGGTAACCTCCAGGGAGGCCCCGCACCTCTCGCACCTGAATATCTTACTTCCGAAACCATACTCCATCCCGCAGGACGAGCACGTTATGGATTTCTCATGCATCTGTTAATAGTTGACTGGTCCTGAATAAATTATTTAATCGGGTTCTGTCAATTATTAACATGGCAGATGGATTGTCAGGCATCGCGCAGGCCATCTTCTCCAGTCCTGAGTCGTTCCTTCTACTTCTAAATCTTATCCAGATTGCGGTCCACCTGAGCCTGGCCATGTTCTTCGGTTGGATTATAATGATGGGATGGAGGACCTACTCCAAGGGCGCTGTCAAGTTCTTTCTGAGGCTGGGCTTCGGATTCGTTGCCCTCATATGCGGCATCGGACTCTCGGGATTCGTCAGCGGATTCTTCACAGGCCCCCTTGCGGAGATACTCTCCATAATCCAGCTGGACATAATGATAGGCGGGCTGGTATCCGCGTTCATCCTCATGGTAAGCATCTACCTCATATCAACTAACATCTACAACGTCGGCGGCCTCAATAAGGAGATAGAGCGCCTGCAGGAGAGGCTAAAGGTCGCGGAGGGCCTCCTCAAGAAGACCGGAAGGGCGGTTAATTCAAAGGCACCGACCATGCTGATTGGTGTTGCAATACTCATTGTTCTGGTTGTCTTCTCGATGGTGAACTTCCGGGGATATCCGAGCATCGCTGACGAGATAGGCTCGTTCCTGGGATTCTCCCCTGCTGACACGGGAAGCGGGCAGGCTGCCGGATGCATCCCGCCGATAAGCCTGCTCATGGCGAACATGGAGAAGATACAGGGTGGTGACTTCGAGCCGTATATGGACGCGACCCTGGAGAGCGAGATAGAGACCGAATCCGGCCATCAGATAGAGGCCATGCTCCTGATAGAGCACGAGGGAAGGGATTACGTCATAGCCATGTCCCCTGACCAGTATATCTGCGTTGCAACCACCACAGACTTCTGCAGCTGCATGGACATCAGCCAGTTGATGGGGATGGGTGGCTAGAAATTTATATCAACGTCTTTCTTGTCCTTTTCCGCTACCCTGAACATTTCCTCTTCCCTGTATTTCATCATCTTTGCAACAACCATGTCAGGAAAGGACTGTATGCGGATGTTGTATGTATTGACGCTGTCGTTGTAGAATTCCCTCCTGTCAGCAAGCTCGTTCTCAATTGCGCTTATTCTTGACTGGAGCTGGCTGAAATTCTCACTGGCACGGAGCTTGGGATAGTTCTCAGCAACGGCAAATATTGTTTTCAGGGCACTTGATATCATGCTGTCCGCAGCAGCCTTATCCGACATTGTCTTGGCATTCAGGAATTCTGTCCTTGCCTTTGTGAGGACATTCAGGGTTTCCTTCTCATATTTCATATAACCCTTCACTGAGCTGACCAGCTTCGGGAGCTCATCAGACCTCTGTTTAAGGAGCACGTTTATGTTCGACCAGGATTTCTTGATGTTGTTCTTAACCCTGATAAGGCCGTTGAAGATGGACACCACATACACGGCAATAGCTATAATGAAAAGGCCGATGATAACTATTATTATGATGTCCAATACCATTGCCATTCAATCACTATAATATTATTAGAACAACCCTAAATAAATTAATATTACCCAGAGGCACCCCACCGAAAGGGCTCCGCCGCCAAACAATTTTATAAATATCCCTGATCTAAGGGTCTTTATGATATCCTTCTCTGACTTATCGGATATGTAGAATATTTTGTCGTTCTTTCCCTTCTTTATCATGACGTCATTGACGCCGTATACACTGGTAGCGTCCTCTAAGAATGGATTGTCGCCTGCACTTCCCATGACATAAACCTTATCGCCGGGCTCTATGATATACTCCCTGAAACGCATCCTGTGCCCGAATCCAAAAAAGTCCTTTGTTTTTATTTCATGTTTAGAGAGGAATTTGGTTATGTTCTCATTGGGCTTCTTACCGAAAGAGGAATCGAATTCTTTCTTCCCTACATCGATGATTGCCCCCTTTGTTGATACCAGAACTGTACCCGTATCGTCCCTGACAAAGAAAAAATCGCCTTCATGGCCTGCTTTTACCTTGACCCACCGGCTATATTTTCCGCTGTTAACGAGCCTTTCAATGGTGTATCTGTAATATACGCAGCGCTTCCTGGTAAACGGGCTTATCATATTGCTGTTTTTTACCGGAACTGCCTCTCCGCATATCTCCACCAGCCCCATTGCCAGTGAGCGTATCTTTGATGTGGGTATGTTTTCGATGAGACGTTTTCTTTTGAAGTTCAGGAGCCCAACAAAGAACGTGGTAATCCCTAAAAACAATCCCACGACAGAATAGGCAAAAACGCTAAATGAGCTTGGCATCTAATATTATATTATTGTCATCTATAATAAAAACCCGGACTCGCCAAGGAAAGCTTTTAAAGGAGGGCATAAATTATAAACATGGACAAGAGGATTGTTGTGTGTCCCAAGTGCGACAGGGAGCAGAGAATCCCCCTTGACAGGAACGTGGTCAAGTGCGTATGTGGCGGGGTGTTCAACGTTGACATTGAAGAGGGTCACCCAGAGGAGTTCTGGCAGAACCCTGACAACTCGCACAGGTTCTGATTCAGGAAGAACCAGTGACCATTGGTTTTAAATATTTGCTGTTTTATAGAATAAAAATTATGGTGGGGGATGCTCATGGAGATATCCAAGCTAGAGGATGATGAGGACTGGTCTGACGAGGGTGAGGAATCAGAGGAAGACGAGGAAGAGGAGATGTCCTTCTAACCTTCAGGCCTGTTCATGACAAGCCGTCAGAGGCAAATCTCTCTGTTAATTCTGTTCTTAAACAATCAGGTATGAATAAGCCAGCAGGACGCACAGAACAAGAATTGTGGGTATGATTCCTGCTTTCGCCATTTCCCTTGATGATACTCCTGCCCCGTGGACTATTGCATTGGGTGCGGTTCCCGGAGGGAGGAGGAAGGTCATCGAGGTCGCTATCACGGGTATGACCACGAGACCTGGCGAACCCCCGAGGCCTGCTGATATCCCCATGAGTATCGGGACCAGCATCCCCGCTGTCGCGGTGTTCTGTATGAACTGGGTGAACCCGACAGCGAGGACAGCCAACCCGAACGCAATCATGACAGGGTCTGTCAGGCCTGTGATGAGGAGGAAGTTCTGAGCCATCCACGAGGATGCCCCTGTTGCAGTGAGCGCGTTGGCAAGTGATATTGCCCCTCCTATGAGGAATATGACAGCCCAGTTCATGTGGTTCCTGAAGAATCTCCATTCATAGACAAAAACGAACATCAGGAACCCTCCCAGCAGGCCTATGATTGCTGCGGATATCCCGTGAACGGGAGAGGTTATCCAGAGAATCATCGTTATTATGATTATCGTTGCGCATATCTTCTCCTTCCTTGATACCGGCCCAAGGTCCTTTAGCCCGAGGACAACGTTCCTGACCTTCTTGTGGGGCTTGTACATTATCAGGAGGGACAGGTAAACGAGGGGTATCGTTATGATGGCGAACGGAAGGCCAATCAGCATCCATTCAAAGAAACCCCACCCGAGTGCCTCCGCTGCTATGACGTTCGGAGGGGTCCCGACGAGAAGGCCAACGCCGCCAACGTTGGCAGCATAGGCAATGGCAAGGAGGAAGAGCTTCTTGCTGAGCTTTGCTTTCTCGCAGAGCGTGATTATTATGGGAAGCATCAAAAGGACAGTGGCTGTGTTGGACATTATCATGGACAGGATTGCGGTGACTGCCATAACGCCGAACAGGGTAACCTTGGGGTCGTCTGACGCTCGTATGGCCATGTAGGCAATCCTCTTGTCAAGGCCTGTCCTCATGAGGCCTATGCCCAGCATGAATCCTGCGAGTATCAGGAAGACCGCGCTGCTCCCGAATGCGGACAGTGCCTCCACAGGGGTTGACACGAAGAGGACGGGCTGGAGTATGACGGCGAATATGGCTGCGGCCGCTATGGGGATGACCTCGGTGACCCAGAGGGTTGCAATAACGAGGAATATCACTATCGAGCTCCATCCCTGCGGGGTCAGGCCCGGAGGGGGAGGAAGGAAGACCATCGAAAGAAAAACGAGGACGAGAATCCAGACAGCATGCTTCATTATCCTCATGCTTTATTATTCGCAGAGGCTGCTTTTAACTTCTCCATGATCCTGCTAGTGCTGAACGAGCCGAGGGATTCCTTTAGCCTTACTATCTGGCACTTCATGCCATTCTCCTTCAGGGTGTTCCTTAACCAAATCATGTCGAACTGCTGGTCATACCCGATAACTATGATGTCCGGCCTTGCCTTCTTTATGGGACTGAAGAAATCCATCTCATCCCCTATGACCACGGTGTCAACGAACCTGATTGCCTCAAGGACCTTCTTCCTCTCGGTGGCAGGAACCAGAAGCTCTCCTTTCTTCTTCACGTTCCTGTCATGGGTGAGGACGACGGTCAGGTGCTCTCCCATGGAGCGTGCCTTCCTGAGGAAGAATATATGGCCTGGATGGATTATGCTGAAAACCCCGCCGACAAGAACCCTTTTCATGCCAAATGCTCCTGTAAATCTCTGTCGTGCATGACTTAAAAACATTAGTTGGTTAGAACTCCACGGCGTTCCAGTAATCGCCCCTTGTGAGGTGGTCCCACTCCATGTTCACGTAATTCTGGACTATCTTTATCTGCGCGTCCCTGAGGTGAGAAAACCTCGCCTGTGTATTGAGGTATTTCTCTATCGGAAGCAGGACCGCCGGCCTGTAAGTGAGCCTGAATTCTCCCTTCTCAACCTCATAGAGCGGCCAGGCGCCTGTCTTTATGGCGAGGTTACCGACTTCCACTGTCTTTGATGCATCGAAACCCCAACCGGTTGGGCAGGGCGCCAGGAGGTCAATGAACTTCGGGCCCGGGATTGATGCAGCCTTCTGGAGCTTTTTCATGAAGTCTATGGGATTGGAGATGCATGCCGTAGCGACATAGGGCGCCCCGTGCGCCGCTATTATCTTTGCCAGGGGCTTCCTCCTGAGCATGTTCCCCATCGATGCATTACCGACCGGCGTCGTTGAGGTCTCTGCGGCAAAGGGGGTTGCAGATGACATCTGGACGCCCGTGTTCGAGAAGGAGTTGTTATTATAGCAGACATAAATAAAATCGGTCATGCGGGATACCGCGCCTGAGAGGGCCTGGAAGCCGATATCATACGTCGCTCCGTCACCGGCATAGCAGAGGATGTTCACGCCCCTCCTCCTGTTCAGCTGCCTGAGTGCCGCGTCCAGTCCGCTCGCGGCAGCTGCAGCATTCTCTATCGCTATGTGCATCCAGGGGACCTTGGTGGGCATGTTGGGATAAGTAACGAAAAGCGTCATGCAGCCGGACGCGTTTATCACGACCGTGTTCTTTCCCAGGGCCTTAAGGGCGAACTTGAGGCCCATGTCCGCAGGGCATCCGGCACAGAGGGGAGCGCCGCCGACAACAAGCTCTTCCTCAGGGATGTCCTTTATTGTCTTTATCTTGATCATCATCACTCTATTATGTATGGGGATCTAATCTTCAGGCTCTCCAGCTTTTCCTGAAGCCCCTTTACCATGTCCATGACAGGCTGGACATCCACCTCATGCCTGCTCTTCTCGAGCCACTCGACCTTCTGTTTGAGTGATTCAAGCTCCCTCTTCGCATCTTCAACGGCCGGTATTCTGGTGAGCGAGGCGGATACCTCGTCAACCCTCTTCTCCAGCGCGCCTATCCTGGACTCGTCCCTGCTGACCAGTTCCTCTATCTTGGATTCGTTCTCCTTTACGACGCCGTTCATCCTCTCGAACTGCCTGTATATCTCATCGGTCATTCCCTTGAAATCCATGGCGTTGAATTTCTTCCTTATCTCATTGACCTCAGAGAAGAGGCTCTCCAGATTCTGAATCTTTTCCCTGTTCTTCTTAACCTCAACCAGGAATGTGAGGAACTCCTTCTGGGTCTCCTCAAAGACGTTCCTTATGGTCTCCGTGTCCTTATCGTTCATCCTCTTAAGGGCGCGGCTTATCCTGATCTGGGAATCCTCAACAGAAGGGATTTTCTCCGGGGGTTTGGGTGCAGTTTCCTTCACGGTGATTGTCTTTGGGGCAGCCGCCCTGGCAGGGGGAGTGGGTAAGGTTTTATCCGCAGCCGGTTTGACAGGGGGCTTAACAGCCGGTTTCTCTGCTGGGGGTTTAAAAGATGGCTTCGGAGCGGGTTTGCTAACGGCGGGCTTGGGGACGGGTTTGGGAGCAGGCTTCGGGGCGGGCTTTATTGCGGCAGGTTTCTCCGCAGGCTTCTTGGGAGCGGGTTCCATGGGCTTGTCTCCCACAATTCCCCTCTTTATGTCAGAAAGCGGTGACCTGCTGCTGGGGGCAGGCGGTATGGGAGGCCTTCCTATCAGCTTGCTCTTCTCCTCGCTTATCTTGTCCAGGCCCTTCTTGTGGTCATTGACAGCCCTGTCATAATCATTCTTGGAAATCTGGTTCTTACGATAGTCTCTCTTCAGGTTTTCCAGAGTGTTCCTCAGGTCTCTCTCTTTCTTGTTAAGCTCTGAAATCTTCGCCATGGACACCACTAACAGTTAATTATTATACTCCACTGTTTAAAAACCAGAGGAATCTATTCGTTCGGAAGCTCGTCCTCTTCCTTTACCCTTTCCTCTACCTCGTCCTTGATTCCGAGGGTCTCGACCATTTCCTTGTATCTGTTCCTGATGGTCACCTCTGTCACGCCGATTGCGTCAGCGACCTCCCTCTGGGTCTTCTTCTCTCCCTCGAGGACTGCCGCTATGTAGAGGGCTGCGGCCGCGACACCGATGGGTCCCTTCCCTGAGGTGACGTCATAGTTCGATGCATCGTCCAGGACGTCAACAGCTCTGACCTGCACCCTCTCTGAAAGTCCGAGCAGGGAGCCGAACCTGGGGACGTAATCCTGCGCCTTTGCAGGAAGAATCCTTATGCTGAGCTTCCTTGATATGTAACGGTAGGTCTTCCCTATGTCCCTCCTGTTTATGCCGGAAGCCTTTGATATCTCATCGAGTGTCCTTGGAGCGCCCTCCTCCCTGCACGTGGTGTAGAGCAGCGCTGCGATTATGCTCTCTGTTGACCTTCCCCTGACAAGCCCCTTGTTGACAGCGCTCTGGTAGAGCTTTGCCACCTTCTCGTGGATTGCGCGGGAAAGATGCAAATATGAGATAAGACGCTGGAGCTCTGAGAATGCGAATGATAAATTTCGGTCTTTTGACTTTATCAGCCGCTTGTGCCATTTCGTCAGGCGGTAATACTGGGCCCTCTTCTTCGAGGATACCTTGAAGAGCTCACCCCTTCCCTTCCCTATCTCCGTTGTTATACCCTCGTCGTGCTTCGTCGGGGTGAGGGCAGCTCCTGTCCTGACCCTCCTTGACCTCTGGTCTTCATCAAATGCCCTCCATTCCTGGGTCAGGTCTATCATGCTTTCCTTGAGAACCGAGCCGCACGTGCCACAGACTGACTCCCCCCTCGTGTGGTCGTAATGTATGTTGGCTGACCCGCACTCCGGGCAGGTTTGTCGTCCCTTTTTCTCGTTTTTTTCCATAATATGTTACCCCTTAATAGTGGCACTTGAAAAGAGCAATAATATATATAAGAATCGCCCCTTTATAAAGTTTTCGTTTTTGCCTTAAACCGCCTTAATCCCGTAAACCGCACTGAGTATTAGCAACGGGTTGTCAAATCTATGTATCGGGGGTATATAAAAATTACCGATAGCTTTAAATCCCTTCCCAGGCCCGAATCACTGGAAGGATGGGTTAGCCTGCATTCCCCTGAGGGTCTTCTCCATGCCCTCTTCCTTCCTTTTCGCTGTCCAGTAATATGCTTCGTCCCTTGTCTTCTCTGCCATCAGGACAATCACTCGACCGAATGACTGGCGGCCTACCCTCCCCCTCCGCTGGATGGAGCGTATTGCAGACGGAACTGGCTCGTAAAAGATGGCGATGTCCATCGAGGGTATGTCCAGACCCTCCTCGCCGATTGAGGTTGCCACCAGGGTGTTGAACCTTCCCTTCCTGAAGTCATTAAGATACTCTTCCTGGAGCTTCTGCGTCATCCCATCCCTCTGGCCCACGAAGGCTATGGGTCTTGCCTCACTGACGTTGCCCAGGGCCTTCACTATGTCAGAGACCGTGTCCCGGTAGTTCGCGAATATTA
>Ga0307419_10000341_pt1 | contig 22907 bp, 18 predicted proteins | sample SalMarWE160230MG_2_FD_202512 | JGI IMG/M metagenome (GOLD analysis project Ga0307419, IMG submission 202512) | Salt marsh sediment microbial communities from the Plum Island Ecosystem LTER, Massachusetts, United States - WE1602-30 | ecosystem: Environmental > Aquatic > Marine > Intertidal zone... | reverse complement strand
GTTGAAGGTAACGGATGTAAACGGTGGGAAATTCCGGAGTGCTGGGATACGGGAAGGTTTCATCGTTACGCAGATCAATAACCGGGCGGTCAACAGCGTGGAAGACATTGAGAATATCCTGGAAACTTCGGACGGGGGTGTTTACATCGAGGGGATTTATCCCGATGGATTAATTGCATATTATGCAATCCGTTTGTAAATTCGCGTTTTCTGTTTGAAAATATTTCATTCTTGCATGCGGAGAATTCGGTTTTTTTAGAAAAAAGGTAGACTCTGCGCGGATTGCAAGTGACATGACATCGACTAACTGGTTGTCCTTGAGGGATTAAATTTCTGCATGGGAGTGTTAAATAGATGTTATTTATATTGACTTTAAATAGAAAAGGGTCTAATTTCGCGAACTATATTTTGAGGAGGAATAATGAGACAGCTTAAAATCACAAAATCGATAACGAACCGGGAAAGTGCTTCGCTTGATAAATACCTGCAGGAGATTGGTAAGGAGGAGTTGATCACGGTTGAGGAAGAAGTTGAACTGGCGCAGCGCATAAAGAAGGGGGACAGGGATGCGCTTGAAAAGCTTACCCGGGCGAATCTGCGTTTTGTGGTTTCCGTGGCCAAGCAGTACCAGAACCAGGGTTTGAGCCTTCCTGACCTGATTAATGAGGGTAACCTGGGACTGATAAAGGCAGCTGAAAAGTTTGACGAAACCAGGGGATTCAAATTCATATCATACGCGGTATGGTGGATCCGGCAGTCCATCCTGCAGGCCCTTGCCGAACAGTCCAGGATCGTACGCCTACCGCTGAACCAGGTGGGATCGCTGAACAAGATCAACAAGGCCTTTTCGAAATTCGAACAGGAATTCGAGAGGACCCCGTCACCGGAAGAACTGGCAGAAGTGCTGGATCTCCCGAAGGAGAAGGTATCGGATACACTGCGTGTTTCGGGGCGGCATGTGTCCGTTGATGCCCCTTTCGTCGATGGGGAGGACAATAGTTTGCTTGACGTCCTGCAAAATAATGATTCACCCAATGCGGACCGGTCCCTGTTGAACGAATCCCTAACCCGTGAGATCGAACGGTCCCTCGCCACCCTCACCGAGCGCGAGCGTGACATCATCAAGCTTTTCTTCGGCATCGGCATACAGGAGATGACCCTCGAGGAGATCGGGGAACAGTTCGGGCTGACGCGTGAACGCGTAAGGCAGATCAAGGAAAAGGCGATCCGCCGCCTGCGCCACACCTCACGCAGCAAACTGCTTAAAACTTATCTCGGGTAACAGGCCGGTATTTTGAGATACTTCGAAGCCGCTCCGATCGAATCAGGGCGGCTTTTTTAACAGTCAGGATTGCCTGTCCAGGAGTTCCTGCAGCTTGTACATTTCGTCGCGCAGGCGGGCGGCTTCGATGAAGTCAAGTTCCCGGGCGGCTTTCTCCATGGAGCGTTTGGTTTTCTCAATGGTTTTCTTCAGGGCGTCTACATCCATGTACTGCAGCAGCGGGTCGGCCGCCAGGTCGGTTTCGGCTGGTTCCACGTAATACCGCTCGCCGGTGATCTGGGAGACCGGGCGCCCCATGATGGATTTCACTGCCTTGATGATCTGCTGGGGCGTGATGTTGTTGTCCTCGTTGTATTTCAGCTGCCTGTCCCTCCTGCGGTCGGTTTCGTCGATGGTCCTCTGCATGGATTCGGTGACCCGGTCGGCGTACATCAGCACCTTCCCGTTGAGGTTACGGGCGGCCCTTCCCGCAGTCTGGGTCAGGGAGCGCTCGGAGCGCAGGAAGCCCTCCTTGTCCGCATCCAGGATGGCCACCAGCGAGACCTCGGGAAGGTCGAGTCCCTCTCTCAGCAGGTTCACCCCGATCAGCACGTCGAAGGTCCCCCGCCTCAGTCCATCCATGATCTCGACCCGTTCCAGGGTATCGATGTCCGAATGGATATACCGGCAGCGGATGTTGATCCTGGCCAGGTATTTTGTGAGTTCTTCCGCCATCCGTTTGGTCAGGGTCGTCACCAGCACCCGTTCCTCGAGTTCGGTACGCTTCCGGATCTCACCGATGAGATGATCGATCTGGTTGAGGCTGGGCAGGACTTCTATGTCCGGGTCTATGAGTCCCGTGGGACGGATAAGCTGCTCGACGATCACCCCTTCGCATTTTTCCAGTTCGTAATCGCCGGGAGTGGCGCTGACGTAGATCACCTGCCTGGTGAGTCCCTCGAATTCCTCGAATTTCAGAGGACGGTTATCCACTGCCGCGGGCAGGCGGAACCCGTATTCCACAAGGTTCTGTTTCCTGGAATGGTCTCCCCCGTACATCGCCCTGACCTGGGGCAGTGTGGCATGGCTCTCGTCCACAATGGTCAGGAAATCATCCGGGAAATAATCCAGCAGGCAGAAGGGCCGGGTACCGGCCTGGCGACCGTCAAAATAGCGGGAATAGTTCTCTATACCTGGACAATGGCCCAGTTCCCTGATCATTTCCAGGTCGTAGTTCACCCTTTCGTTGATGCGCCGGGCTTCCATCTCCTTCCCGATGTCTTTGAAGAATTCCACCTGTTTGACCAGGTCGTCCTCGATCTGCCGGATGGCTTCCTGCATCCTCCATTTGGTGGTGACGAAAATGTTCGCGGGATAAATGATGGCCTGCTCCATTTTTTCCAGGGTGTTCCCGTTAATGGGATCGAAGGATTCGATCTCCTCGATCTCATCGCCCCAGAAAATGAAGCGATAGCCCAGGTCCGAATAGGCCAGGTAGACGTCCACGTGGTCCCCGCGGACCCGGAAGGTCCCTTTTTTGAACTCCACCTCGTTCCGCGAGTACATGCTGTCCACCAGGCGCCTGAGGAATGCATTCCTGACAAGGCTGCTGCCTTTTTCAATCTTTATGGTGTTGGCGTAAAAATCCTCGGGATTCCCGATCCCGTAAAGGCAGGAAACCGAGGAGACCACGATCACGTCCCTGCGCCCGGAAAGCAGGGAGGACGTGGTGCTCAGCCGGAGTTTTTCGATCTCGTCGTTGATCGAGAGGTCCTTCTCGATGTAAGTGTCCGTCATTGGGATATAGGCTTCCGGCTGGTAATAATCGTAATACGATACAAAGTATTCCACGGCGTTCTCCGGGAAGAACTGTTTGAACTCGCCGTAAAGCTGCGCGGCAAGGGTCTTGTTATGGCTGAGCACCAGGGTGGGTTTCTGCACCTGCTGGATCACGTTGGCGATCGTGAAGGTCTTGCCGGACCCGGTAACCCCGAGCAGGGTCTGGAACCTGTCCCCCCTGCGCAGGCCCTCTGCCAGTTCCTTTATAGCCTGCGGCTGGTCCCCCGTCGGGGTATATTCCGAAGTGATCCTGAATTCCATAGGGGGACTCTTTCGGGGTCAATCCTGGATTTCCCGCACAAGGGAAACATAGACCGGGAGATGATCGCTTATCCCGCCGTAGTAATGGGGTCCCCCGTACGTACGGTTCGGGACATCCTCCTTCCGCTCCTCGTCGTGGTAGAGCAAGAAATCGGCTTTCAGGATATGGCCGTCCCCGAAGCCGCAATGCCAGCCCCGTGTGTCCGTGAGGACCGGCCTGGAAACGATGATCTGGTCCAGCATATTCCAGGTACCGCGGTAATTGTAGCTTCCCTCGTTCCGCTCGTTATGGGCATCGTACATCAGGTTGAAAAGTTCACGGTCCCCTGCATTCTTCCGCTTATTATGGGCAAGCAGCATATCGAAAACGCTCCGGTTCGTTGGTTCATCGTTAAAATCGCCCATGATGATGATCTTCGCCCCGGGTTCCCGGTTCATCACGAGATCCACCGCCTTCCGCAGGGTCACGGCACAGTACAGGCGTTTCGGTTCGCTTTCCTTCTCTCCGCCATATCTTGAACTCCAGTGGTTAATGAACAGGTGCAGCGTCTCATTGTCCGTTGTTTTCCCTTCCACATGGAGTATATCCCTAGTCGTTTCGGCGGAATCGAATGGAAAGACCACGGGTATCGCCTCGCTCGCAAGGACCCGGAATTCCTCCATTTTATAAAGCAGGGCGCAGTCTATTCCCCTGATATCGGGACTTTCATAATGCACGATGCCGTAGTTACCACGCTTCAGGTCACGGGTTTGTACCAGGTCCTCCAGCACCTTCTGGTTCTCCACCTCAGCCAGTCCCACGATCGCGGGCAGTTTCCCGTTCCCGACCGCACTGATGACCGATGCAATGTCATCGAGCTTCTTCTGGTATTTTGCCAGGTCCCATGCTTTTTCAGACTCCGGCGTGAACTCCTCATCCTGTTTTGCCGGGTCGTGTTCCGTATCAAACAGGTTTTCCACGTTGTAAAACATCAGGGTCATCGCCTGTTCCTTTTTCTGAGCCGGGGCCAGGGTGATCAGGAGGATACCCAGTCCTGTCAGGAAAGTTTTTCTCATGGCATGCATTGATTTTTTGAATGTGTAAAAATACAATTGTTGTCTTGAAATTCTTATATTTAGTCTGAATTCTTCAGCTTATGTCCCATGGATCAGCAGAATGAGGAGCTCTTAAGGCGGATTGCAAAGCTGGTCAGGCAGAACCAGGAACTGATCGAACACCACGAGCGCCTTACCCGGGAAAACGACAAACTTCAGTCCAGGATCGAGAACCTGCAGGCCATCCTTGCCGACGTGAAGGACAGGGGGGCCGAGATCGATGAGAGCATGATCGACCGCCCGAGGTCGCTCAAATTCAAGATGGTCACCGTGCTGTTTGCCAACATCCATGGTTTCTCGCGGATCCATGACGGGATGGATTCGGAAAAACTGATGGACGAACTGGACCAGGTCATCTGGCAGTTTGATGAGCTCCTGAAGAAATACAATATCCATAAGATCAAGACGATAGGGGATTCCTACATGTGTGCCGGCGGGATCCCGGTCAAGAATATCACCAACCCGGTGCAGGTGGTGCTGGCTGCCCTGATGATGCAGAAATACCTGCGGGACCTGCAGCAGGAAGGAAAGCCGGGTGAAGATATATGGGACCTGAAGATCGGGATACACACGGGACCCGTCACGGCCGATCTCGTGGGCAGGAGAAAGGTGTCCTACGACATCAAGGGAGATACGGTCAACATCGCCAGCCGGATGGAGTCCTCCGGTGAAATCGGCAAGATCCTGGTTTCGGTAATGACCAACGAACTGGTGAAGGAGTTATTCATCTGCGATTATTTCGGTAAGCTGCCCGTGAAGTACAAGGGGGACCTGGAGATGTTCGAGGTGCGGGGATTACGGCCGGAGTTTTCGGTGAACGGGGAGGGAACCCTGCCGAACGACATGTTCGAGACCAAGTTCAAGCTCATCCAGTTCACCGATATCCAGGAGATCATTCTGGACAAGCTGGAAAAGGAACTGCCCCAGTACCTGTACTACCATAACGTGAAGCATACCGTAGACGTGGTTACCGAGGTGGAACTGATCGGCTGGGCGGAGGGATGCACGGACGAGGAGATATTGCTGCTGAAGACGGCGGGACTGTTCCATGATGCCGGGCATACCATCAGGTATGACGGCCATGAGAAACTGAGCTGCGACCTGGCCATGGATTTTCTCCCGAAATACGGGTATTCCGATGATCAGATCGAAAGGATCTGCAAGATCATCATGGCCACCCAGATGCCCCCGAAACCCACCGACCTGCTGGAAAAGATCATCTGTGACTCGGACCTCGATTACCTGGGTCGGAGCGATATGATCCCGGTGTCCAATACCCTGTACAAGGAACTGAAGGAGCAGGACAAGATCGGGACCTTCAACGACTGGAACAAGCTGCAGATCAAATTCATCTCCGGGCACCAGTATTTCACCGGGACTGCCAGGAGCCTGAGAGAGGTGAACAAGCAGAAACAGATCGAACGCATCAAAAAACTCATTGTTGAGGAATAGGGGTTTTCAGATTATTGTACCCGATCTTCAGTATGCGATCCAGGATGTCAGGCATGGTTCAGGTTATTCCGGTCCCAGGTACCTGGTCAGGACCGCGATCAGTTCATCCGGGGAGATTGGTTTGGAAAGGTAATCGTCGCAACCGTTCTTCAGGGCGAGATTCCGGTCCGTTACCTGGGCATAGGCGGTCTGTGCTATAATGGGCAGGTCGGGGAATTTGCTGCGGATCTTCCGTGTGGCGGTCATCCCGTCCATTTCGGGCATACGGATGTCCATGAGGACCAGGTCGAAATCCTTGTTTTTATTAAGGATGTCAACGGCCTGTTTCCCGTTTTTTGCCCAGATGATTTCCGGCGAGAACCGGTTCAGCAGAGTTTCGAGGAAGATGTACGAGGATCCGTCATCCTCGGCGATCAGGATCTTCTTCCCCCTGAGATCCAGGTCCGGTTTTCCCGGACCAGTCCCTTCCATTTCCTGAATTTCTCCGTGGCCCCGGGTAAATTTAAACGGCATGCTGAAACTGAATTCCGAACCCTGTCCAACCACCGAGGAAAGGAATAATTCGCTGCCATTAAGTTCGAGCAGGTTCTTGCAGATGGCCAGTCCCAGTCCCGTTCCACCGTATTCCCGCGTATGGGATTCGTCGATCTGCCGGAAACGCTCGAAAATGATCCTTTTTTTATCATCGGGGATCCCGATTCCTGTATCCCTGACATAAAACCGGATTTTCTTGTCTTCCTGTAAGGAAAAGCCGACTTCAACGAATCCATCGGGCGTGAACTTCAGGGCGTTCTGGATAAGATTGACGAAAACCTGTTTGAGCCTGGAGGGGTCCGTACTGACGATCACCTTTTTCTCCGGATCGGGAAGGTTCAGGCGGAATTGCAGGTTGCTGCGATTCTTTACCTGTGTGTCTTCCCTGAATTCATTGAAGATGCCGCGCAGGAAGGGGTAAATCTCGACCGGTTCCGTTCTTATGTACAGGTCGCCGGCCTCGATCCTTGAAATGTCGATGATGTCGGAAATGATCCTCAACAGGTCCCGGCCCTTGCTGTTGATGATATCGATGTAATAATCGCGCTGTTCCTTTTCCAGTCCCTCTTCCTTCAACAGCGAAGAGAATCCCAGAATGGCGTTCATCGGGGTCCGGATCTCATGCGACATGTTGGCCAGGAAGGCAGATTTCAAATGGTCCGATTTTTCGGCCTCCTCCTTTGCCTTGCGCAGGCTCTGTTCGGCCATTTTTCTTTCGGTGATCTCTTCAAGTATTCCCACATAATTGATGGCCTGTTCCCGTTCATCCAGTACCGGTGAGACCGTGATGGACAACCAGACTTTCACGCTGTCCATTTTGACGTATTCAAGTTCTCCCTTCCATATTTCCCCCCTTTTAACCTTGTCCCACAGGTCTTTGTTTTCTTTCAGGAGTACCTGGCCCCTTGTAATTTCATCCGGGGTGAGGCCGATCATCTGCTCGGGTGACATGCCTGAAAACCGGGCAAAGCTGTCATTTACGTAAAGAATTTTCGTATCCGGGTCCGTTATGATGACTGAAACGGGACTCTGTTGAAGGGCTGTGGAAAGCTGGCGGATCTGTTTTTCAGCTTTCTTGCGGTGGCGAATATCGGAAAGGGATCCGACGATGCGTTCCGGTTTGCCATCATCATCAAAGATGATCCTGATATTCAGGGAGCAGGCCAAGGGACTGCCATCAATGTCCCTTGCATCGAGTTCGAAATCCACAATTTCCCCCTTTTCATACAGGGCCTTCAACAGGGGTTCCCTGGCCGATGGATCGTAATAGAAAACTTCCATGGGTTTCCCGATCAGGTCTTTCTGCCTGTAACGGGTTATCCGTTCGACGGAGGGGGTAACGTTCAGAAGCTTGCCGTCCAGGCTGGCTTCGAAGAAGATATCGCTGACATTTTCAAAGATATTCCGGTATTCCTGTTCACTTTTGCGCAACATTATTTCGGCGGCCTTCCTGTCTGAAATATCACGGGCAAAAGATACCAGGTATTCCCTTCCCTCGAATTCAAATAAATTCGCGGTTATCTCGACGGGATATTCCCGGCCGTCCTTTGTCCGGTGAACGGCTTCGAAGGTCCGGCTTTTAACCTCCTGCAATTCCAGGTAGAAGGCCCCGTCCGGATCTTTGAACACCGGGTCAAAATCGTACACACTCATCCTTAGCAGTTCCTCCTTGCTGTAGTCCAGTGAGGTGCATGCGGAGGGGTTTACATCGATTACCCGGTAATCGGGTGTGGATAACCAGAATACAGGCTCCGAGTAGTGGTCAAGGGTGAACTGGGTCAGACGAAGTTTCTGGCTGATCTCCTTGCGGCTGAGCGCATTATAGAATAAGATCGCAATGTACCTGAGCAGGTACCCGTATTGCCTGGGCCAGCGATGGTTCCGGTTATTTTCCGCGCTGAAGCCAAGTACCCCAACCAGCCGTTCCTCGGAGACAATGGGTACAAAGAATACCGGGTTGAATCCGATCCTGAGGAACCATTTTCTTTCAGAAGCTGCATCAAGAGGAAGTTCTTCCATGGTGTCCAGGATCACATCTTCGAGTTTCTGTAACCGGGAAACCATGTAAGGGAACTCCTCGATATTCAAATTCCGTATCCTGGATTCTTCACTTCCCGCAGGCTCAGAACTCCATTCATGCGTCAGGGTTATTCCCCTGTCATCCTCCGTGATTAGAAAGATCCATCCCCTGCTGGCCCCTATAAACTCACCCACTTCCCTTAGTGTCCTTTCGATCCCTTCATCGATCTGAAAATCGGGCATATTGACGAACCGGCTTGAAATGTTCGATACGATCTGTTCGAACATCAGGTGCAGGTGGGTCTCCTCTTCCACTCTTTTTCGCAGGGTAATATCCCTCAGCAGGGCAAGCACAAGATTTTTACCCATGTATTCGATAAGCCGGGCGTGTACCTCGACCGGGAACACCGATTTATCCTTCCTTACAATCAGCCTCTCAAAAAGCACCGGTTCCCCGCTCATGAGTTTCTCCGACATTTCCATATCCCTGAACCCGCTCACCGGATGGCCAAGGTCGGAGATGGAAAGTTTCAGGATCTCCTCCATGGTATAACCGGTGATTTCTGCAGCCTTCTCGTTGCACATTACGATACGGCCGGGTCCCCTGCCCGGGTCCATGCAGTGCAGGATCACCGGGTCTGCAAAACCGCTGAGCAGCGCTTCGGTATCTCGGTCGACTTTCATGGCATTATTCCACCAATATAACTAAAATAATAAAATCCCTGATGCCTGCGTAATAACCACCGTAAATAGTAAATATCGGGGAAGTGTTAAGGAAGTAGAGCAGAATCGATATATTTATGAGATTAAAAACGGAATTATGAAGCGATTTACCATACTGGCGATTTTACTGCTTATCATTCCCGAATGGGTATTTTCCCAGAATCTGGCAGCCTACCTTGATTACCGTGACCGTTTCATGGTCTTTGACAGGGGCGAGACAAAGGAACTGGAGAACTTTAAGGTTATTTCATTCCAGGTTGGAGGCAATTGCATCGGGTATCAAAGCTACGGAAATGACTTCAAGGTATATTACAACGGTTCTGTACAGACCCTTGAGCACTCGCCCCCCAGCAAATATACCGCGACTGATTTCCTTCTGGGATATTCCATCTACAGCGTCCTGAAGGTTTTCGATGACGGGGAAGTGAAAACCCTGTGCAACAATACCAACGGGTACATCGTTGAGGACAGCCTGATTGTGTATTACGACGAGGTACAGCAGGTCCTGAATGTATACCAGAGCGGGGTAACCCGCACCATAGAGGATGCCCTGCTCGAGTGGCCTATCCGGTCTTACGCATCGGGCGACAACATCCTCGCGTACATTACGGAGTTCGACAATAAATTCAAGATATACTACCGGGGGCAAGTCCAGGTGGTTGATCAAAATGTCAGTGAGACGGTCTATAAGGCGGGCCGTGATATCGTCGGTTTCATGAACCTGGTTACCAACGCATTCATGGTCTTCTACAAAGGTAAGTTTTACGACCTGGAAGCCTTTGCACCAAGATCATTCCAGATTGGAGATGAAATAATGGCCTATGTGGACGACCAGGGGGATTTCAAGGTATTTGAGAACGGTGAGAGGGTGACGATCCGGACCTTCGAGCCGGAATCATACCAGCTTACCGACAGTACGCTTGTATTTATTGAGGACGGTTTCCTGAAGGCATGGTGCGATGGCCGGGTATATGAAATCGAACATTATGTTCCCCCGGTTTACAGGATCTCGGAGCGGACCGTTGCATACATCGATGTGAATAACCGCATCAAGGCTTTCAGCCGCTGCCAGCCGCTGACCGTATCCTACGAGATGGTGAACAGCCTGGATATGATCCGGAACCTCATCATCTTCAACGTCGGCGTGAATACGACCCGGATATGGTATGATGGTAAGGTATATTAGCCCGCGGGGGCAGATCTGACCCGATGGGAGGAGATTCGAGTGTCAGGAGATTCCAGTGTCAGGAGATTCCGGTATCAGGGGATCTTGGTATAATCCGAATCCTTGGTCTTTTCTCTCATGTCAAACTGCTTTTCTTCGGTGGAGAGTCCCACGTAGTTTACCACGATCACGATGAAAGACGCGATCCCGGATATGGTCAGCAGGATCACGAACAATTGCCCGAAAGGCACCAGGAAAAAGATGGTTACGATAATGAGGGCAACCCATACCCCGGCGCACCAGGGGCAGGTAATGATTTCCTTGATAACGTAAAACACGTAATGCTGCTGATGCGTCCTGAAGAAATCCCTGAAAAGCTTAAAGATCTTGTCGAATACCAGGATCCGGGTAAGGCGGTAGGTGGCCAGGACCATCAGGGCGATGTTTCCAAGGGTGAAATCCTTCCGGGTGATCCCTTTACGCTCCAGTGCGAATCCCAGTCCTGTCAGGCACAGGATAAAAAATAACGTGGCCCAGAAATTCCACGTTTTTTGTTGTTCGTTCGGTCTGTTCGGTGTGTTTTCCATTACTTGGATGGAATAGGTTCCCGGTGCAAATTAACAAAAAACTCCAGACTAAAACAGCATTGAATTCAATGCCCCCGGCTCCGGGGACCTGGTTGGGGCACCCTGCATGCGGGTTCCGGAAAGGCATCACCGGCCTCATTTCATGCCAAGTTTACTGCCTGCTGCGAGCAGTTCCAGGGCTTCCTTCATCCTCCTGAGCCGGGTTTCTTCCTTTTTGGCATCCATGATCCAGCCGAGGTACCGGAGTTTGTAGGAAGGGGCCAGGGCATTGAATGTTTTTTCGGCCTCAGGGATGGCTTTCAGAGCCTCTGTGAAAAAACCGGGGACCTCGGGAAAGATGCCTTCCTTCCGGGCAGGCGTTTTTTCATGCGGTAAAAGCCCGTTCTCCCGGGCATACCGGTACAATTCCATCCCCGGATCCATCATTTTCCCTTCGGTGATCATTTTCTCCACTCTTCTGACGTTATGCCGTGACCAGGTGCTCCTTGGCTTCCGGGGCGTATATTTCTGCATGTACCTGTCCCCGTCAATCCGCTGGATAAGGCTGTCTATCCACCCGAAACAAAGGGCTTCTTCAACCGCATCGTTATAGGCAACTGAAGGCTTGCCCGTGTGCTTCTTATAGTGGATCAGCCAGATAACCGTTTCGCTCCGGTGGTGCTTTGCAAGCCATTCCCGCCATGCCTGCCGCGTGTGAAGATATATGGAGGGTTCATTCATTTTCGTGTTCTGTAAAAATATAATTTTACAGGGATGTTTTTATAAACCCTTTTCGAAAATGGAATTCATAGATTTTTTGCAGGCCTGCATTACGCCTGTCGCACTGATCTCTGGAGTGGGACTTCTCCTGCTCACCATCACCAACCGGCTCGGGCGGACCATCGACCGTACCCGCCAGCTTGTGGCCGAGCTGAACAGAACCGCAACGGGTAATTCATCAGATCAGCCTGCCGGGACAGGGAATACAGGGATGGGCAACACGGGGATGGGCAACACGGGGATGGAGAATACCCTGGAGGGGAATGCCGGGATGAACGGGGTAAAGATCAGCAGGATGGTGAAAATGGAGACGGAAATCAGGATACTGTATAAACGAAGCCGTATCCTGCGAAACTCCATTGCAGCCATGGTGATCAGCGTGATATCCAGCAGCCTTATCATACCGACCCTGTTTTTCATGATCCTGCTGGAGGTGGACCTGAGGACCGTCGGTTACGCGCTTTTCGTGGTATCCATCCTGTCCATCCTTGTCTCCTCCATTTATTTCTTCATTGATGTCAGGCTTTCACTTCGTGCCCTGCGGCTCGAAGCCCGGGAATATCTTGAAGATTGAATAGGTAAATTACCTACGGTTCTGTACTGCTCGAATTACCTAAAAACAGGCCAATTACTGCCTTTTAAAATTACGTTTTATTACACTTTACAGGCTGCAGGAAGACCCATACTTTTACATAACCTTAATAAGGGCCGTCTTACTTTGAATTGCAAATAAATGAAAACAGCTCCAGATCTCATTCTCAGCGATGAGCAACTCGTCAATGCATACCTGAATGGAAGCAACGGAAGCCTCGGTATCCTTTACGAGAGATATTACACAAAAGTCTATCACCAGTGCCTTTCATTTGCCCGGAACCAGGAGGATGCTTTTGACCTGGCACAGGATGTTCTGATAAAGGCATTTGGAAACCTGTCAAAATTCGGTGGCAAATCAAGGTTTTCCACATGGCTCTTTTCAATTACCCGAAACCACTGTATCAGCCATGCGTCCAGGTCAAACCGGACGGGCATGGAAAACTTCGGATCGCATTATGAACATCTGGCCGATTATGCAGAAGGAGAGGGGGAGGAGGAAAGAATCCGGAGGGAGGAACTGGAACTCAACCTGAATGAATACCTTGATCAGTTGCCTGCAAATGACAGGAAGATGCTGGAACTTAAATACCTGTACAATTACTCCGTCAAAGACCTTCAGCAGGAATTCATCCTTTCTGCAAGCGCCATAAAAATGAGGCTCTTAAGGGCAAGGAACCGGATCGAACAACTGCACCGTGCAAGGTATGCTGCCTGACGGTAACGATCATTCCTCGTCTGCCAGTCCCTTTTGAATGGCATATTTTACCAGTCCCGCTGTATTCTTCACTCCCAGTTTCTCAAGCAGGTTCCTCCGGTGTGTATCCACGGTGCGGATGCTTATAAAAAGTTCCCTGGCTATCTCCGGGTTTGAATATTCCTGCGCGATGAGTTTTAAAACCTCGATCTCCCTGGCAGACAGGGGAATATCGGCAATCCTGTGCCGGGAGGTCCTCGGTTTGCTCAGATGCTCGATCAGGATGGCCGAAACTTCCCTGCTGAAATAGCTGTCCCCCTTCGCCACGCTGCGTATGGCAGTCAGGACTTCGTCCTTGCCGGCATTTTTAAGCAGGAAACCGGTTGCGCCGGCTTCCAGGGCGTGAATGATGAAATCGCGCAATCCCATCATGGTAAGGACCAGGATCCGGGTATCGGGGTAGTCCCTTTTTATGGTCCCGGTGATCTCAATGCCGTTGGGCTTTCCCATGTCAATGTCCAGTACCAGGACATCCACAGTGGTTTTGCTGATCCTTTCAAGCACCTCCAGGCCGTTGGATGCCTCTCCGACCACTTCCATATCCTTTTCTCTTTCCAGGATGGAGATGATCCCGTCCCGGAAGATCTTATGGTCATCTGCGATCAATACCCTTATCTTGTTCATGGGCCCGTATGTTTTAGGAGGGGGACTTCAATGCTCGCAGTCGTACCCCTGTCTTTCTGTGTTTCCAGCATAAACTCCCCGTTGATGGACCTGACCCTGGCCTCGATGTTCGACAGGCCGATGCCGGGGTCATCGGAAACCGGTCCCCCGCGCTCGAATCCCCTGCCGTCATCCTCCACCATCAGGACAATGCTCTGGTCATGCCGGATGACCTGTACCATGATTTCGCTGGCCATGGCATGCTTGACTGCATTGTTGAGCAGTTCCTGTCCGCAGCGGTAAAGGTTCACCTCGATTTCCTTGTCGAACCGGTCCCCTGCAGTAAGGTTGCTGTAAAAATCAACGCTGGACCGCGTGGAGTTATTGATCCTGTTCACAAGGCTTGAAAAAGCCGAGAAAAGTCCGAATTCTTCCAGGAGCCTTGGCATCAGGTGGTGCGAGAGATCGCGCAGGTCACTGCTGATCGAATCGATGTTTTGCCTTATATTTATCAGTTTATCAGAGAGTTGTTCGGGATTGCCATTGTTGTAATCATCGATGAAGGAATCCAGGTCGAGTTTAATGCTGGCAAGCATGGGACCGATGCCGTCATGGATGTCCCGGGCCAGCCTTTTTCTGTCGTTTTCCTGTCCCGTGATGATGTACTGAACGGTTCTTGCCTCCATCTCCTTCAGTGCCGTTATATCATCAACAACAATGATGAATCCATCCCTGACAGGGCGTCCCCTGATGTTCAGGTATATCCCGTTGAGCGATTCCTCCGTCTCGAAGGATTCCCATTCTTTGCTGTCAATGAATCCTGCGAGCTTCTCCTTCAGCATGGGAAAGTTACGGATTTTCCCAAGGATGTCTTTGCCTGCAGCTTTTGCATCTTCAGTCCCGGCAGCGGATTTCCGCCCCGGTTTGAGCAGGGCCCGGGCCGCAGGGTTTGAAAGGATCACACGGCCTTCAGGATCCAGGGCAATGACTCCGAAGGGGATACTGCCCAGGAGTGAAGTCAGGAAATCTTGAGATGCAGTTTCATTCAGCTTTTTCGGACCCATGTTATACCGCATTGACGGAAATGGTCCCGGTCCTTCAGGACGGCCGCTCATTTTCCGGAAACGATTCAGTAAGCAAAAATATCCTGAATTTGCTTCCCGGTCAATTTTTAAGGGAATAATTTATTTTTTTGTTTCCCTGTGCAGGGAATGCCGGCACCGGTTCGGGATTAAATACAGGGGGACTGATCAGGCTTTCAAGTACCGGGACAAGCCGGATCAGTTCCATGGCTTCCTTTGAAACACCGGTAATGCGGAAATTACTCCCGGTTTCGGATAGTTTTTCGTTTACCTCCATCAGCATTGCAATGGCGGCAGAATCGATGAATCCAACGCTCTGGAGGTCCAGTACGATATTCCCGGGGTTTTTCCGGGCGGACCTGAGGACTGCTCTTTTAACTTTTTCCGCGATAAGGATATCCAGCCTTCTTCTTTTCTCCAGGGTTAGGATCAAATCCCGGCCATTGTACCCCTCGTTCAAAATCACTCGTTTCATTAACGGTTCTGAAATAAAAATTGCAATTGGGACCGCATATTTGATTTTGGTCACAGTTCAGGCCCGGACCGTTGATTGCCGGAGGGAAAATTGTGACCAAATCGCCGCCGGAGGTCTTAATCTAAACGACGATCGCATGAATCGGAAAAAGATACTTGTACCTGTGAATTTCAGCCTGCAATCCGATGCGGCGTTGAAAATGGCCATCAAGCTTTCCGGTCCGATGCACGGCATGATCACCTGTCTGCACATCATTGAAGATCCGGGATACATCATAGGCGGATTTATCTCCAGGGAAGTGGGCGACCGGATCCGCAGGGAGGCGGAACAAAGGCTTTCCATAGTCGCGAACAGGATCATTGATGATAAAAAAATTCCCTTTGAGATCATTGTCACTTCCGGGAAGGTGCACCGTAAGATCATGGAAAAGGCAGTGGACCTGAATGCGTCCGTGATCATCATGGGAAGGTCTGATTCCCGTGATATGAACCGGAATGCAATCGGTTCCAATGCCATTAAGGTCATTACCTCTGCCAGTGTCCCTGTGATTACCACAACCGGTACCCGGTTCCCGGAACAGATGAATATACTGTTGCCCCTGGACCTGTCCAAACCGGTTGGCTCCAAGCTTGCCAAAGCCGTTGAAATAGCAAGGCTCCTGAATGCAAAAGTCAGTGTGCTGGCCGTGCTCGGGACCCTGCAGGGCAGCCTGGAGGAAAACTGCAGGCAGAAACTTGAAGAAATCAGGCATTTCCTGGAGCAGGAAGAGATCACTTCCGTTGCCGACCTGGTGATAAGCGACAATCCTGTACCAAGGGAGATCATCTCCTATGCTTCGGCGAATGAAACCGGCATCATTATGGTTATGACCCAGCAGGAAAGGGACATTACCGATTTCTTCATCGGTTCGACTGCCCAGGAGATCATGAACAAATCCGATCTGCCGGTCCTCAGCATCATACCGGAAGACCAGGGAAGGGAACCCCCGCAGAGCAGTTCAATCGGTAACCTGATTGACCCCATGTCGTTTTACAACATCAATTAAATTCAAATTGCAAAGTTCTCTTTATGGATTCGAACATCAACATGCTTGACGGGGCCACTGCCGAACCGGCAGGGGTCTCCAAGGAAAGCCTGAACCTGAGCATGCAGGTCAGAGATAAAAACTGGTCCCTTATCGACCGCATGGAATCGTACGAGGACATCATCAACCTGGAAGTGGGGGATACTTCGTTTACCAGGGCCCGCAACCTTGAGCGTGACAAGGGCATCAGGCAGCTGATCCTGAAATTTGAAGGAAATAATCCAACCGGTACCCAGAAGGACCGGATTGCCTTTAACCAGTGCCACGATGCCCTTCGCAGGGGATTCGACACCATTACGGTGGCTTCCTGCGGGAATTACGGCGCTTCGGTTGCCCTGGCCGCCAGGCTTGCCGGCATACGGTGCGTCGTTTTCATTCCGCAGAACTACCACACCGAGAGGATCAGGGAAATGGAGCAGAACGAGGCAGTCGTGAATCGTTACCCCGATAGCTACGAGGCCTGTGTCCGGCATTCCATTGAACAGGCCGGGCAGAACGAATGGTACGATGCAAATCCTGGCGGGGCCAATACAACGCTCCAGCTCATGTCCTATGCCGAGATCGCAAATGAGATCTATGATGTGCTCCGGGATGCGCCGAAAATGGTGGGTGTGCCCGTTTCGAACGGAACCCTACTGGCCGGGATTTACAGGGGATTCGTAAGCCTTCACAAGCGGGGTAAAACCTCCCGGATCCCGAAAATGATCGCCGCGTCCTCTTCCCATAAAAACCCGATCATCTACTCATTCAACAAGAATCTCGATTCCTGTGTTGACCTGATCCCGGAAAAGATAAAGGAGACCAGCGTGAATGAACCCCTGATCAACTGGCATAGTTTTGATGGTGAAGAAGCACTTTATGCCATACGCCAGTCCAGCGGATACGCCTTTAACATCAGCGACGAGAAAATGCTCCGCCTGTCAAAGACGCTCAGGGAGAAGGAGGGACTTCATGTGCTTCCGGCTTCCACGGCGGGACTTGCGGCCATGCTTGAACTGGACAGCCGGGAAGACCTGGAACCCGACCGGTATGTTGCGATATTAACCGGCAAAAGATAAGCGGTTATCATGATAGCCATTAAGAGGAATGCGGTTGTCTACTGTGAAGGGGCCTTCAATACGCCTAACGGGAAAACAGCCCATGGACTGGTAAGATTCACGGAACGATACGGGGTACTGGCCGTGATCGATTCGAAATACGACGGCCGGGATGCAGGAGAGGTCCTGGACGGGAAGTCCACCGGCATACCCCTCGTGGGCAGCCTGGAGCAGGCCATTGACCTGGCTGCGGGCGGGGATGTCGTTGTCAGGGATTTTGTCATCGGCCTGGCTCCGGACGGAGGCCGGTTGCCCCGGGAGGCGATCGGGGTGATCAAAGCTGCCCTGAGATCGGGAATGAACGTGGTCAGCGGGCTGCATGATTTTGTATCGGACAACCTGGAACTCGCCCAGCTTGCCCGGGCAAACCATTGCGAGATGTTCGACATCCGGAAACCGCCCCCGAGGGAAAAACTGCATTTTTTCAGCGGTAAGATCGAGGAAGTCGACTGCCTGAAAATAGCTTTACTGGGGACCGATTCGGCCGTGGGAAAACGGACCACGGCCTGGATGCTGGTACATGCATTCCGGGATGCCGGGTTCATATCCGAGCTGATCGGAACGGGACAGACGGCCTGGCTGCAGGGCGCCAGGTATTCCATTGTGCTGGACTCCCTGATCAACGATTTCGTCTCCGGTGAGATCGAGCATGCCGTCCATGAGGCCTGGAAGAATGAGAAACCGGATGTGATCGTCCTGGAGGGCCAGGGCAGCCTGATGAATCCGGCCTACCCGGGGGGATTTGAACTGCTGGCTGCCGGCAGGCCCGACCTGGTAGTCCTTCAGCACGCCCCGAGGAGGATCGATTACGACGGTTTCCCGGGTTACCCCATACAACCGCTCGACCACCAGATAAGGGCCATCGAAGTGATCTCCGGGAAAAAAGTGAAGGCCATTACCATCAACCACGAGGGCATGCACAAGGATGAGATCCAGCCGGAATGCCGGAGAATTACCGGAAAGACCGGACTTCCTGCCTTTGATGTGCTGGAATTCGGCGCCAGGGAATTGATGGAACTTCTGAAACCCGCCTTAAAGATATGACTTCGCCCGGGTTGAATTCACTGGTTGTATTTGACAGCCTTAAGATCGGTCCGGCAAGGATTGAACCCCGGCGGATCAGGGCCGATTATGAACTGATCCCGGCCAGTGGAAAAGCTGAACGCAACGAGCTTATCTATTCCTATGAGGAAGACGTTTTTGATGATTCTCCCGAATCCGTTAACCTGGCATCGATGATCCTGAGCCAGGTGGCCCTGAACTACGGGCTGTTCTGCAGAAAGTTGGTTTTCGACGGGCTGTTTGACGATACCGATAAAAGGTTCCTGCTGGATATGCTTGAAAACACTTCCAGGGAGATATACGTGAATAAGTTCCTTTTTCCGAATGAGTTCCTGAAACCACCTTTTGATAAGATACAGGCAATCCCGCAGAAACAGTATACCACCGCCCGGGTATCGTTCAAAAACTCCCGATACGGCAAGTACATCTGCCGCTGGGAGCACAGGGATACCCGGAAGAACAGCTATATGATCCTCAGCAGCGGTGGAAAAGACAGCCTGCTGACCTACGGGCTGCTGAAGGAGCTGAGCAGGGAAACACATCCCGTGTTCATAAACGAGTCCGGCAGGCACTGGTTCTCGGCGATCAACGCCTATAAACACCTGTCCGAAACGGAACCCAATACGGCCAGGGTCTGGTGCAACAGTGACCGGATCTTTAACTGGATGCTCCGGTTCATGCCGTTTATCCGGGAGGATTTTTTAAAGGTTCGTGCGGACATTTATCCTGTCAGGATCTATACGGTTGCGGTGTTCCTGTTCGGGGTTCTTCCACTGGCCCGCAAAACGGGTGCAGGCAATATCCTGATAGGGGACGAGTACGATACTTCGATGAAATCCAGCTACCGGGGCATAACCCACTACGAAGGCCTGTATGACCAGAGCAGGTATTTTGACCGTGCCCTCACCCGCTATTATACCAAAAAGGGCTGGAACACCTGCCAGTTTTCGATCCTCCGGGGACTGTCGGAAATGCTGATCGAAAAAATCCTGGCCAAACGGTATCCCGACCTGCAAAAGCATCAGGTGTCCTGTCATGCCGCACATCTGGAGGGGGACCGTGCCTTTCCCTGCGGCAAATGTGAAAAGTGCCGCAGGATCGTGGCCATGCTGAAGGTGCTCGGCGAATCGCCCCTGGACTGCGGATATACGGACGCGCAGGTCAAGCATGCACTCGCCATGATCGGGAGCAGAGGGGTAAAACAGTTCGATACCGATGCCGCCCATCTTTACCATCTTCTTCTGGAAAAAGAATTAATCGGCCGGAATGGGAATTACACCCGGCTTGCAAAAGCCCAGCCGCAAATCATGAAAGTTCGTTTTGACCGGGACAGGAACAAACTGAATGAGATCCCCAAAGCTTTGCTGCAGCAACTCCTGCCATTATATCTCCAGTATGCGGACGGGGTGGTAATGAAAAAGAACCGGCAATGGACCGATTTCGACTTCCCGGCCGAACTGGAGAAATCCCCGCCCTATCCCTTTGAAGTACTGGCGCCCGGCAGGGAAGAGACCTCAGCCGGCACTTCCTATCGCTGGGAATTCAACACCTGGATGGAGATCGAGGAAAGGCTGAAAGAGGTGGACACGGTCATCCTGCCCTGCGGGTCCATCGAACAGCACGGTCCCCATCTTCCGCTTGACGTGGATTATTTCGACAGCGTATACCTGGCCGAAAGGGTTGCGGAAGCCTGCAGCCACCCGAAGCCTTTTGTCCTCCCGGGCATTCCCTACGGTGTGGCCTACCACCACGAAGATTTCAAGGGTACCATCAGCATTTCAAACCATACCCTGTCCTCCCTGGTCTATGACATCGGGATGAGCCTGGCCCGGAACGGCGTGGCAAAACTGATTATCCTGAATGCGCACGGGGACAATGCTCCGACGCTGCTGTATTCCGCCCAGATGATAAACCGCGATTCGGGGATTTTCGTTTGTGTCGAATCGGGTGAAAGCAGTGATCCCGATATATACAGGCTGATCGATACGCCCAACGATATTCATGCAGGAGAGATTGAGACCAGCACCACCCTGGCCCTGAGGCCCGAAATGGTGCAGATGGACCGGGCGGTAAACGAGACCATGGACTTCGGCAGTTCCTACCTGGATTTTACCTCGGAAAGAGGCGTTGCCTGGTATGTCCGCACGAAAATTATCTCCAAATCGGGCATTATGGGCGATCCGACAAAAGCCAGCAGTGAAAAGGGAAAAAAGATATGGGAGATCATGATTGCACACCTTGTCCGCTTCGTTGAGGAGGTCAAGAAAAGCAGGCTGGAGGATCTGTACCAGAGAAAATACTGAACGAGCCATGAAGATCAAGGAATTGCAATGCCGGGTCAGAACGATGAAATTGAAGGAACCTTACTCGATTTCCTATGAATCCGTTGAAAAATGTGATAATGTTTTCATCAGGGTCACAACCCGGAAAGGCTTCGTCGGAATGGGTTGTGCGGCACCCGACCTTCAGGTTACGGGCGAGACGTCCAGTGATGTGGTCGGATGTTTTGAATCCGTTATCGAGCCTTTGTTGCGGGACAAGGATGTGTTCGAGTATTCCTGGATCATGGAGTTCCTTCGCAAGGAACTGCCGGATAATCCTTCGGCAAGGGCCATGGTGGATATGGCGTTGTTCGACATCATTGCACAGAAGGCCGGTGTTCCCCTGTTCAGCCTGCTGGGCGGTTTCAGGCAGGCCATTCCCACCAGCATAACCATCGGGATCATGCCTTTGCAGGAAACCCTTACCCGCACCAGGAATTACCTGAAGCAAGGATTCACCATTCTCAAGGTAAAGGGGGGGATCAACGTGGATGAGGACATCGAAAAAGTCAACCGGATCAGGGAGCTGGCAGGAAAACAGGTGCAGATCCGTTTTGATGCCAACCAGGGGTATAACCTGGAGGATTCCCTGAAATTCATTGCAGGAACCAGGAATGCCGGGATCGAACTGTTCGAGCAGCCTACTGCCCGGGACGATAAGGAACTCCTCAAGCAGGTAACCCGCCGTGTCCCGGTCCCCGTCATGGCCGACGAAAGCCTCCTTTCGCTGAGCGATGTCTTCCAGCTTTGCCGCAACAACTGCACCGACCTGATCAACATCAAGCTCATGAAAACCGGGGGGATCCTGGAGGCGATGCACGTCAACTCGATCGCCAGGGCGGCCGGGATCAATGCCATGGTGGGCTGCATGGACGAATCCGCGCTCGGCATTGCAGCGGGACTCCATTTTGCCCTCAGCCGTCCGAATATAAAATACGCCGACCTGGACGGGCACCTGGACATCCTGAACGACCCCTTCGAAGGCCTGCTGAAAATTGATAAGGGCGTGCTCTACCCTCCGCAGGCAAACGGGCTTGGCTGGACCGGGCTCAAAAAGGTTGATTTCTGATAACCCTGTTTTTTACTGCGATGAAATTTTGTCACGCCATTTAAAAATTATTTTACATGCAGTTATTGAATCATCATACCGGATTGTATACCGACCATTACGAACTTTCAATGGCCCAGGGATATTTTCTGAACGGCATGGAGGAGGCTACCGCCGTGTTCGATTATTTCTTCAGGAAGAATCCTTATGATGGGGGGTATGTGGTGTTCGCGGGACTGGCGGATCTTCTTGAATTACTTGAAAATTACAAATTTGAGCCCGAAGATTGCCGGTACCTGGAAGAAATTGGATTTAAGAAGGAATTCGTATCCTATCTGAAGGATTTTCGGGTCAAAGCTGATATTTACTCCGTCAGGGAAGGGGAAATCGTGTTTCCGTATGAGTCCTGCCTCAGGGTGGAGGGAGGGATCATTGAAACCCAGCTGATCGAGACCCTGGTGCTGAATGTCCTTAATTTCGAATCCCTCATCGCTACCAAGGCTTCCAGGATGAGAATGGCAGCCGGAAACAGGATACTGCTGGATTTCGGGCTCCGGCGGGCCCACGGACTGGGAGGGATCCAGGCCAGCAGGGCGGCCGTGTGCGGAGGTTTCGATAAAACGTCCAATGTCTATAGCGCCCGTCAATTCGGGTTGGACTCAACAGGGACCATGGCACATTCATGGGTGCAGTCATTCAAGAACGAACTGACTGCCTTCAGGGCTTTTGCCGAATTTTTCCCGGACAGCTGCATCTTGCTGGTGGACACCTATGACACCCTGGACAGCGGGGTGCCGAATGCCATTAAAGTGGGAAAGGAGATGGAGAGCCAGGGGAAAAAGCTGGCGGGGATCCGCCTGGACAGCGGGGACCTGGCCTTTCTGAGCAAAAAGGTGAGGGAGATGCTTGATCAGGCGGGACTCGATTATGTGAAGATCGTGGCCTCAAATCAACTGGATGAATACGTGATCAAAAGCCTGGTGGAGCAGTCAGCGCCGGTTGATGCATTTGGCGTGGGGACAGCCCTGGTTACAGGCGATGGGGCAGGCTCCCTCGACGGTGTTTACAAACTGTCGGTGATCAACGGCGTGC
>Ga0307419_10000336_pt1 | contig 23129 bp, 23 predicted proteins | sample SalMarWE160230MG_2_FD_202512 | JGI IMG/M metagenome (GOLD analysis project Ga0307419, IMG submission 202512) | Salt marsh sediment microbial communities from the Plum Island Ecosystem LTER, Massachusetts, United States - WE1602-30 | ecosystem: Environmental > Aquatic > Marine > Intertidal zone... | reverse complement strand
TTCTGGGGTCTTGCTGATGATTACACATGGCTTGATAATTTTCCGGTTGCGGGCAGGAAAAACTATCCTTTGCTGTTCGATGAGAATTTAGATCCTAAGCCTGCTTATTTTGAAATAATTGATTTTTGAAAACTAAATGAATAGAAATCCTCATTCTGAGGAGGGGTTAGGTTAGTTGAAGTACTGAGGCCATACGTTCTGTTGGCCTCAGTTTTTAATATATTTTAAGTTTCATATGTAAATATTCAAGGTATATTTACAGCACTGAGAAATAGAATAGAACAATTAAATTGAAAAAAATGAGTGAGATTCTTAGTCAGCTTTCATATTGCGTCGAATTCGGTAAGATCGACAAACTTTCTCCCTATCCTCCTGACCTTAAAGGACAGGACGGAGCTGACGAAATAGCTAAAAGGGCCCTTGATGCAGGCATTAAGCCTGACGATATACTCGAACAGGCTCTGATACCTGCAATGGCTGTTGTCGGTGATAAATTCAGCAGGAAGTTAATTTATGTGCCCCAGATGCTCATGGCCGCTAAGGCAATGAGCAGCGCCATGAAGCACCTGAAACCATTCTTTCAATCAGGAGAAACAAAACTAAAGGGGAAGTTCATTATCGGTACTGTTGCAGGAGACCTTCACGATATAGGGAAAAACCTTGTGGCAATGATGATTGAGGGAGGAGGATGGGAAGTGATAGATCTTGGTGTGGATGTCGGAACAGAAAAATTTCTGAAATCGGTAGAAGAGAACCCGGAAGCCATAATAGGACTTTCAGCATTACTTACAACGACAATGGAGAATATGAAAAAAACAGTCATAACTATCAGGGAAAAATACTCAGGCATCAAAATTCTTGTTGGTGGTGCACCTGTCACAATGGAATATTGTAAAAAAATTGGCGCCGATTTTTATTCTCCCGACCCGCAGGGAGCAGTGAATTATCTGAATCAAATAGTATCTTAGTGGGAAAATCTGCAGAATGAAAACTATTCTTAAGGGAAAGTACAAGGAAGTTATCATTGATACCGATGGTCCTGTTATTATCATAGGTGAATCAATTAATCCTACAAGAAGAAAAAAACTTATTTCCACCTTGCAGGAGGGTAATTTTAAATATGTACTTGAACTTGCCGGGAGCCAGATAAAAGAAGGAGCCGACGTACTGGATGTGAATGTCGGATTCCCGGGTGTCGATGATGTAAAACTTCTGCCTGAAACTGTAAAAATTCTCCAGGATAACTTCGAAATTCCTCTCTGCCTTGACTCTCCAAATCCGAAAGCTATAGAAGCTGCTCTTAAAGTTGCGGAAGGTAAATGCCTGATCAATTCTGTAAATGGTGAGGAAGCATCTTTACAAATCCTTCTCCCTGTTGCAAAAGAATATGGTGCGGCAATCATAGGATTATGTATGGATGAGGAGGGAATCACACACGATCCTGATAAAAGACTGAAAGTGGCTGAAAAAATTATTGAGAGAGCAGTTAACACAGGAATTAAGCCTGAGGATATAATAATTGACCCTCTCGCTATGGCTGTAAGTGCCGATCCGAAAGCATGCATAGTAACCCTTGAAACAACACGATTGGTGCATCAGAAACTTGGCCATAATATTACGCAGGGAGTCAGCAATATCTCTTTTGGATTACCCGACAGGGAATTATTGAATACCGCATTCATAATACTCTCAATTTATAACGGTTTAACCTGTCCCATAGCTAATTCTGAAAAGATTACATCAGCTATTCGTGCCGCAGATCTCATAATGGACCGGGATGATTTTGCAATGCGTTTTATTGAGTACTTTCAGCGCAGGCAAAAGCTAACATAAATTAATATCAGATATTCAGATGTCCGTTCTTAAACCAGCAAAAAGATGGCAGCCTGCCTTTTATCCGTTTAAAAAGGAAAAATTGAGCCTGCGGCTTCTGGAGAAAATGGAACTGTTGATAAAGGGCCCTCTCTTTGGCTGCAGGATGTGCGGTAACTGCCTTTTGCAGGAGACAGCCTTTATTTGTCCGATGGAATGTCCTAAAGGTATGAGAAACGGTCCCTGTGGCGGGATAACACCTGAGAAAAAATGCTACATTGATGAAACACGCAGATGTGTATGGTACTGCATTTATGAAAGAGCGCTTAAAAAAGGACGGGGAAAGACGCTTCTTGAGATCCTGCCTCCTCTAGACTGGAACAAGACAGGAACTCAGACATGGGGAGATGTGGTACAACAGGTAAAAAAGATTGGTGCCGGTTTGTTTATAAGCAGCCTCTTTTCAAGAGATAGAGAGAAAAAAGAGAGGATATGGGACTCAGTTTTCAAGAGCGTGCGTCAGCCGGAATGGTGGAGCGGGGATTCAGAATATCATCCTCCGGCTTATCAGGAACCTGCTTCAGAGCTCGAAAGGAAACTCAGAAGTGGTGAATTTGTTGTTGCTACCGAAGTGACTCCCCCTCTGAGTGCAAATTCAGAAAAGCTGATCAAAGAAATAGGGCTTGTAAAGCCTTATGTAACAGCGATAAACTTTACAGATGCTTCATCTGCAAATCCAAAAATGTCGTCACTGGCGTGCTGCAAGGTTGCAAATGACCTCGGCGCAGAAGCTGTATTGCAAATTGCTGCACGCGATACAACAAGAACAGGACTTCAGTCAACAGCAATAGGTTCAGGACAGTTTGGAGTCAGAAACATTCTCTGCATAACAGGCGACAGTGCCAGGGTAGGCCCCGAGCCGACCGGAGATATGAATATTGTTGATATCGATTCTGTCCAGATGTTATGGATACTGCGAAAAATGAGAGATGAGGGATACTATCTCGATGGAAGAAAGATTAAATATCCTCCGAGATTTTTTCTTGGTGCTGCAGCATCACCGCTTGCACCTGAGCCGGCAATGCTGGCTATAAGAGATCATAAAAAAATCAATGCCGGCGCTCAATTCTTTCAGACAAATATTATCTTTAATCCTGATGGAATTGACCCATGGCTGGAGGAACTTGATAAAAGGGACCTGCTAAAAAAGGTATATATACTTGCAGGTGTTGCCCCTCTGAAAAGTTATAATGTTGCCAGATATCTGCATGATAAAGTTCCGGGAGTATTCCTGCCGGAACAAATACTGGAACGGATGAAAAGGGCACGGGATGGAGAGGCTGAGGAGGGTTTGCATATTATACTGGAGATTATTGAATCATTAAAAGGGAAAAAAGGAATTAACGGCATCCACCTGATGACATTGGGCTGGGAAGAAATAGTGGAAAGAATAGTCAGGGAATCAGGAATTTACCCCCCAACACCTCCCGACTTTCAGTCGGGACAAACTCTAAAGAGGGGCTAAAAATATGTCATCCGATGATTTACACTTTAGTGGTAAGCAGGAGATGAAAAAAGAACAGGAATGACCAACAAGACTTTTAATTTTGACTTAAAGGACCTGAAGCTTAATGTGACTCAGATTGAAAGTGTTATGGGATATAAGAAAGGTGAATCCCTTGAAACTATTTCAGAGCTTGTTGCCGAAGTGCTCGTGGAGGCCGAAACCTTATGTGAAATAAAAGCAGAATACAGGATTTTCGATCAGGTTACATTTAATAATATTGAAAAAACAGTAACACTGAAAGACCAGACCTTCGATATAAAGAAGATTATTTACGGACAGATAAAAAAATCTGATTCAGCCGCCTTGTTTCTTTGTACTGCAGGTGAGGAGATCGGTATAAAAAGCAAAAAAGAGATGAAAGAGGGCGATCTTCTGAAAGGATATATATATGATGTAGTTGGCAGTGAGACGGTTGAAGCAGCAGCAGACCTGATGCAGAATGAACTTGAAAAGAGCATGAATAACTCAGGGAAAGGTATCACAAACCGCTTTAGCCCGGGATACTGCGGCTGGCTTGTAGTTGAACAACATAAGTTATTCCGGCTGATGACTGATAATTTCTGTGGAATAAGATTGACACCTTCTGCACTGATGGACCCGATCAAATCAGTCAGCGGGATAATAGGCATCGGTGGAAATGTTAAAAGAACGCCTTACACCTGTAAGCTGTGTGAAATGAAGAATTGTATTTACAGGAGGAGAAATGGTTGAAATATATATTTTTAACCACGGATTTCACGGAGTTTCAAGGATGAATAAAATACGGAAAAATCCGTGTTAATCCGTGTGTTCTGTGATGAAAAGATCTAATTATAGAATAAGTACTATGAAAACAACTATATAATTAAAGAATTAGATCTTTACATAATTAGTTCCATAAGGTGCTCTTTGCGGCCGGGACAGCATGCTGTTTGCTTCATCGTCGTTCACAAATCTTTCCTTATCAGGATCCCAGTATAGTTTTCTGCCAAGCTTCATGGCTGTATGAGTGACAAGGCACACCGTGCAAGCACGGTGTCCGATCTCAACTGGCGAAATAGGCTCCTGTCTCGATTTGATGCAATCGAGCCAGTTACCCTGTTGTGATTTGCTATCATATAGATGTATCTCATTGGGTCCAATCTCTGAGGTCAGTATTTTGGGATCGCTTGCCTGCAGTGGTTTATTTGTCTGATCCCGTGACACAGGATCACTGTCAGTTGCCCTGTAGTTCCCTCGTGTTACGAATATCCAGCCTTCAGTACCTTCGTACCTTACTCCATTAGGATAGCTCCCGCTTGTGAGTTGTGTCACTCCATTCTTGTACTCTGCTATTGACATGAAGTCGCCATGCACATCCCAGAGACCTGATTTCGGGAACTGAGCCACAGCTTCTATTGAAATTGGTCCTGTTAATTCAGTATCCATACCCCAGGCTGCGGAATCGAAATGATGTTGTCCCCAACCCGTTATCATTCCGGCGCCGAATTGCTCGCATCTGAGCCATCCGGGGCGATTGAAATCCTTTTGCGGATGAACCCGTATCTCAGTATAATAGACCTCGGGTGTTGATCCAAGCCACATATCATAATTCAGGTTTTCAGGTATCGGCATCTCCGCAGCTTCAGGTCCGGCAGGATCTCCGGGAAGTCCTATTTTAACGGTATGCAGTTTACCTATCCTGCCGTTCCTGACAAGCTCGGCAGCATACCTCCACTGTGTACTTGAGCGCTGCTGAGTTCCAACCTGCAAGATAACCTTCTGACGTCTTACCACATCGCTAAGTATTCTACCCTCAGCGATGGTAAGAGAGGTGGGCTTCTCGAGGTAAATATCTTTGCCTGCCAGTGCTGCTTCAAGAGCAGGCTGAGAATGCCAGTGATCAGGTGTTGTGATCATAACAGCATCAATACCTTTATCGGCCAGTAAAGAATGATAATCGGCATGGCTTTTAACATCCACATATCCTGACTGGCCCGTTTTTTTGGCATAAAAATCTTCAACCATTTTTTTCCCGAGAGCCATTCTGCTTGAATCCACATCAGAAACAGCGACTACCATGGCTGAATCAAACCTCATAGTTCCCATAATGTCACCTCTTCCCTGCCTGCCGGCGCCTATCCACCCGATATTGATCTTATCGCCGGGGGGATTTCTACCTATTACTGATGATGGAACAATGGTAGGCAGAAATACCGTACCGGTGGCAGCAGTCATGGTACTCGTAACGAATTTTCTTCTTTTCATATTCAATTATTTAATATTTTCTAATCTTAATTTCGGGAGGATACGCATAATAATTCCATGCATTTTCAGCTCTCTCTTTATCAAGGCGTCCGTTATAGACCAGAAACCTGTATTTCAGTACATAATTCTGCCGTGGTACCAGAAGCCAGTCTCTATCTTTTGTAGGGCAGAAATTAGCGAACATATCACCGCGGTTATACTGGTCCTCCGGCCATATTCGCAAAGGTTCCGGGTGATTATAGTTTGTTGGGAAGGACATCATTACAACACCTGCATAATCTCCGTCAATTTCTCCCTGCACAATACACCAGCGGGCTCTGCTGCCATCAGCTTCTTTCCTTGTTTTTCCTTCTGAAGTAAGGACCATACTGTTGTTCTTGTCCCATTTTTCAGTTGTTCTCCATCCCAGGCCGGCATAACGGTATTCAAGTATTTTAAATGGAGACTCACCGGCAGTGTTGAGGGAGATGTTAAAATCAACTATGAAGAAATCCTGGTCTTCCTGAGGGCGATATACCCTGATACTCTGTACTTCATTCAATGCGACTTTTTCCCCGCCGCTTTTCTTGAAGACTACATGTTCAAGCAGTGCCCCGAATTCTGCAAAGACAGATCCGTTCTCGACTGATGTGAAATTTGCGAAGCGGACGGTCCCCTGTTTAGAATTTAAATTCCAGAAATCAATTTTATCTCCTTCATACTCAACCTGTGTCCATGGATTCCATATACCATAATGATGATAATGATCACGAGGCTGGATACGGGTGAGAACCTGTCCCTTTGGTGACCATAACGGATGTATGAATCCGCTCCTTTTGTATGCAGTATCAACACCTTCAGGTGGATATAATGTTCTGAAATAATACTGAAGTAAATTCTGGTTTCCTTTGTGGATAATAAGAGCACCATCTCTTACAGAGGCAGTTACAGCAGATTTATTATCTGCCTTACCTTTGACCAGCTCGAAAACATGTTTTTCATCAACAGCTGTTCCCGTTGTCACAATCCAGTGAAGACGCCGCGGACTTCCCGATTCAATCTGAAAAGGTATAGTGGTCCTGTTCTTTCCGTTCACTTCAAAAAGACTTAAAAGAGTATCGGAGGCATAAGTTATTGCATCAAGATCAACACTCACCGGGATATCCAGTTCATAAGCAGGTTGCGAAAGGCCGACCTCAAGTGTGGCAATTTTCTGACCGTAACCGGTAAAGACCAGAAGGCAGAACAGAGTTAAAGATAAACATCTACGGATGAATTGTGTTGCCATAATCAGGTTATAATGAATAGGTTATTATGAATGATTAAATTCTGAACCACAGAGAATTAGAGACTGGATCACTTATATTATTTATCCATAGCAGTATTGAACCTTTTCTGTCAGGTCCACTTCAATAAACTTGTTAAAAAATACTTCATTTTATAAATCTTCCCGATTATCTGATAACCGACTATAAAAATACTAAAATTCTTATTTAACTGCAACCGATTGCATATTTCTCCGGCAACTGTCAGCAGGGGGCTGAAAGATCATCCTCATATCCGTAAAGCAATGTGTGAAAAGATAAAGGCGCAGGCCCATGAGATGGGATATCAGCGCAACAAGTTTGCCAGCAGCCTGAGAAAACAGAGAACTGATACAATAGGTGTAGTGGTACCAAAACTGAATAGTTTTTTCCAGGCAACTGTTATCGCCGGAATCGAAAAAACCATTTCCGGAATATATCGAAAAACCTGAGCATGATCCGGACTACTATAAAAGGAACAGATATACTGATATTCCTGGAATTAAATAAATGCCTGAAGTGACCTAAAGTTTTGAGTATTTAAAGTAAAAAAGAAAAACTTTAAGTACTTTTGGCACTCAAGGTACTCTAAACTTGAACATATGCTTTTACTTGGAATTGATTTGGGAAGCTCTTCGGTGAAGGTTTCAGTAATTGACGGTGAATCAGGCAAATATCTGGCCTCTTCATTTCACCCTGAGGATGAAATGGAGATAATTGCCAGGAAACCGGGCTGGGCCGAACAGGAACCGGAGACCTGGTGGAAAAACCTTAAAGACTCAATAGCTGATTGCAACAATCAGCTTGGAAAAAAGAAAAATGAAATTGGAGCTATAGGAATTTCTTACCAGATGCACGGTCTTGTCACACTTGGTAAAGACTTAAAGGTTCTTCGCCCCTCAATAATATGGTGCGACGGACGAGCCGTTGAGTACGGCAACAAGGCATTTAAAGGGATAGGAAAAGAGTTTTGTCTTTCTCATTTACTTAATTCTCCGGGTAACTTCACAGCTGCTAAGCTGGCCTGGGTAAAAGAGAATGAACCTGAACTTTTTGCAAAGATATTTAAGATAGTACTTCCCGGCGATTATTTCGCATTAAGGCTCACTGGTGAAATACTTACAACGTTTTCAGGACTTTCGGAAGGTATTTTCTGGGATTTTATAAATGATAATATTTCAATGGAAATCCTCGATTTCTTTGAGTTTAAAAAAGATATCCTTGCTCCCGAAGTGCCATCATTTTCAGTCCAGGGGAGATTGTTAAAATCAGTATCACATGAGCTTGGTCTGCCTGAGGGAATACCGGTTTCGTACAGGGCCGGCGATCAGCCAAACAATGCATTATCGCTAAACGTTATGGAACCGGGTGAAGTGGCAGCAACCGCAGGAACATCGGGGGTAATATATGGTGTAACAGACCAGAAGAAACATGAACCTCTTTCCCGGGTGAACAGTTTTCTTCATGTAAATCATTCGGCATCACGTCCGCGTCTTGGTGTATTATTGTGTATAAACGGAACAGGAATACTAAATTCATGGTTAAGAAGAAATATGGGGAGCAATGCAAGCTACAATGAAATGAATAAACTGGCCGAAAAGGTATCCCCGGGTTGTGACGGACTCAGTATTATGCCTTTTGGCAACGGTGCCGAAAGGATGCTTGGAAACAGATATGTGGGTGCACGGATACTGGGATTAAATTTTAACACCCATACAAATGCCCATCTATTCAGAGCAGCCCAGGAGGGTATAGTCTTTTCCATAAGATACGGTCTTGACATAATGAAGGAGACAGGTATCATGCCTTCAGTAATCAGGGCTGGAGCAGCCAATATGTTCCAGAGCAGTGTCTTCAGGGAAGCATTGTCATGTATTACTGAAAAAGAGATACACCTTTATAATACTGATGGTTCACTTGGCGCGGCACGAGGCGCCGGTATAGGAAGTGGTTATTACCAGTCTGTTAAAGAGGCATTTGCAGGTCTTAAAACAGTGGGTGTAACACAACCTGACAAATCAAAAACTGATGCATACGAAGAGGCTTATTCAACATGGCTGAATTATCTTAAAACAATCTGATTCAATATGTTCCCTTTGTGTCCCTTTGTGTTGCACTTTATGCCCTTCGCGGTTAAATTTTATTTTACCACAAAGTTGCTTATATTAGAATTTTTTAAAGTACCATAAAAATTAAACAATATGATTTATAAAGGAAAAAAAGAGTATTATCCCGGAATAGGGAAAATAAAGTATGAGGGTAAAAACTCAAAAAATTCTCTGGCATTCAGGTGGTATAATCCTGACCAGCTTGTTTCAGGCAGGAAGATGAAGGATCATCTTCGTTATGCAATTGCTTACTGGCACTCATTCTGCGGTGATGGCAGCGATCCTTTTGGCGATGCGACACATATATATCCATGGCAACATGTGGCAAACAACGATGACAAAATCAAAATGAAGCTCGATGCGGCATTTGAATTTTTCACAAAGATCGGAGCAGGATACTACTGCTTTCATGATGTGGATGTTGTTGGTAACGGATCGGTTCTGGAGATTGAAAAACGTCTTGATAAAACAATTCCCCTTATGAAAAAGCTGCAGAATCAGACCGGGGTGAAACTTTTATGGGGTACAGCTAATCTCTTCTCACATCCCCGTTATATGAACGGAGCGGCAACAAATCCCGATTTTTCTGTTGTTGCTTGCGCAGGAGCTCAGCTGAAAAATGCAATCCATGCCACCATAGAGCTTGGAGGAGAGAATTATGTCTTCTGGGGAGGAAGAGAGGGTTATATGAGCCTTCATAATACCGACATGAAGAGAGAACTGGAACATATGGGAATGATGCTCTCATTGGCACGTGACTATGGCAGAAAGAACGGTTTTAAAGGAACATTCCTTGTTGAGCCAAAACCTATGGAACCATCAAAACACCAGTATGACTACGATGTGGCTACAATAATAGGATTCCTTCGCAAGCATAAACTTGACAAGGATTTTAAACTGAATATCGAGGTTAACCATGCTACTCTTGCCGGCCATACCTTCCAGCATGAACTGCAGGTTGCTGCAGATGCCGGATTGCTGGGAAGTATTGATGCCAATAAAGGAGACTACCAGAATGGTTGGGATACTGATGAATTCCCGACAAACATTTACGAGGTTACTGAAGCCATGATGGTTATTCTGCGGGCAGGCGGATTCAAAACAGGGGGCATAAATTTTGATGCTCATATCAGGAGAAATTCAACTGATATTGAGGATATTTTTATAGCCCATATCAGCGGTATGGATACCTTTGCCAGGGCATTGCTGGTAGCTGATAAGGTGCTGAAAGAGAGCGGCTACCTTAAAATGAGAAAAAAGAGATATTCATCATTTGACAAAGGTCCGGGCAAAGATTTTGAAAATGGTAAACTAACACTTTCAAAACTAAGGAATATTGCCATAAAGAATGGAGAACCTGTTTCCATAAGCGGAAAACAGGAACTCTTTGAACAGTTGATAAATATATACCTGGTTTAAGAAATTCTTTTAAATCTTAAAGAATCCTTTAGTCTCCTGTATAACCTGGGAAATATACCAGTTTCTTTGGTTAAAGTGATTAACAAATGGTTAGGCTGTAACAGTATTAACTGTCGAAGTAGTTATTTCGAATTTGGGAGGATCGTAAATAGATTTTTTAACAGCACACAGATCTGCAGCATTTATGACAGCTTCCCTGTATTTTTCCGGGAAATCAGCAGGGACATGAATGTCGATCTTTATACTGGAAGGCAAACGTTTTTCTCTGTCGAATTCAACTGTCTGGATTATTCTGATCCCGTTTACAGGTATCTCTCTTCTGTCGCAAAAAGATTTTACATATATCCCTGCACAGGTGCCAATTGAAGCCAGATAAAGATCAAAAGGGGCAGGAGCTGTATTTCCTCCACCGTTGTCCAGAGGCTGATCGGTCCTGATAATGTGTCCATTTGTATGAGCAACGACTACCGTACCGTTTTCAAGTGTTATTTCCATAATAAATTAATAAGTTTTAAATAGTAATCTAACAATCAAATTTGTTATTTGTTCAGCTTTTTTGCGATCAGCAAAAATAGATCAAATTGTTTCATTCCTGTTTCGGGGATATTTTTATTTATGGAAAAACACTTATCTGCAGAAATAATTTCGAAATCAATAGCACGAATTACTGATGTAAGCTCTTCAATATCAAAGCCTCTGTGGCCTTTAAATTCACTGCCGTGAAAAGAACCATCTTCAGTATAGAGATCGGCTATTACGATATAACCGTCCGAGTTCAGCATCTCAAAGAATTTTTTCAAAATACTTTTATAATCAGCAATATGATGAAGGACCATCTGAGTAAGTATAAGATCATATTTTCCTTCACTCCACCGGTCTTTTTCAAGGTCAAAGAATATTGCTTTAAGATTCCCGACACCCGAATCGAGGATCTTTTTGTTCATGATCTTTACCATTTCTGCTGAATTATCCATCATGGTAATCTTTTTCACGTGATCCTTCAGGAGAAAGCTTGTCAGTCCGGTACCGGAACCATATTCAAGAGCAGTCATATCACCTGAAAGAGGTATTATATTTTTAATTCCATTTGCAACAGCTTCCGACCTTTCAATGCGCATTGGATACTGATCCCAACCAGCGGCTTTTATATCAAACTCATTCATAATCTGAAATGCAATATATATTAGATAGTACCTGATTGCTTAATCCGCATTATATTTAAGAGTAAGGAGTCTGCTGAAAATCAGATGTATCAATTCGTTTTTGTCTTCAGAAAGGTTTTCATTAAAATTGAGAGGAATAATGATAATCCGAGAAACAGGATAATTGCTGGAGAACATGGTATATCCATTACCCACGATAAATAGAGCCCTAATACTGTAGATATGCTACCAATTAGAAGGCCTATTGATATTCTTTGTGTCCACCGGGTTGTAAATAATGCTGATGTTGATGCCGGAATAATAAGGAATGCAAACACAGTAAGTATACCTCCTATACTGACTGCCTCGACTATTACTATTCCAAAGGTGAAATAAAAAAGAAAATCCCAGAGTCTTGGATTAGAGATGTCTGATTTTTCCCCCCTGTATAAAAGGGTTACCCCTTTAAATTTATTCCGGAAAATATAATGGAATCCCCCAATAATCATTACGATTATTAACAACCGGATAATTTGATGCCATGAAACCCACAAGATAGCTCCGATAAGCATATCGTGTATATGTACATCACTTCCGGCTCCTTTATCAAGGATTATTACTGCTGCGGTTGTTGCCACAGCATATGCTATTCCAATGATTGCTTCAAGGGGGATCTTTATTTTCCTGTTCTTAAGAATAGTAAAAATGCCTGCAGCGAGCAAACAGAAAATATATGCAAGAAATGTCCTGGAATCATGATCGTGGATATCATTTTGTGAACCTATGCCAAGATTTTGTAATACAAGTGAAACAGCGCTTCCAAGCGCAGCGATCTGGGCCAGGGCAATATCTATAAAAATGATCTCTCTTTCTATAACATGTATTCCGAAATAGGAAGTGATTAGAATCAGTAAAAGACTTGCAATAAAGGGAGCGATCATGAAATCCAAACCAGAGGTCATATATGCTATTTTTTAGTGTTAATTAATAGTTTACGAGCTGCAACTTTAAAAAAGGCCAGAATGAAAACCACAAGACCTAAAAGGGTAACAATTGCAGGAGCATTTGAGATATTAAGAGTATATGATATATAGATACCCAATACTGAGCCCAGAATTCCTATTATCCAGCTCCAGATGAAACGTTTTTTCCATGAATCAGTAAAAAGCGTAGCCGCCGCTGTCGGGGCTATTAATAGTGTAAATACAAGAAATACGCCTCCACAGGGAACTGCTTTAACAATTATAACACTAAACGAAATATAAAATATCAATTCATAAGACCTTGTTCTCCAGAGGCTGTACGGCAGACCGTTCTTTGTGCCGGATATGAGAATAAAATGTTTCCAGAAGATCAGGTGTATAATTCCGATGACCAGGAAAATAACAGAGCTCTCCAAAACCTTATTCCATGTTATCCAGAGCAGGTTCCCGGTAATCGTTTTGGAAATGAAATTGGATCCTCCCGGAATTTTTTCTGCCAGCAGTAAGGCAAGGCCAAGTCCTATACAATAGATAATCCCTATAATCGCTTCCTGTGGAATGACCTGTTTCTGAAATTTTGTAAGTGCAAAGAGAGAAATAACGATTATTGTAAACGAATAAGAGATAAACTGAACACTCATCGATTCTTCGGCAAAACCAAGCAGAAGTCCGATCATAGTTCCAAGCGCAGCTATCTGTGCAACTGCGATATCTATAAAAATGATACCTCTCGATAAAATATGATTACCAAAATAACTGAGTACTCCTGCCAGGATTATGGTTAAAGTAATCGGGGCAGCTAGAAATTTCAAGGTTTCAATCATAGGTATCGGTGTTTAATTCGGTTGAATTTTACAGACAGGTAATCAGGAATTGTATTCATTGAATATTTGCATTGATCTGATCTATCCAGTAGTCCATAAGGTCAAAATTATCCTTTATACCAGGGAGACCGTGAACAAAAAGAGGCAGATAAAGTGCCTTAATCCCTGTTTTTTCTTCAATCATCATGGGGGTTTTCTTCTCAAAATAGCTTGCAACAAGCATTAGTTTGATGTTTTGTTCCTTTATCACTTCAATCATGTACTGGACATGTTTGGCTGATGGCGGAATGCCTGGTTTTGGTTCAATGTACCCCACTACTTCAAGCCCAAAAGTATTTGACAGGTATGCCCAGTTTTTATGATATGAAATTATTCTTTTTCCGCGGAATGGCATAGCCTTTTTCAACCAGCCGCCCAGAAGATCGATGAGTTTTCCGCTTTCATAGGGCTTATCGAGAAAGGTAAATAATGTGTTGTTTTCAAGCATCCTGGTGAGGGTTTCTCCTCCAAAAAGATCTACAAGCTTATCCCCGAACAGGGCACGATCAACCTTATCAATAAAATCATCCCTGTTCTTTTGATAGAATGATGAATTAGCCGGATCAACCTTGATAAGTCCGATTGTAATATTCCTGGCTATTATTTTCCAGTTTACCGGACCTGTGTTAATATGCGGATTTCCCATCAAATGAACATCTCCTTCAGTTCTGTCTCCTTTTTCCACTTTCTGCAGGATATTTATTCCATCAGACACGGAAACAAATCCTGTTTCACCATCCATAATCCTCTTGTTATGGGCTTTATCAAGAAGAGTTGCAGACCACATCTCAAGATCCAACCCTGTTGTTATCCACATATCGGCCTGTGATAGCACTACAGCATAACTGGGTTTTGGAGGTACAAAGTGGGGATCCTGTTCTCCCTGGGCAATAAAGGATACAGTTGCCCTGTCGCCTGCAATATATTCTGCAATAGATGCATAATCAGAAAAAGAACACACAAGATTCAATCTGGAATTACCTGACTGCCCATAACGGTTTCTCTCCTGATTTCTTTGTGCATCCAGATTTACATTTTGTACCATCAGGATAATTGAGATGAGTATTGATGATTTTAAAAGCAACTGCTTTAATCTTATATTTTTCTTCATGATTTTTACGATATGTAATATTAATAAGCTTCATGTTTGTGAGGTCCCATTGCCCAGTTAACCTGGAGAATAAGTGAGTGATCATCAGGCAATAGTGTCCCGGTGTAGTATTTATTTCTCTGATTGTATTGATATTGAATCCGTGTAAAGACAAATTCACTTTGCCAGAAATCAAGGTTTACACTGTAATCCCACTCGTATTGCCCCGGATAGTATGGCAGCTCCGAGTAACCAATTCTTCCGCCAATCCAGAATCTTGCATTCAGTTTGTTTTGCAATGAAGAATAGAATCCTTTACTTATTATATCTCCCGTATTTTCTTTCCGATAACTGTAAAGTAGCTCTGTTCTCCAGTCAATGGTGCGGTATTTTTCTCTTCCGACAGGAGCCCATTTATATGTTAATCCCAGGCTCCCTACATAAGAACGGTTGTTCCCGGCCGAATTATTATGCCCGGTGACTCCGCTTAACCTGAATTCAAAATAGCTGTTACGTGAAATGTCATAATAATTCTTAAACTGGCCTATATATAATAATCCGTCATTATTGAAGCTGAAAGTATCAACTGTATTTGTTCCGTTTATAACAGCTATGTCGAAGCTGCTGGCATCTGCAAAAATAACTTCAGGAAGCATAAAGGTGGATGCTACACCGGTGCCGCCCAATCCTTTATTACTGAAGAGGTTTACAAGGGCTCTCGGTCTGTCAAATTGTGGAAGAGCATGATCGTGATACCTGTTCAGAGGACCAAATTCGGCATAGAAAATACCAATTTTGAGATTCATGTTCAGCGGCAGGTTCAGCCATTCCATATAAGCCTCTTCAATACTTATTTTTTCTTTAGTAATTGAAATAAATGTTTTTCCACGGGTAAATGGGTCCAGCGGAGCCACCAATGAAAGTTCTACTTCGCGCATGAAGAATCCGTTATTGCCGTAAGAAACCTCTCCGGGTTCTGATATATAGTCATTCTTCGAGGAGCTTATTGCACTGAAAAAATCTCCGCCAAGGCTTATATTGGGATTAAGTCCCTGTTGCTGCCTTACTCCGCTATGAAATTTTTTTGACAGGTCTTCTTCTTCTTCCTTCTCCCTTGCCCCAAGCTGATTGGCCTCCTCAAGTAGTTTCTGCAGGTCATTTTCTGCCTGTTTTTCTTCCTCTTTAATAGTAAGGTGTATAAGAAGAGAGTCGAGCTTTGCAGTATTTATCCTGTTCTGATTTTTCAGCACATAAAGCTCTTTCCTCAATATCTCAAGAGAATCCTGTAGAGGTCCGGGAATCTCTTTCTTAGCCTGAGCCATAAGAAAGTAACCAGGGAAAACAATAAAAGTTAAAAACAAAATATAAATCTTTTTCATTATGCTTTAGTCTTGTTTGAGCAATTAATCATGATCAATCCATACAGGTTAACTGCCTGATTTATTGGGCTGTAATTAGAAGACTAATAATGAAAAGGGGGTGCGTGGTAATTTCTTAAAAAATATAGAAACCGTTTCCTGATAAATATAACAACAGGAATGAGGGGTGTGTTAAAAATAAAAAGGGATGGTATTAATAAAACAATAAACAGGTAAATCCAGAATACTGTGGTGGATATTTGTTCAAGGAAAATAAATTCCGCTGAGGAATGACTGTGATTTTTGAATGGAACCCCGGCATCATTGCTATTATGATAAGGATGTGCATGATTCAGTATTATTCCTGATGATAATTTATGATAATGCTGGTTTATTGTTTCATTTGTCACATAGGAAAATACTATTACCAGGAATACCGGCATAAGCAGGCGGCTTATTTTTCTCAGGCTAGACAATTTTACTAAAACATAAAATTCATAACAAATATAACTTTTTAATTTTCTTGCAAACAAGATAAAAATAAAAAAAGGTGACATTTTTTTGCCACCTTTTTAATATAACCAGTAATTTTATTTCTTCAATATTGTTTTAAGTACTTTTTCTTTGTCGAGTTTTTTAGTGCAGAAGAACCAGTCGTAACAGGTCATCTCTTCCTTGCTTTCCATACGTTGTTTTGCTACACCGCATGATCCTGCTGTCGGTACTATAACATCATCGCCTGGTCTCCAGTCGGCAGGAAGGGCAACAGAGAATGCATCTGCTGTCTGCAACCCTATCAGGACCCTGTATAGTTCGTCAAAATTACGACCAAGACTTAACGGATAATATATAATAGTACGGATGATACCTTTAGGATCAATAAAGAACACGGCTCTGACAGCCTTGGTATTGCTTTCTCCGGGCTGGATCATTCCGTATTTCTTAGCTACCTCCATTGTTATATCTTCGATAAGCGGGAATGTAACCTCAACATTCTTCATTCCCTTGTATTCGATTTTTTCCCTGATAGTACGAAGCCAGGCAATATGGCTGTAGAGTCCATCAACGGAAAGTCCAACGAGTTTACAGTTCGCTTCATTGAATTGCTTTTCCATTGTGGCAAATGTCATAAACTCCGATGTACAAACAGGAGTAAAGTCAGCAGGGTGACTGAAAAGTATTACCCAGCTTCCTGAGTAATCAGCAGGAAAATTAATGTCTCCCTGTGTGGTAACAGCCTTGAATTCAGGGGCTTTTTCTCCAATTCTCGGCATCGAAAATATAGTTGTGTCGCACATAATATTTAAGTTAAATTATTAATAGATACTTCATTTTCTTCTTGAGAGCATTAATTCAAGATCTTCCTTTAAGGCAGCCAGATCCTCTTCATGTTCAACTTCGTCAGTAATAATCTGGAGCACGATATTATAGGTTACAGGATCTGCTTCATGTGTGATATCCAGGAGTTTGCTGTAGGTACGTATTGCGCACTGTTCCCCTTTAATATTTTGATCAAGAATTACTTCCACATAAGGATCTGAAGGTGAGTCATAGCCGCAGTTTGTAATTTTTGACCACTCATCCGGTGAGAGGACCGGAGTACCTCCCAGCTGAATAATTCTGGTGGCCAATAATTCAGCATGTGCCAGTTCTTCTGTTGCATGAAGCTGCAACTCTGAAGTTACTGCATCTTTCATCGGGCCTTTTACCACTTTTGCGCCTGTCCAGTACTGATAATATGCCAGCCATTCATCGGCCAGTGCTTTGTTCAGGAGGTTGAGTAATTCATCAACGTCCATTTTTACGATTGATCTTCCAATTTCTGCCATAACATTTAGATTTTTAATATTGTTTATTAAATATATTAAGTTTATTATTTATTTTTTGCCACCAGGTTTAATACTTGATCCCCAGTCCTTTTGCAACACTTAATGCAAGCTCCTTATCTGCTTTATAAAAGTGATTAAGCTGACGTATAATTATCTCTTTCTTTTTCGGTCCACTGATTCCTTTCATACTATTTACAAAGTTACTAACTGTATTCTTACGTTGTTGCTCATTCATGACTTTTCTGAAAAGTTTCCCTGGTTGTGAATAGTGATCATCGTCTTTTAAATTGCGGTCATAACTGTCAACAATATTTGAATCGAGCTTCATTGAAGGTTCCTTATAGCTTTTATCTGCCACGATATCATCAAAGCTATTCGGGTAATAATTCGGACCGGAGCCACTTTTATTTTCCAGACTCATAAAACCATCTCTCTGGTGATGATGAACCGATACTATTGGTCTGTTGACCGGCAATTGTTCATAGTTGGCTCCCAGTCTGTAGCGATGTGCATCAGGATAGGCTAATATACGACCCTGGAGTAATTTATCGGGTGAAAGACCAATACCATCAATGACATGAGCAGGGGCAAAAGCAGCCTGTTCGACATTGGCATAATAATTTTCAGGTATTTCGTTAAGTTCCATTACTCCGACTTCAATCAGAGGGAAGTCTTTATGAGACCATACTTTTGTAATGTCAAAAGGATTCCATTTAAATTTCTTAGCCTGTTCATCGTTCATTACCTGGATTTTGAGGGTCCATTTCGGGAAATTCTTTTTGCTGATTGCTTCGACCAGATCTCTCTGAGCGTAATCAGGATCTTTGCCTTTTAATTCCTCCGCCTGTGGTCCTGTGAGCGTTTTAATCCCTTGTTGTGTTTTAAAATGGAATTTCACCCATATGCGCTCGTTCTTTTTGTTGATCATTGAAAAGGTGTGGCTTCCATATCCATTCATAAAACGGTAGCCATCAGGTGTTCCCCTGTCACTGAAAAGGATCATAACCTGGTGCAGGCTTTCAGGATTGAGGCTCCAGAAATCCCACATCATCGTTGCGCTTTTCAGGTTTGTTTTCGGATCGCGTTTCTGAGTGTGAACAAAGTCAGGGAATTTTTTCGGATCCTTAATAAAGAAGACAGGCGTGTTATTTCCTACCAGATCCCAGTTCCCATCTTCCGTGTAAAATTTAACTGCAAAGCCTCTTGGATCCCTTTCAGTATCGGCACTTCCTTTTTCTCCTCCAACAGTTGAAAATCGAACAAAGGCACGACATTTATTTCCAACTTTAGAAAAGAGTTTTGCTTTGGTGTACCTGGTAATATTACCGGTTACAGTGAATTTACCATAAGCACCGGTACCTTTAGCATGTACTATACGTTCAGGGATTCGTTCCCTGTTAAAATGGGCCAGTTTCTCATGGAGATAGTAATCCTGAAGAAGGATAGGTCCTCTTGGGCCGACAGTCATACTGTCTTCATTTTCGAAATATGGTCTTCCAGATGCTGTTGTTAGTTTCTTTTTCTTCATATTTAAAGTGTTTTAATCATATTCTCTTAAGAATTTACGTTATCAGTAAATTCTCCAATGATCTGCAGTTTAATTTCCTTGATATTAAAATTTGGTATCTTTTTCTTTTTCAGATAATCTTCAAGAATTTTATCAAGATCTTTGTCGAAATAATCCCCAATACGTTCAGAATTGGAACAATAAAGATGGTGATGTGGTTTCAGGATTGCATCATATCTTATAATTTCGTAATCTGTTTTGACTCTTTTAACTATACCTTTCTCAACAAAAACATCTAGTATTTTGTAGACAGTTCCGATAGGCACATGTGGAAAATTCAATCTCAGGTAATCAACAATGATTTCTGCAGTGGGATGGTTATCCAGTCCCATAATAACTTCCAGGACTGCAGTTCTTTGAGGGGTCACTTTCAGGTTGTTTTCAGCCAGTATTCGGATAACTGATTTATTAGCCATAATCGATTATTTTAATTTAAGAATTGTTATCATGCAATTCTTGTTCTCAAATGAGAATCATTATCAGATGGTATTTATTCTAAGACGAGAATCATTCTCCGATAATAATTATTCTCAAATGATATTCATTCTTAAAAGAGAATCATTCTCTTTTAAGAATGAGTAAAAATAAGGAAAATTTCTTAATAAATCATTGTATCGGCAATAAATTTATTAAAAATCTGGATTTGGACAAGGGATTTTGATGTTAATATCCCTGACACCAAAAACCGTCATTATCAAAAATCTAAATATATAGCTGATCAACTCCTGATTTTTGCAAAATACATTGCGAAGGAGCGGTATAAAAAGTGAGTCCATTTACCAAAAGGTACTATGATAAGTGCCCACTGTACCAGAACAATCAGATGAAACAGATAAAGCCAGATATTATTCTCAAGCAGCTTTAAATCAATAAATAACCTTACGGCAAAAGCTGAAAAACCCAATAATAGCAGCCATATCACAAAGAACCAGTCGGATGGTTGTGAATATTTACTGATCTCTTTGGCCTTTCTTATCCGGTCGTATACAAAATCAATTGTGACTATGAATATGATTATACTGACTATATAACCAAGTATTATAACAATCATATTTTCATTTGAGAACCAGTCAAGAAATACCGTAATGAAAAGCAATCCCAGATAACCGATTACCAGGATAAAGTGTTCAAACCATCTAAACAGGTTATCATCACAGTCCAGGGATCTTTTTTGAGTGAACATATGTACAATAAGCTCCCACAGTCCTTTTAAATAATTAATAAAGGGAACTTTTATACGGGGTTTCAGGATGATAAACCACCACATGCGAATAATATTGGGAAGCAGTATTACTGCGAAAACCGTTGCTATGGCGATCATTTCAAAGTTATGGCCTGTATGCATAATGGTTTCAAGGTTGAAATTCCTGCTGAAGCCAAAAGCTACTACTGCTATAGCCAGGATAAGCATGGCAATTATTGCCAGTGAAACACACTGGAACAGTAATCCGGAGAGTTTGGTCCAGTCATATTTGCAAATAAGCCATCGCCTGAGAGTCATCATTAATTCTCCGGGATTTGCATCCTGGGGACAGTAAGTGCTGCATTGTCCACAATAATAGCACAGCCATGGTTTCAGGGATGATTTTATATCGTCTTCCAGCCCAAGCACACTGAATCTCAACATTTCCCTCGGGAATGAATCCTCTTCAGTCGACAGGGAGCACACCGCTGTGCATGTACCGCAATTGTAGCATGCATTGAAATTGAATCCTCCGAATTTTTCTAATTTCTTCCCGAATTCAGTATTGATTGCAGCCATTATTGTTTTAGTTTGTAAGAATAGTATTCATCCATATCATCGATCGCACCTGTTTCAACAAAACCATATTTTATCAGTGTCATGAGGTAGTAAAAGACTTCATGTTTCGGCATGTTGAGTTTTTTAGTGAGCTGATCAACAGTCATGTCATTTTCCCTGAGAGCCTCAAGAATTGATTTTTTTATCCTGATGAAATTTTTCAGATTCTCTTTTGCTGAATGCGCGACCTCTCTTTTTTCCCTGAGATATTTGAATGTTTTACCCTTCTCTATGTCCATGCTGTATTATTTTACTATCAGGTTATTAATAACTATTAATTGCCGGCCAGGGCATCTATCATACTTTCAATCTCTTTGTTTGAATATGCAATCAGATCGATGGCATCTACAGGACATACCGGCAGGCACATTCCGCATCCTTTGCACACTGAATTGTTAACAACTGCAATATCTTTTTGTCCATACTTTTCCAACTTTATTACGTCGAATGGACAGGCTTTCTGACACTCGCCGCACCATGTACATACATCCTTATCTACCTGTGCTATAATCGGGTCCAGCTCAAGTTCTCCTTTATTAACATATGAAAAAGACTTTGTTGCGGCAGACAGAGCTGAATTTAAGGATTCCGTTATATTTTTAGGCCCCTGACATGCACCGCAGATTGTTATTCCATCTATGACAGTTTCTACCGGACGTAATTTCATATGTATTTCGTTGAAAAAGTTATCCCTGCCCCGGGGCAACTTGAAAATTGATGCAACCGGATTATCTTTTCTCGGAACCATTCCTGTTACCAGAACTAAAAGATCAGGCTCAATAGATATCTCCTTTTTTCCTGTAAGAATATCATTGATTTTTACAGATACGTGGCCATTTTTTGCTGTTACCACGGGAGGATCATCTTCATAGGACTGAAGGTATATGTCGCCATTTTTTAACGATTCAGCATATAATAATTCCTGTTTTCCATAAGTCCTGATCCCCCTCGTAAAATGGTAATTATTAACATCCTTAAATTTGTTTCTGGCATCTATTGAAGCATGTATTGCAGAGGTACAGCAATAACGTGAACAATACTTGTTGTCTCCTTCTGCTTGCCGGCTCCCCACACAATAGATATATGCTATATTTTTTATTTTTTTACCCTTATACACTAATTCTTTATCGTTCAGATCAATAATTCTTTTAAATTGTGGCAGGGTTACAACTTTCTCGGATTGATTATAACCAAACTCTCCATCCGGAGGTGTATAAGGATCAAAACCGGTAGCCATTATAACGGAACCGGTTTTTATTTCTACTATCTCCTCTTTCAGTGAAAAATCAACGCTCTTACATATCTTTTCGCATTCTCCGCAACGTGTACAGTTTTTTATATCAATAACTGGATAATGAGGGTATTCGCTCGGGAAGTTATGAAAGATAGCTTTCCTTGTTGTTATATTAAAATTAAATTCATCGGGCACCTCTACCGGGCAGGCCTCCATTGCTTTCTCAAGGTCTCCCTCGTCGCATTTTCCCTTTATATAGCGGGGTGTTACTTTCACTTTTAATGTAAAATCGCCGATATTTCCCGCATTTGATATTACTTCGGCCCCTGTCAGCAGAGTTACATTATCGCGTTTGACGAGATCGTTATAGAGTGTGGTTACCAGCTCTTTCCCTGTCTGGTTTGTGGTAAACATTACATCCCACTGGGCAACGCGTCCCCCGATAAAATGTTCTCTTTCAATAAGCGTAACGGGACAATCCATATCTGAAAGTTCAATGGCGGCCCTCATGCCTGCAACACCAGCTCCTATTATGGCAATCGATTTTTTTGACGGTATTCTTATCGGATTTAATGACTCGGCGAGCCGTACTTTTGCAATTGCCGATTTTACAAGATGAATTGCCTTCTCCGTAGCTCCTGCTTTGTCATCGGAGTGAGCCCAGGAACCCTGTTCGCGGATATTGGAATGCACATAGTTATATTTATTCAGACCGGCTCTTTCGGATACTGCCCTGAAAGTTATAAGGTGAAGTTTTGGGGAGCACGAAGCCACGACAAGTCCGTCAAGGTCATTATTCTTAATATCGTCAACCATTTCCTTCTGGGCTGCATCGCTGCATGCAAAC
>Ga0307419_10000335_pt1 | contig 23138 bp, 16 predicted proteins | sample SalMarWE160230MG_2_FD_202512 | JGI IMG/M metagenome (GOLD analysis project Ga0307419, IMG submission 202512) | Salt marsh sediment microbial communities from the Plum Island Ecosystem LTER, Massachusetts, United States - WE1602-30 | ecosystem: Environmental > Aquatic > Marine > Intertidal zone... | reverse complement strand
CCGAAGCGCGGTACCCCGCACGAGCGCCTTCTCCGCGCGCGTGCGGGCGTGTGCCGGCGCCGCCCCCGTCCCCCCGCAGCTGTATTCGAGCGCCACGCTCCCGTCGGGGGTCTCCAGCCGCACCTTCCGCCCGCAGCCGGACAGGAGGAGCACGATCAGCAGGCTGGAGACGAGCCAGGCCGGGGCGGTGCGCCGAGCGGCTCCCGGAGCCGCCGGGGTCACAGCGTCTGGGTGCTCGCCCCGGCCTTACGCTTGATGCGCCGCCCGATCACCACGCCGGCCAGGCCGACGATCATGGTCGCGAGCGACATCAGCTGCACGCCCTGGCCGTGGACGAGACCGATGAACAGGGCGATGACCCCCAGGACGAAGACGATCAGGCCGAGGATGATCGTGAACGTGGGCAGCGCCGATGAGCGAGCCATTTCGTGACCTCCTGCGCGGGAGTGAGTGTGGCGACGCGCGTCGTCATCTTGCGCCTTCGGGCGCCCGGGGCCAAGGGGCCCGCCCCGGTGGGCTTGCCGAGCGCTCGAACCGGGGTCCTGGCTCAGGCTTCGGCCAGCGGCGGCCGGTCCTTCCAGCTCCACCACTTGAGGAGCTCCGGGTCGTGCTCGTCGTGGGACGCGAAGTACACGGCGCACCGAAACGCGTACAGGACGCAGCGATCGACCTTGCAGCCGCACCGCCGGCACTGGCGTCGGTACAGCTCCTCGGGATCGGCGTGCCTGAGGTCGGGGAGTCCGGTAATCCCGAGGCTCACCAGGTCGCGGGCCAAGCTGGCGCCGATGCCCGGCGCCGCCTGGAGCTCGTCCAGGACCCGCTGGCGGTCGTCGAGCACGGTCTCCCCGTTCCCTCCTTCGAGCATGCGCGCCTTCCTTTCCTCGTCACGTCCCGTTCAGGAGCCGGCCTGGTTGAAGTTGAACATGTCGACCATCGCCTTCCACTGGCCGTTGCGCTTGACCCACACGACCAGGTACTTCCCTTCGGCCATGCGGGTCTTGCCGCCGGCGACCGGCAGCTCGAGCGTTCCGTGACCGATGTCGTAAGCCACGTCCCCCGACGCGGAGACCCGGATCACGTCGGGCCCGAAGGTCAGGGAGGGCAGGTCCAGCATGGCGGCCCACGCCTTCCGGATCGCGTCGTGGCCGATGGCCGCTGGCTCGCCGGGACCCATCAGGCGACCATCTTCGGCGTACACGTTCACGATGCCGGTCGTGTCGTGGTCGGCGACCATCTGCAACCATCGCTGATCGAGGCTACGGATCGAGTCCGCGGCGGCGGCCAGCGCCGCGCTGTCGGGCATGGCCATCGAGCCCGCGCTCGATGCGCCCTGCTGAGGAGGCTGGCAGGCTCCGAGGGCGAGGAGGGCGAGGGGCAGGGCGACCGATCGTGCGAATCGACGCATGTCGTCCTCCGGTCCGGGGTGACGATGGTGCGAGGTCACGCGAGCCGGCCCCAAGTCCGGGACCGATTGCCACAATGTCGGCAATGTCCCTCCTTCGCGCCACGACCCGGCCCGCCGGAGCATCCGCCCGCCCGCCGCGGCGCCGAGGGGCCGAGCGCAGGGGGGGAGACGGGCGTGGAGGGCCGGGGCTCGTCACGGCTCCTGGCGCCGCCAGCGGCCGCGAGGTTCAGCGCCCCGGGCCTCCCGAGCCCTCCCCCGCTCGGCGGACCTTGTCGGAGAAGGGCGGGTGATGGGGTGCCGGAACGCCCTCGGTCTCCAGGAGCTTCAACGCCTCCGCGGTAGCGCGCTCCAGCTGGGGATCACGTCCGGCGGCCCAGTCCTTCGCGTCGTAGTAGACCGGGATGTCGGGCGGCACCCCCTGGTTCTCGGCCACCCAGTGATCGTCCGAGAACACGCCGCTGCAGGGCGAGGTGATGTAGCCGCCATCCACGAGCCGATAGGGCACGCATGCGGCCACCAGGCCTCCCCAGGTCCGGGCTCCGATCAGCGGACCGATCTTGTGCTGCCGGAAGGCCCAGGGAAAGTAGTCGCCGCCCGATCCGGCGCGCTCGTTGATGAGGAGGACCTTGGGGCCGAGAACCCCCGCCTCCGGGAGCCGGAAGTCGATCCCGCCGGCCGCGTCGTTGGTGACGCCGCCGATCAGCTTCCGGCTCATCATGTCGACCATGTAGTCGTCCAGCAGGCCGCCGCCGTTGAAGCGCTCGTCGATCACGGCGCCGTCCTTGTCCTGCTGGGCGAAGAAGTAGCGGTTGAACGAGACGAAGCCCCCGTTGCCCGTGTTGGGAACCCACACGTAGGCCAGTCGACCGTGGGACAGGGAGTCGACCGTGCGGCGGTTGGCCTCCACCCATGCGCGCTGGCGCAGACCCACCTCGCGCCGCACCGGAACCACCGTCACGGTCCACGAGCCGGCTTCCGAGGGCTTGCTGTTGAGTCGGAGGATGGTCTGGCGATCGGCCGTCCCGTCCAGCAGCTGGTACGGGTTCTGGTCAGCCGTGAGATCGCGGCCGTTCACGGCCAGCAGGTAGTCGCCCTCGGACGCCTTCACACCGGGGGCGGCGAGGGGCGCCTGGAGGTCCGGGTTCCAGTTCTCGGAGGTCAGGATACGGGTGATCCGCCAGCGCCCGTCCCGGGCTTCGAGGTCGGCGCCGAGGAGGCCCGTGCGCACGGTGTCGACGGCGGGATAGTCGCCGCCGCCGGTGAAGCTGTGGCCGACGCTGAGCTCGCCGCCGACCTGGTCCAGGATGTAGCGGAGGTCCTCGCGGCTTCGCACGTAGGGCACGAGCGGAGCGTAGCGGGCGTGCACGGCCGGCCAGTCGGCCCCGTGCAGGTTCGGGGCGTAGAAGAAGTCGCGCTCGATCCTCCACGCTTCTTCGAAGATCTGGTGCCACTCCGCGGGCGGATCCAGGTGCATGCGCAGGGCCACGTGGATCGCGCCGTCACCCCGCTTGGGCGGAGAGGACGTGCCCACGATCCGCCACGCGTCGCCCTCCTGGAGGAGCACCTTGCTCCCGTCCCGCGAGACGGCCAGGCGGCGCACGCGCTCGGCGAACGTCTCCTCCTTGCGCTTCTTCATGTCGAAGCGATGGAGGGTGAGCCCCGGCTCGTTCTGGATGCGCTCGGCCAGAAAGACGGCCCCGGCCTCGCCGGCCGCCAGCGACTCGTACCGGCGCACCGGGACGGGAAGGGAGACGATGCGGCGGCCGATCCCGGCTGGATCGATGCGCACGTCGACCGCGGTGTCGGCGCTCTCCGGGGAGGCGCCGCCCTTCGCTCGGGCGCCGCCTTTCGCTCCGCCCATCACGGCCGCCGCGCTCGCCGACTTCGCGCCCGCGCCGTTCTCGGGCGTCTCGCCCTCCTCGTCGCTGCGCGGGGCGAACGGGGTCGGGTCGCCGGCGCGCAGCACGGCTACGTAGGCGCCGTAAGTGGGCCGAGCTTGCTGGTTGCTCAGGTTGGCCCAACCGCTGGCGAGACCCAGGTCGGTGCTGGCCAGGAAGTAGAGCCATCGCCCGCCCTTGTCCCATGCCGGGGACGCGGCGTCGGCCATGGCGTCGGTGAGCGGAGTGGCCTTCCCGGTCTCCAGCGACCACACCACGATACGGTGGAAGTGGTTCGGGTACTCCTTCGCGTAGGCCAGCCACTTGGAGTCGGGCGACCAGGTGAGGTCTAGCCCGCCGCGGTTCTGGATGGTCCCGTCCGTGTCGGCCGTGACCAGCTTGCCCGAGGCCACGTCGAGGACGTGGATGCGGGCCCGCTGGTCCACCCAGGCGATGTGCTTCCCGTCCGGGGACCAGGTGGCGGACCAGGCGTACTTCGTCTCGTCTCCGATCGGTACCTCACGTGGCTTCTCGAGTCCCTTCTGGTCGTCGATCAGGAGCCGGTAGCCCGGGCCGGAGTCGGAGAACCAGGCCACCTTCTCGCCATCCGGGGACCACATCGGGGAGCGGTCGGCCGCGCCCGGCGAGTGCGTGAGGTCACGGACATCGCCCTCCTCGGCCGGCACGGTGAAGATGTCGCCCCGCGCCTCGAACAGAGCCCGCTTGCCGGTGGGTGACAGCGACGCCGAGGCGATCTCGCGGCTCACGTCCTCCCAGTGCGGCATGGCCCACGGGAAGTCTCCGCGCACCGTGATGTCCAGCCTGTGGGCCTTCCCCGTGGCGGGGTCCAGCAGCCAGATCCACCCGTCCTCCTCGAAGGCCAGCGCATCCTTCGCTCCTCCGCCCAGCGTCTTGACGTCGGCGTCGGTGAAGTGGGTCACCTGGGAGAGCTGCTTCGTGGCCGGATCGTACGACCACACGTTGGTCGTGTAGTCGCGGTCGGAGAGGAACCAGATCCGGTTCCCGAGCCACACCGGCCACGTGTCGGTGGTGCGGTCGTTGGGGAGCTTCGTCTCGTCGAGACTCTTCCGGTCCAGGATGGTGAGTGGCGTGTTCTGGCCACCGCGGTAATTCCTGAACTCCGTGTCCCACCGGTCCACCCGGTCGACGACGAGTCGGGTGCCGTCCGGGGAGAAGGAGCCCCGGTAGGCCATGGCCTCGGGCACCTCGTGCGGGGGGCCGCCGGCGACGGGCACCAGCCACAGGTGCGTGTAGGGAACGGGCGCCGAGCCGCGGTCCGAAGCGTAGAGGACCTCCTTGCCGTCGGGCGTCCAGCCCCGCGCGTGCGAGGGCGACGGATGATACGTGAGCCGCCGGGGCTCGCCCCCGTCCGCGGCGATGACCCAGACCTGGGGGCTGCCGGTCCGGTTCGAGGTGAAGGCCACCCACTTCCCGTCGGGCGAGAAGTGAGGATCGGTCTCGATGGCGGGGGTCGCGGTGAGACGCCTCGCCTCGCCGCCTTCCCGGCTCACCACCCAGATGTCCCCCCCGTACTCGAACGCCACCTGCGTCGCGCTCAACGTGGGCTGACGGAGCAGGCGGGTACCGCCACCTTGCGCCGGTGGTGCCTGGGCACCCGCGGACGCGGCGCAGGTGAGCGCCAGACCCAGGGTGCCGACGAGCCGGCGAAGTCCCGCTGCCGGGAGGCGGCCGCCCTCGAGTCGGGGACGGGAAGGGAAGAAGCCTGGGTGCCGACGACCGACGGACGTCTCGAGCATGGGAGCTCCTGGCGAAGGATGATCCGCTCCGGGCGGTCCCCAAGATCGTGTCGATCGGTCGCCGACGCGAGAGATCGGTGTCCGGGAACCGGGATCTCGCCGCGGGCAAGCAGGAGGGGCGCCCACGCCGTCTCCACCCGGCTGGCCCTGGGCCGTCCCGGCTGGTGGGAGCTCCGCCGAGCGCCGTATGATCGTGGGCGCCGACCGACCTCTCCTCCCCCGGGGGCCCCATGTCCGTCGCCGATCCCGCGCGCGATCTTCCGACGGCTCAGGGGGCTCCGCTGCCCGGGACTCCCGACCGGGCGCCTCGGTGGCATCGGCGCACTCCGCTACCTCGCAGGAGGGACCATGCCTTCCCCCACGGCGAGCTCCCGGGATCGGCCCGGCCTGGCTCGCGTCGTCTCCCGCTGGGAGATCGTCGCGATCTCCGTCAATCAGGTGGTGGGCAGCGGCGTCTTCCTGCTCCCGGCGGCCGCCGCGGCGGTGCTCGGTGCGGCCAGCCTCCTGGCGGTCGTGGCGGCCGGCCTCGCCGTGGGTCTCGTGGCGCTGTGCTTCGCGGAGGCTTCCAGCCACTACGACGAGCCGGGCGGACCCTACCTGTACGCCAGGGAGGCTTTCGGACCGTTCGTCGCCTGTGAGGTGGGGTGGATGTGCTGGCTCGCGCGGGTGTCGTCGGTGGCGTCGCTCGCCAACGGCATGGCCCTCGCGACGGGCTTCCTGTGGCCGGTCACCGCCGGGGGCTGGGGCCGCATCGCCGTCATCGCTCTGCCACTGGGCGCTCTTACATGGATCAACGTCGTGGGCGTGAAAGCTGGAGCCCGGGCCACCGTCGTGCTCCTCGTCGGGAAAGGGCTGCCGCTGCTGTTCTTCGTCCTCGTCGGCGTGTGGTTCGTCCACTGGCGGGAAGTGGTGAACTTCGGGATGCCGAGCTCGGAAGGCTTGGGCAGGGCGGCGCTCCTGCTGCTGTTCGCCTACGCCGGATTCGAGAACGCGACCGCCCCGGCGGGAGAATACCGGAATCCGCGCAAGGACGTGCCCTTCGCCGTGCTGGCCACCGTCCTCATCGTGATGGCGCTGTACACGGGCGTGCAGGCGGTGGCCCTCGGGACGCTCCCGGGCCTGGCCTCGTCGAGCTCTCCCCTCGCCGAGGCGGCCGGCCGGTTCGCCGGTCCGGGGGCGGCTCTCTTCCTGACGGTCGGGGCGCTGGTCTCCATGCTGGGCACGAACGCCAGCTCGACCCTGGCCGGCCCGCGCTTCGTCCTGGCGCTGTCGGCCGACGGGTTCGGTCCGCGCTTCCTGGCCCGCATCCACCGGAGGTACAGGACGCCGGCGGCGGCCGTGCTGCTGCAGGGGGCCGGTGCTCTCCTCCTGGCCCTGTCCGGATCCTTCGTCACGCTGGCGCTGCTCTCGGTCATCGCGCGGCTGGTGTCGTACGTTTCCACCGCCGCCGCGGTGCCGGTACTTCGGAGGCGCTTCGCGCATGATCCGGGAGCTTTTCGGATCCCCGGAGGTCCGATCGTCCCCGGACTGGCCCTCCTCACGTCCGTGGCCCTCCTGGCGAGCTCCAGCCGGGCCAGTCTCGTGGCCGGCGGCGTGGCGGCCCTGATCGGCGCGGTGCTGTACGGGTTCAGGCGCAAGCCGATGGCGGACGCGGCGGAGGAGGACACCATTCTCAAGTAGCCGGCCCTCCGGGAGCCCGAGCTCTCCGGGAGGGTCCGCTCCCTAGGAGCCGCCCAGCGAGTCGATCCGGGCCGTCCTCGCCGCCGCCGAGTCCGCGATCCGGAGCGCGGAGCGGACGCCCCTGGCTCCCGGAAGGGGCGATTCACCGATCACGCTGTCGCGTTGCCGCGTCGTCAGCGTGTCGGCCGGGGAGCCTCCGCCGGACTTGCGCGAACCGCCCGGGCAGGCGGTCAGGGTGACGGCGAAGGCCAGAACGGAAAGCGTGCGGATCTTCATTGGACCTCCCGCAGACTAGTCGCTTCCGGCCGTGTCCCGGGCGATTGGGGGCGCGCTCATGGTCCCGACGATGCGCCACGTCCCGTCCGTCCGCATCCAGGTGTGCGTGAGCCGGCTGTCCCCGGAGGACTCGGTGCCGTCCGGCGCCCGGTAGTGGTTGTGAACGGCGTAGTAGGTCATGGCCACGTCTCCGAGCACCAAGACCGCCAGCGGATGGAGCTCGTAGTCGAACTGTCCAGCGCGTACGAACTGGAACTGCTGCCGCACCAGCTGCTCCAGCGTCGAACGGTCGATGGGCCCGGAGGTCGACTCGGGCCATCCCACGAACCGGGGATCCCACAACTCCATGAACCCGTCCTCGTCGCCCGCCTTCCAGAGCTTCCAGTACGTCACCTCGCGCTGCCACACCTGCCTCTGGTCCGGGGAGAAGCTTGCGGTGTCGGCCGCCTGGGCGCGCAGGGCGCCGGGGAGGCAGGCGGCGGTCAGGGCGATGGCGAGCCAGGACAGGCGTGCGGTTCGGGTCATCGGTATCTCCTCCTCACCAGCCCATGCGCTCGCGCAGCCGGGTTACGTGGGCCAGGTGGTGTCGGCCGTGCCATGCGTAGAGCTGGAGGTTCCACGCTAGGTCCACGGTGCCGGCCTCGGGGTGGACGAATTCCCGGCCGAAGTCTTCGGGCTCCAGCGACTCGAGGAACGACGTCCAGCGCCGGTGGAGGCCCGCCAGGAGGGTGAGCGATTCCTCGATGTCATCGCCGCGCGCATCCGGCAGCTCGGCCCACGCGGCCTGGTCGTAGGGCTTGATGGTCGGCCGGTTCTCGGTGAGCGCCAGCTTGAACCGCACGTAGCTGTTGAGGTGGCTGTCCGGCACGTGGTGCACTACCTGACGGACCGTCCAGCCACCCGGCCGGTAGGGGGTGTCGAGCTGCACGTCCGTGAGGTCGGAGACCGCGGCTTCGAGCCGGCCGGGGAGCGCGCCGATCTCCTCGATGAGAGCGCTGCGATCGGCGGCCGTGAGGTTCTCGCGCGGCTCGAATGGGCCGACGGGGTACTTGAGGAGCTCCATTTCCGTCGGGTCCGCCATCATGCGTCCTCTCTCGGTACCGGAGGATCGGGTTCCGCTCCGCGCGAGGTCGCAGCGGCGCGCCCTTCCGATATTCTCCGGCCGACCAGTACGGCGAAGCCGTCACGCCGCCAGGCCATCTCCGCCTCAAGGCCAGCCTCGCCGATCCACCGGAGCTCCTGGGCGAGTGGAAAATAGACGTCCTCCTCGGCCCACGTGGAGAGATACTCCTCGGCTTCCGCGGTGGAATAGGTCCGCTCCAGGTGCGCGATCCACGTCGCCCGCTCGGCGTCGGCCGCGCTTCCCTCTCCGACGAAGCGGTCGGCGGTCACGAGGCATCCGCCGGTGCGGAGCGTTGCCGCGCAGCGCCGGTACAGGGCTCCCTTGGCCTCCGGGGTACGCACGTGGTGGAGCGCCAGACAGGCCACGATCGCGTCGCAGGAGGGCAGCTCCGCCCGCGTGAAGTCGTCCTGCCGCAGCTCGATGCCGGGGAGCGCCGCCAGCCGGGCGCGGGCGCCCTCGAGCATGGCCGCGTCCGCGTCGATGCCGATCAGGCGGGCGCCGGGCCGCACCGCCAGGCACGCCGCGGCCAGCGCCCCGGTCCCGATCCCGAGGTCCACGATCACGGGATGAGGCGCGGCGAGTCGGGCCAGCGCGCCCGCCGCCTCGGCCAACATCTCGCCATAGCCGGGCACGAAGCCACGAATGCGGGCGTCGTACTCACCGAGCTCGATTCCCAGGTGGCGGGCGACGCTCATCTCCTCCTCCCGTCGGGGCGGTCCGGCGCCCTTCGCTCTCCGGCGTCGGAGGCGGCGACGCGGGCCGGCGCTCGAACACAACATACGCGAGGAGGCCGAGCAACGCCGTCCCGAGCGCTCCGACCACCGCCGGAAAGCCGTAGTCGGGCTGACGGAGCTCCATGGCGACCACCACGACCAGGATGGCCATGGGCACCGCGGCCATGAAGGTGACTCCCCCGTTCCCGAGCGGGATGCGGAAGGGACCCCGGAGCCGCGGCTCGCGGTGACGAAGCATCACCAGCGAGGCGAACTCGAGCGACAGGGCCATGGCGTAAAGGAGGACGTCGGCCACCACGAGCCCGGCGAGCGGAATGAGCGCAAAGGCCGAGTAGAACAGGGCCGCGAACAGGACGGCGTTGCGCGGCGTGCCCCGGTCGTCCGTGCGGGCGATGGCGCGCGGGAGCATTCCGTCCTCGGCCATGGCCAGCGGGATACGCGAGTAGGCGAGGAGGAGCGAGTTGTACAGCGCGAGCGCGCTCAGCATGCCGCCCAGCGCCACCGCCACCCCGAGCGCCGGTCCGACCGAGCCGGTGGCCATGCGAGCAATCTCCGGCCACGCCCGGTCACGCCACGTGGTCCAATCGGTGGCCGCGAGGGCCGCCAGGAGGGGGACCAGGTAGTTGATCACCACGAGCGGGACGCTCCACGCCAGCGCCCGCGGATAGCTTCGCGACGCGTCCATCACCTCGCCCTGCACGGTCGAGGCGTTGTCCCATCCGATGTAGTTCCACAGGGCCAGCGACAGGGCGACGCCGAGCGCGCCCACGCCGGCGTGCCCCGGGGCATGGAACGGCGCCCAGGGAACGTGCCCGATGTGCGGGAGCGAGGCGCCCACCACCGCCCCGAACGCCGCCAGGATGAGGCCGCCGGCCACGACCGACACCCTCCCGACCGGGAGGGCGCCCCGCAGGTTCACGGCCGTGGCGCCCCAGATCACCACCAGCGACACGATCCACTGCCGGCCGGCCGTGAGATGCGGAAAGAAGTAGGCCAGGTAGGTGTTGAACATGACCGGGTAGATGGCCATGTCGAACAGCGAGTACATCCAGGTCCACCAGCCGTTCTGGAACGCCCAGAAGCGTCCGAAGGCGCGGTAGACCCACCGGTAGTAGCCGCCCTCCTCGGGGAGCATGCTGGCCAGCTCACCCACGATGAGCGCCTCGGGTACACTCCACACGATCGGGATGAGGACGAGGATGAGGAGCCCGAGGCCAGGCCCCACCTGAGCCACGAGCTCCTCGGTCGTGTAGGGTCCCCCCGAGGTGCAGAAGTAGAGGATGAAGACCAGAGGTAGGGTCGACAGGGTACGCCGGAGCTTCACCGGCGTTCTCCCGCGGCCGGGCCCGCCGTTCCCTGGGGCCGGGCCTCGGCGCGAGCTCACGACCGGGGGCCGCGCGGCCGCAGGATCGAGCCCACGTGCTCATCGACCTCACGGCGGGAGAGGAGGACGAGAATCGCCTCGGTCTCGGTGAGAATTCCCAGGAGCCCGGCCGGCACGATCAGCCAGTCCATGCGGTCGGGGACCAGGAGCGCGCCTACGATGAACACGTACAGCACGATGGCGGCGACCCTGGCGGAGTAGAGGTGGAGGTTCCCGAAACGTCGGAAGCGAATCCAGCCGACGCCGATCGACACCACGAACACTCCCCCCAGGCGCCGACCAGCAGGGGGTGCGCACGGAGGAGTTCGGGCCGGAGGAGCCACAGCCACACGGCGCACGAGGGCAGGAGCAGGTTGTCGGCCAGCGAGTCGAAACGCGCTCCGAACGCCGTGCCGCCCGTGCCCAGCCGTCGGGCGACGAAGCCATCGGCCGCGTCGGTGAAGCCGGCCACCACCAGCCCCCAGCCTACCAGGTCCCCGCGGCTGGCCAGGGCCGCGACCCACAGGAGCGGGACGAGAACCAGCCGCACAGCGGTGAGGGCGTCGGGGAGCCGGCCTGAGAGGGTCGAACGGGGACGCAGCGGTCGCTCCGGATCACGTCCACGGGGAAGGCCCGCTCTCGCGCGCGGGGACGGACGCCCACGCCACGATCGCCCACGGAGACCCGGACGTCCAGATGCGCGCGGCCGTGCGGCGCGGTCACCCCCGACGTCCGGCCGGACTCCGCCGGATGGCGGCGCCTCGCGGCGCCACGGATCCCGCACGTAGCTTCGCTGCCCGACCCGGCCGGCACCGCCAGCGCGGAGCCGACCGCCGCCCCACATGGACCCAGCCGGAGACGCATCTGATGAGCGGAGCGTGGGATCCGAACGACTTGAGGGAGCTCCTCGACTCGGCCGCCGAACGGTCGGTCCGTTATCTCGGTGGCATCCGCGAGCGCCGGGTGATGCCCTCGCCCGAGGCGCTGGCCGACCTCTCCCGCCTGGACGAGCCCCTCCCGGAGGGGCCGAGCCCCGCCGACGAGACGCTCGCGCTGCTCGACGAGACGGTCTCGCCGGCCACGGTCGCCACGACCGGCGGCCGCTACTTCGGCTTCGTGGTGGGGGGCGCCCTTCCCGCGACCGTGGCCGCGAGCTGGCTTGCGGCCGCGTGGGACCAGAACGTGGGCGCCGTGGCGCTGGCGCCGGGGTGCGCGGCGCTCGAGGAGGTGGCGCTGCGGTGGGTGCTGGACGTCCTCGGGCTCCCGGCGAGCTCCGGCGTTGGCTTCGTGACCGGGGCGACCGCGGCCAACCTGTGCGGCCTCGCGGCCGCGCGACACGCTCTGCTGGAGCGAGCGGGGTGGGACGTCGAGGAGCGCGGACTCTACGGCGGCCCGGAGCTCACGGTGGTGGTCGGCGACGAGGTGCACGTGAGTCTCCTCAAGGGCCTGGGCCTCCTCGGCCTGGGCCGCGGGCGAGTGGTGCGGGTCCCGACCGACGACCAGGGCCGTATGCGTGCCGACGCGCTCCCGGCCCTGTCGGACACCACGATCCTCTGCCTCCAGGCCGGCAACGTGAACACCGGCGCCTTCGACCCCGCGCCCGAGCTGATCGCCGCCGCCCGCGACGCCGGCGCATGGGTGCACGTGGACGGGGCGTTCGGCCTGTGGGCGCTCGCGGCTCCGAATCGTGTCCACCTGGCCCGCGGCTTCGAGGCGGCCGACTCCTGGTGCCTCGATGCACACAAGTGGCTCAACGTCCCCCAGGACTGCGGCATCGCGATCTGCCGCGAGCCCGAGCACCTGCGGCGCGCGATGGTGGTGAGCGCCGGCTACCTGGTGCTCGGCCAGACCCGGGAGCCGTACAGCTTCACGCCGGAGATGTCGCGTCGGGCCCGCGGTGTGGAGGTGTGGGCGGCGCTGCGCGCCCTCGGCCGCTCGGGGGTTGCGGAGCTCGTGGAGCGCTGCTGCCGCCACGCGACGCGCTTTGGCGAGGGGCTGTCCGACGCCGGCTACGACGTTATGAACGACGTCGTCCTGAACCAGGTCCTCGTGTCGTTCGGGGGCGCCGAGATCACCCGGTCCGTGATCTCCGCGCTACAGGAAGAGGGAACGTGCTGGTGCGGAGGCACGACCTGGCACGGGCGGGAGGCCATGCGGATCAGCGTGAGCTCCTGGGCCACGACCGATGCCGACGTGGAGGCGAGCCTGGTCGCGATGCTGGAGACGGCCGCCCGCGTGCGAGGGGGCGGCTGACCCGGCCGTCGCCGCCCGGGCCCGATCTCCGGCCCGCGAGGTCCGGCTGACCGGGGAGCGCCGACGTCCACGCCCCGGCAGCGCGAACGCATTCGCATCAGTGACTCAGCGGCCCCGGCGGCTCCTCCGGTCCCGTCGGCGCCTGCGGCGGGCGTCGCCCCTGGACTCCCCGGGGAGCCGTTGCTCGACGTGCACCCCTCCCATGAGGGCGAGCCCCTTGATCCGGAGGATCGGGGCCTCCGGGTCCGCCGCGGCCCCGCCGGAGAGGTCATCGAAGCCGCCCATGATGCCCAGCCCGTGCGCCTCGACGTGGATCCCGGGCGGGACCAGGATCTCGACCCCGCCCATCACGGCGAGCACCTCGACCTCGGTCACCGGAGCGCCGAAGCGGGCCGCGCGGAAGTCCAGCTCGGCGCCCCCCATGGCGGCCAGCACCCGAAGCTCCCGGGGCGGGACCCAGGCGCCCTTGCGAGTCGACCGTCCGAGGAGGCCGAGGACGAAGCCGTGCTCTCGGGGCGTGACGCCGGGCGACACGCGAGTCCCCGGATTCGGCGCCGGGACGGCCGAGGCGGCAGCGGCGGGCTCCTCCACCGGAAGGGCCGGGAGGTCCCGGACCAGCGCCGCGAGAGCGCCCCGGTCGGGAGCGGCGATGGCCTGGTCGAGCCGCCGCTCGAGCTCCTCGACGTCCAGGTGGTCGCGGGAGAAGTGGCGGGTGAGATCGTGGATGGTCCGCTCGCGCGCCTCCTCGAGCGTGCCGGGCCCACGGACGGGCGGGCCGCCCCCCGGGCCGCTCACTCGGACCGCTCCCGCAAGCGGCCCCGGTCTTCGGGCCCGCCGATCCTCGTCTCGCGGAGTCGCATCATGACCTACAAGATCGCGGTCGGGCCTCGGGGCGTCGAGTCACCTCGTGGCAGTGTCGTGCTCGGGCGCGCAGCCGGCACGACGTGATCTCTCGTCCCGGTGCGCGGTCTTCTTGTCGTGATCCCGCGACATGCCATATCATGGCCCGTCCACTCACAGGAGGATCAGGGATGTCACGTCGAATTTCGGTGCTCGCTTCGCGTCCGGTGTACCTGGTCGCGCTCGCCGCCCTCGCGGCGATGCCGGCGTCCGCCGGCGCCCAGTCCGCTTCCGCCGCATCGTCCTCGAAGGCGCCCATCGCGCTCCAGGCCATGAAGTGGCGGCTCGTCGGTCCCTTCATCGGCGGTCGTGTCGTGGCCGTCACCGGGGTGCCGGGCGAGTCCAACTTGTTCTACATGGGCGCGGTGGATGGAGGGATCTGGAAGAGCACCGACTACGGGCTGCGCTGGGAGAACATCTCCGACGGGACCCTGCCCGGTTCCAGCATCAGCATCGGAGCGTTGGCCGTGGCGCCTTCCAACCACGACGTGCTCTACGCGGGGACCGGCGAGGCCGACATCCGCGGAGACATGATCACCGGCGACGGGGTGTTCCGGTCCGACGACGCCGGCAAGACGTGGCACGAGGCCGGCCTGGCCGACACGCACACGACCATGGGCCTGGTCGTCGATCCCAGAAACCCGGATGTGGTCTACGACGCCACCATGGGGCACGTGTTCGTCCCCGATTCCAGTCGCGGCGTGTTCAAGACCACCGATGGTGGAAAGACGTGGACGAAGGTGCTGTTCGTGAACGACAGCACCGGGGTCGTGAACCTGGTCATGGACCCGAAGAACCCCGACGTGCTGTACGCGGCCGCGTGGCAGGCGTACCGCAAGCCGTGGCGGCTGATGAGCGGCGGCGCCGGGAGCGGCATCTACAAGACCACCGACGGCGGGGCGCACTGGACCAACCTGACCAGGAACGCGGGGCTCCCGAAGGGAATCCTCGGGAAGATCGGCCTGGCCGTCGCGGCCAGCCAGCCGAACACCCTGTACGCCACCATCCAGGCCAAGGAGGGGGGTGTCTTCCGCTCCGACGATGCCGGCCAGACCTGGAAGCGGGTGAACGACGAGTGGAAGCTCCGCCAGCGCGCCTTCTACTACATGGCCATCTTCGTCGATCCCACCGATCCCAACACGGTCTACATGCCGCAGGTGGATGCCCTGTTCGTCTCGCACGACGGAGCGCAGACGTTCGGCGAGCTGCACACCCCGCATGGCGACAACCACATCGTGTGGATCAACCCGGACAACCCCAAGATCCTCCTCGAGGGGAACGACGGCGGGGCGACCGTCTCCACCGATGGCGGGAAGACCTGGAGCGGCGAGCACAACCAGCCCACGGGCCAGTTCTACAGCGTGAACCTGGATCACCGGTTCCCGTTCCATATCTACGGCGCGCAGCAGGACGAGGGTTCCTTCGAGGGGCCGAGCGCCTCGAGCGGGCAGTCGATCTCCCTGGCGGAATGGAACCGCGTGGCCTACGGGGAGAGCACGCCCGCGGTGCCGCAGCCGGGCGAGCCCGACGTCAACTACGGGTCGGGCTATTTCAGCATCTTCCTGCGCTACGACCTGGCCACGGGAGAATTCCGCAGCGTGAGCCCGTGGCCCCTCTACCAGGAGGGCGCCTCGGCCGGCGAGCTCAAGTACCGCTTCGCCTGGACACACCCGATCCTGTTCTCGCCCGTCGACTCCACGCAGCTGTTTATCGGCTCCCAGTATGTGATGAAGAGTGGCGACTACGGGCAGACCTGGAGCGTGATCAGCCCCGACCTCACCCGGAACGACTCGGCCACAGCGGCCCCCACGGGCGGTCCGATCGACCTGGACCAGTCGGGCGCCGAGATCTATCCGTACGTCTCGGCCCTGGCCATCTCGCCCAGGGACGGCGGCGTGATCTGGGCCGGCTCCTCGGACGGGCTCGTGCACGTGACGACGGACGGTGGGCAGCACTGGAAGGACGTCACCCCGCCCGACCTGCCCCAGACGGCGCTCGTGAGCATGATCGAGCCGTCGCACGTGGATCCCGCCACGGCCTACATGACGGTCCGGCGGTACATGTGGGACGACTTCAGGCCCTACGTGTTCGAGACCACCGACTCGGGCGCGCACTGGAAGAGCATCACCGCCGGCCTGCCGGGTGACGACTATGCGTGGGCCATCGCGCAGGACCCCGAGGACGCCGATCTCCTGCTGCTCGGGACCAGGGCCGGCGTATACGCCAGTCTCGATGGTGGCGGGAGCTGGAAGCCCCTTTCCCTGAACCTCCCACCTGTCCAGGTGCGGGGCGTGGCCTTCGACAATCGCGAGGGCGAGGTGGTGATCGCCACTCACGGCCGCGCGTTCTGGGCGCTGGATCAGTTGAGCCAGCTCGAGCAGGCCACGAAGGGGCAGGAGTTGGCGGAGGACGCCTCCGCGCTGTTCGCCCCCCAGAAGGTGTGGCTCACCCACGCCTACGGTCGGCCCTCCCGGCCCCGGGGCGGCGATGCGGGCGAGAACCCGGCCTTCGGAGCGGCGGTCTATTTCCACATCCCGCAGTCCTGGGATGGGAAGACGCCCGTCAGGCTCACCTTCATGGACGCCGCGGGCGACACCGTGCGGAGCTTCGACCTCCACATGAACGAGAAGAGCGCGGAGCCCGGGAAGAGCGAGACCGAGGGAGGCCACGCGGTCACCAAGACTCCCGCCGAGCAGAGGGCCGAGGCGCAGAAGCGGCTGACCGCGATCGTCCCGGGCACGAATCGCTTCCAGTGGGACCTGCGCTACTCCGAGGCGACCGAGGTCAAGGGCTTCCACGTGCCGGTGGCCGCGGGCGGCCTCACCGACGAGGTGGACGGGCCCGTGGTCGTGCCGGGCACCTATCGCGTCGCCCTCGACTACGGGGGCAAGGTGGAGACCCGGAGCTTCGAAGTGGCGCTCGACCCGCGGCTCGACGCCAGCCAGGCCGATCTCCAGGCCCGTCTCGAGCTGCGCCAGAAGATCCAGGCGGACCTCGACTCGCTGGACCGGACGTTGAACCGTGCCATCGACCTCCGCGACCGGCTCCAGGGTCGGGGGGGCAAGGGCTCCCGGGCCGTGGCCGCGCTCGACAGCACGATCGTGAGCCTGGTGCAGCTCAATCTTCACTCCAGTGAGGGTCCGTTGCTGCACGAGTCCAGGCTCCGGAGCCACCTGGCCTACCTGAGCGCCGAGCTCGACATGGCGTACGCGAAGCCGACGTCGGCTCAGCAGGCCGTGTTCCAGGAGCTGGACGGGCAGACCCGGCGCGGGATCCAGGCGCTGGAAGCCGCGATGAAGAAGGCGCAGTAGGGAGGACCGCGGAACCGTCCTCCGGCCGCGGCTTCGGCGGCGCGCGCCGGAGATCGTGGACGTGGGCCGCGGAGCGGCCGGGGAGGCACCTACGGCGGGAGACCGCCTACAGCCTCCACAGGTAGCTCAGCTTGAGGAAGAAGCCGTCGGTCTCCCGGTGGAGCCCGGGTCCCGACAGGCTGAAGGCCTCGGGCTGCGTGAACAGCACGCCGTAGCCGAAGAAGAATACCGTGCCGGGCGACGGCTTGTAGGAGAACAGGATGTCGTTGCGGAACGTGTTCGATTCGAGGGCGGAGGCCGGCGCGTAGCTCCCGGCGACCGCGCCCGGGAGGGCGAGGGGCCGCCCCGTCCGCGGGTCCTCGAGCGCCGCCTGGCGCTGGGCCACGTACTGGCCGATGTAGCGGACGAACAGCGGCCGAGCCAGCTGCACGTCGACCTCGAGTCGCGGGATGTTGGCGAGCGCGAACTCGCTCCCGTCCCGGCTCCGAACGATTCGGTCGTGCGTCCACGACAGGGAGGTCCGCAGGGACTGCGTGGGCTTCCAGGCCAGCTGGAGCCGCGCACCGAGCTCGCGTCCCTCGGCCGCCTCCTCGAAGATGGCCGCCCCGCCGTAGGAGACGCTCGCCGAGACGGTGAGGGGCCGGTTGGGGCTCGCGAAGCCGGCGTTGGCCAGCCACAGGTGGTGAGTGCCGCCGGGAACGGGGAAGGGCACCGTGTCGGCGCCCGGCCGGACCACGCCGTAGCCGGCGAATGCGGCCGTGTCGAACCGAACCGGGTTGTCGGAGAAGCCCGCGTTCACGCTCCAGCCTCCCCGTAGCGTCGCGGTCAGGTTGTCGCCGTAGTTTCCCTCCAGGGGCGCGCGCCCGTGCCAGAAGTCATCGTAGCGCCACAGGGGCTGGACCATGAGGAAGGTGGAGAACTCCTCGACCAGCGCGCCCGGCTTGCCGTACCACGTGAAGCGGTTGAAGGCGGATCCGGACACGATGTTCGTCCGGTTCACGAACCCGCTCGCGGCCACGAAGTCGGGGCTGAAACCCTTGAGCTCGAAGTGGTTTCCGTAGCTCCGGCCGGTGCGGTCGGCCAGCGTGGCGTCCCACAGCGTGCCCTGCCGGACGTCCCCCGACGCGTCACGGGTCCACGAGCGCACCATCTGGAGCTCCGAGAACCAGATCTTGCGCCACACGACCCGGGCGTCCGCCCCCCCCAGCCGGTTGTAATCGCTGCCCTCGATCCGGTCCGTGTACACCAGCCCCAGGGTCGAGCTGGCTCCCAGGTCGCGGCGCACGCGCAGGACGTTGAACACCGGGTTCTTCCCCGTGGCCGGATCGCGCGTGTCCACGGCGCCCAGGTAGGCCACGTTGGTCGAGCCCACCTTGCCGATGAGCTTCGCGCCGGCGACCGGTTGCACGATCTGGCGCGTGTAGATGAGCCGGTTGGGCGTGTCGAATTGCTCGAGCCCGTCCAGGAAAAAGGGACGCTTCTCGGGATAGAAGAGGGCGAAGCGCTGGTTCACCGTGACCTGCGCCACGTCCGCCTCCACCTGGGAGAAGTCCGGGTGCGCGGTAGCCGCCAGCCCCAGGTTGTTGGTGATCCCCCAGTGCAGGGTCCCGCCGAGCTCGGGCGTGCCGTGGTAGCCGTATCCGGTGCTTCGCGGCGCCCCCTCGATCTTGGTCGTCGCCTCGGGATCGATGTCCATGACCAGGCCCCGCTCCAGGTCGTGGAGCCCGACCAGGCTCCCCGACTGGATGAGGAAGCTCGCGTTGGCGCGCACCACCGGTGTCCACGTGTCCTCGTAGCCCGAGTGCATCACCTGGCGCACCACCTGGAGCCCCCAGGTCTGCGAGGCGGTGCTCTGGTAGCGCAGGCTCTTGAAGGGAATGCGGACCTCGACCTCGTAGCCAAACGGGGTCAGGTGACCACGCGAGCTCCACACGAAGTCGGGGTTCAGGTCCACCACCCCGTCGAAGCGCCCGTTGGCATTCCCGCCCCCGGCGGCCCCCGCATACTGCCCTTCGGTGCGCACGCCGTCCTCTTGGATCCCCAGCGGGTTCACCGCGAACTCCAGGGCCCGGCGGTGATCGTCGTACGTGTCGAGGAGGATCTGGATGTTGTCGTCCGCGTCGATCGCGTCGCGGTCGGCCAGGGTGGCGCGCACCGCATCGCGGCCGTGTGGCTCGAAGGCCCGGATGCCGAAGTAGATGGCGTGCGGGGCGTACCAGACCAGGACCTGCGTCGAGTCCACCGCCGGCAGGCCGTCTACCGGCCGGTACTGCGAGAAGCCGGTGAGCAGGGCGGCGCGCCGCCACACCGGCTCGTCGAGGTTCCCGTCGATCACGGCCGAGGTGTCCAGGCGCGGTATGGTGACCTGCAGGTCCCCGGCCCGCCCGTCGTAAACGGGACGGGGCTCGGGTGCGGCCTGCGGGGTGGGAGGCAGCGACAGCGCGAGCAGAAGTGGAAGCAGCACGTCCTCGTCGTCCGGGGCCCGGGTTGAAGCGCTTCAGGGTGCCGGACCGGGCGGCGACCGTCAAGTGCCTGTGAACGGAGCCTGACTCCCGCCGGCGATCTCCTGCGCAACGATGCGGCTCGGACCTCCGGTTCCGACAGGCGGATCGGATGGCCCCGGCGAACGCTCGGCCCGCGTTGGTCACCGGGCCGGACGGGCCGGTGCGGCGCCGCCGGCCCGCCGTGGTCGCAGAGCGGTCCCTCCAGCGCCGGACCCTCGCCGGGAAAGGCGCCCGGGCCCTCCCGCGGCCAGACCGCCTGCGATGGGAGCTCTCAGCAGCTCATTGCTTGACCAGCTCCACGCGTCGGTTGTTCTGCCGTCCTTCGGGCGTATCGTTGGTGTCGACCGGCTTGGTGTCGCCGTAGCCCTTGGTGGAGAGGCGCGCCGCATCGACCTTGAAATGGACCACGAGGTACTGCTTCACCGCCGCCGCGCGACGCTCGGAGAGCGCCTGGTTGGATGCGGCGTCCCCCACGTTGTCGGTGTGGCCCTCGATCAGGAGCTTGAGGTCCGGATGCGCGGTGAGCATGTCCCCGATCTCCTTGAGCGTGGGCGTCGACTCGCCTTCGATCCGGTCGGAGCCCGAGGCGAACAGGATCCCGTGCGTCGAGACGCGGCCGGCCGCGGTCAACGCATCGTACAGGGGCTTCCCGCCCTCGGCGATCCGGATGTCGGTGAGAAGGGTCGGGTGCTGCTCGTCGGGAGCGGCCGGGAGCCGGATCTGGACCTGATTCGTCCGCGTGAACAGGAGTCCGTTGAGCTGGCCCACACGCTGCGAATCGAGGTACGCCTTCACGTAGCCCTTGTCGAAGCTGAACCTGCAGTGCACGAAGGCGTTGTCGCCGATGCCGGTCGCGTCCTGCTCCGAGTGCTTCTGTCCGTGCGTTCCCTCGCCCTCGACGCCGCCCGACGCATGATAACACCAGACGTCCATGGGGTGGTCGGTGCCCTGTCCCAGGCGGATGACCATCGAGTTCGTGCCGCCCGTCTGGGCCCAGTAGGTGGCCTCGATCGTGAACCGGTCCGGGAGCGTGTCCGGCAGGTCGATCCAGAACGTGGCACCCGTCGTGGTGTGCAGGTACTTGTGCCCCTTGACGTCGACGATCGTGGCGTTGCCGTCCGTCACATCCTCGTGCGTGGGCAGGTCGCCCACGTGGTCGCCGGAGAAGTCGTCGAAGAACAGGACCTTGTCGCCCGGCACGAAGTCGTAGTTGAGCCACGCCCCGCTGCCGGGAGGGGCGTCGGCCCCCGCGCCGCCCGCCGAGTCCGCGACCGGCCTCCCCGCGCCCTGCTGGTCCTGGAGATCGGGCTGGTTCGCCACGGGCTTGCCGGACGTGTCCACGTACCGGACCTGCTTGCCGGCCGCGTGCACCTTGTCGATGCAGTTCTGGTCCGAGACCGCGCAGTCGATGACGTGCTGGCCGCTGGCGATCAACGAATCGAGGGCTTGATCGGAACGGTCTCCCAGAGCCTGGCTGGCCGCATCGCTGGCCTTCTGCTTGAGCTTCTTGAAGAGCCCCTGAGCGTGGGCGGGTGCCGCGAAGACCAGGGCCAGGGTGCACGCGATGCCGAGCGAACGGGTGATCAGGCGATTCATGAAGGCGACCTCCGGGAGAGTTCCTGTGACGGTTCGCCGGTCCTCCGGGACCTCCGGGGCCGGTCGCGGGACTGGCGCGCGCGTCTTGCCGCGACGGCCCGTCCGGTGGTTTCTTGGAGACGACGGAGCGTCCCTCGCCCCGGCACGACGGGGAAGGGCGGTTTCCGGGTCTTCCTGGCCCGTACGATGACGGGACCGGGTCAGACCTTCCTCAACCGGTGTCAACCGCTTGGTCGACGGTGATTTCAGGCTCCTGACGCTGGGCCGGCTCGAGCTGCTGGCCCCGTCCGGCGAGCCGGCCGTGCCCCTGGCCCGGCGAAGGCGCAAGCTCGCTCTCCTGGCGGTGCTGGCGGTCGGAGGCGGGTCGGTCGCGCGCGATGCCCTCGCCGAGATGTTCTGGGGCGGAAGACCCGAGCGGCGGGCCCGGCACTCGTTGAGCGACGCCCTGTCCGAGATCCGCCGCGTGATGGGTCCCGAGGCCCTGGTCACCCGGGGAGACGAGGTGGCCCTGGCCGCCGGCGCAGCGCTCGACGTGGATGCGCTGGCGTTCGAGGCTGCGTGCGAGACGGGGGACTGGGCGCGGGCCACGGCGCTCTACCGCGGCCCCTTCCTCGAGTGCGTGTTCGTCCGGGACGCGCCCAGCTTCGAAACGTGGGTCGCCGCCCGGGCCGCGCGCCTGGAGCAGGCGTTCGCCGACGCGTGCGAGGCGCAGGTGGGCCGGCTACGCGCGGCGGGGCGGTGGAGTGAGGTGGCCGCTCTCGCGGCACGCTGGAGCGCGAGCCGTCCCCTGGCGGCCGAGCCGGCCCTGGAGCTCCTCGCCGCCCTGCGCGAGCCGGGCACGCCGGCCGCCGAGCGGGCGGCGCTCGGGGCGTACGACCGGCTCGCGGCGCGCTTGCTCCGGGAATACGATGCCGCTCCGCCTCCCGACGTGGTCGCGGTCGCGGCCGAGATCCGCAACGCCCTGGCGGCGAAGCACGCGGACCCGCCCGCCTTCCCGCTGTCGCCCGTGCGACCCGGCCCGGACGGGATGGCGACGAAGCGGGCGACAGCCTCCCGCGCCACGCCTCTCGTCGTCTCGCGGCCGCGGCGCTCGCGTGTGGGACGCTGGGTCGGCGGCGCCGCCGCGGTCGGACTCCTGTCACTCGCCGCCCTCGGTTTCGAGCTGGCCCGCCGTGAGCCCGAGACGAATTCCGCCGCGCGTCCGGTCGTGGCGATCCTCGGAATCCGCGACCTCCGCGGCGACACGACCGCCGCCTGGATCGGGGAGGGGCTTACCCAGATGATCGCCGCCGACCTGGCGCGGAGTCCTGCCCTCGAGATCGTGGCCCCCGAGCGCGTGCGGCGGACCGAGATGTCCACGGCCGCGAGCGGCGCCGATCCGTCGGGGTCGGGTTCGAGCTCCGTGGGCCGGACACTCGGTGCGACCTGGATCGTGACCGGGGGACTCACGCGCGGAGACACGACGTACGTACTGGATGTCGACCTGCATGACGTGGCCGCGGGCCGCTCGCTGGGCCTTCTGACGATCCAGGGACGTACGTTGCCGACGCTCGCGGACCGGGCCGCGGCCCGCGTGATCGCGATGGCCCGCAGTCACGAGCCCGGTCCTCGATTCGCCGATGTCGAGACCGCGAGCCTCGAGGCGTACGAGCACTTCGTGCACGCCCAGGAGCTTCGGGCCGAGGGAAGGGACGTGGACGGACGTACGGAGCTGGACCGCGCGATCGCCCTCGACTCGGGCTTCGTCACGGCGCTGGCCGAGCGCATGCGCATCGCCTGGCAGGAGGCGGACGGACGCACGTTGGACCGGCTGACCGCGGCCTACCGGCGGGCGCGGTCGCGCGCTACCCCCTGGGACCGACTCGAGCTGGACACGTACGCGGCGCTCCGCAGTGGCCGACCGGATCACGGCGCGGCCATGGCCCGCCAGCTTCTGGAGCGCTACCCGCACGATCCCCGCGCGTACGGGATCCTCGCCGGCGTGTTGCAGGACCGGGGAGACTGGCCGGCGGCCGATTCGGTGCTGCACAGGGAGCTGGCGCTGGACTCGGCCGGAGGCGCCGCGACGGGCCGCGGCTGCGCCTCGTGCGCCGCGTTCGGGGCCCTGTCGACCGATGCCATCGAGGAGGGGAGACTGGCCGCCTCCGAGCGGCTGGCGCGCCGGTGGATCGCGGCGCGGCCTTACCTGCCGGCCGCCTGGTCTACGCTGGCCACCGCGCTCGAGGCGGAGGGCCACTTCGAAGGTGCACTGGCGGCGGCACGGCGTGCCCGGCTTCTCGCTCCCTACGACCCGGTGTACGACGACCACCTGGTGCGGGCGCTGCTCGTGGCCCGCCGC
>Ga0307419_10000334_pt1 | contig 23169 bp, 39 predicted proteins | sample SalMarWE160230MG_2_FD_202512 | JGI IMG/M metagenome (GOLD analysis project Ga0307419, IMG submission 202512) | Salt marsh sediment microbial communities from the Plum Island Ecosystem LTER, Massachusetts, United States - WE1602-30 | ecosystem: Environmental > Aquatic > Marine > Intertidal zone... | reverse complement strand
GTCGTTTATGACCACGATGCCCTTCCAGCTCCTTGAGAAGTTGGACTGGCTGCACACCGGGCACTTGCTGTCCTCAACGAACCGCTTGCAGGTCCTGCATACCTTGTCTTTCTGGGTCATGTTCACTCCTTATCATGATATCAGAATCCTGTTGGTATTTAAATTACTTGGCCTTTACTGCCTTCTCAGCAACCCTTTTGGCCTTCTCTTTCCTGTCCCTGTCATACCAGTCGAGAACGCCAAGGCCGAACTGCCTCGTTGTGAGGCCTATCTTGTACTGGTTCGTGCCCATTGAGACCGATATTATCCTTGCCCTTGCCGAGTCACCTTCCCTCATCGTTTTCTTGCTCTCCCTTCCGTGGAAGGTGACGTTCTTGTCATCATACGAAACGAAATCATCCATTATCTGGGACACGTGGACCATGCCGTCAAGCGGGCCCATCCTTATGAAGACCCCGAACTCGGTCACGTCTATCACGTAGCCCTTTATCATCTCGTGCATCTCAGGGAAGTAAACGAGCAGGCTGAAGTCAACCGGGTAGTGTATCGCACCGTCCCCCGGGAATATCTGGCCCTCTCCAACCTCTCCGACATCAACCACAGAGAGGATTACCCCGAGCCTCCTGTCTATTATCCCCTCGAGCCTGTCCTCGAGGCTCGATTTTATTGCCTCTTCCTTCCTCATCCTGAACTTGGACGGGGGGACGCGGACCTTGTCTGACACGGTAAGAATCTTATACATGGGCGCACTCCAAAACCCGGCGCTGCCGAATCTGATAAATATTATCACTATGGGTTTATATATATAAGGTTTTTGGCGGTTTGGGTTTTGCACAACCCTTTTAAACCCTCCCCTTCTATTTGTTACTCATGAACATAGAGAAGATAAGGCAGGATTTCCCTGCCCTCCAGCAGAAGATTCACGGAAGGCCTCCGATCTACTTTGACAACGCATGCATGACCATGAAGCCCAGGCCTGTCCTTGACGCGATGATGGATTATTACGAGAAGCACCCCTCCTGCGCAGGAAGGAGCAATCACAGGTTCAGCAACATGACAGAGCAGGACTATGATAACGCGCGCAAGGCAATGAGGGAATACCTGGGCGCCAAGAGGAAGGAGGAGATTGTGTTCACCAGGAACACCACAGAAGGGATAAACCTGGTCGCGAATTCCATAGGCCTGAAGAAAGGGGATAATGTGATGACGAGCGACAGGGAGCACAATTCCAACCTCATCCCCTGGCTGTTCAGGGAGAAGAGCATTGGGATAAGTCACAGGTACGTCCCCCCGATGGACGATACGACCTTCGACCTGGAGAGGTTCTCTGAGATGATGTCAACGGAGGTCAAGCTGGTCTCGATGGTCCACTCCTCGAACCTCGACGGATATACGCTCCCTGTTAAGGAGATAGGCAAGATAGCCCATGACCATGGGGCTTTGTTCATGATTGACGGAGCGCAGGCCGCGCCGCACAAGGAGGTTGACGTAAGGAAGCTTGGCGCTGATTTCTATGCCATATCCGGTCACAAGATGCTCGGCCCCACAGGGACAGGCGTCCTTTACGGCAGGATTGAGCTTCTTGAAAAGATGGAACCGTTCATCCTGGGCGGAGAGACCGTTGAATTCTCAACTTATGATTCTTTCAAGACCCTCCCACCACCGCACAAGTTCGAGGCAGGGCTCCAGGATTATGCAGGGATGATTGGAATGGGAGCCGCTGCCCGGTATATCATGAAGATAGGAAGGGACAGCATAGCAAAGCACGAGACCGGGCTCAACAAACTAATCACAGAGGGCGTGGAGGGAATCCGCGGCCTCAGGATACTGGGCCCAGAGGAGCCTGAGAGGAGGGGAGGCGTCATCCCAATAACCATAGAAGGGATTGACTATCACCAGATTTCCCTGATGCTGGACAACAATGCCAACATCATGATTCGTTCGGGCCAGCACTGCGTCCACTCCTGGTTCACCGCAAACAGGATAAAGGGCTCTGCTCGGGCCAGCCTCTACCTCTACAACACCCAGGAGGAGGCCAGGACATTCACAGAGGAACTGAAGAAGATTGCTGAGCTGAGATAGGACTGATAATTACAGAAATAAACTAACAAAAACATAAAGCTTTAAAATCTTTTTATCCCACTAAAGACAATTAATCAAAGGCGTAGTGATAACATGAGTGCTTGTCTCGTTGCAATGGTCATCCTGGGGATACTCAGCATATTCTCTGCTAGGTATCGTTACTGGGCAAAGGAGGCCTTCTTCTGTGTGGGAAGAAGGATAACCCTGAGGCCCTGCGACACAGGCTTTGACCAGAAGGTCAAGAGCAAGGTAACCTCCGCCCTCATGAAGAGGCACAGGGGCCTCGCAAGGAGCGTTCACAAACACTTCGAGGCAATATCGTGGGTATTCACCATAGCGCTGTTCGTTTCCCTCTTCTACACGGCTTACGGGGTCTACAACCTCGCAACCTTTGGAACATGCGACCCCGCCCACCCGGACGAGTGCATATTCAATCCAGACCTCCCTTCATGTGGTGATCCGGAGTGCGACCCGTCCACTCACTGCTGGTGCGGAGGGATAGAAATCCACTGCGATGACCCATTGTTCATAGAATGCGAAGGCGACTGCTCATGCGTCTGCTCGGGCGGCGACGCCATAACAGGCCTCTACACACAAGCGATGAATCCCTAGTTATACACCCGAAGAGAACCCGCTCTTGACACCCGAAACCAGATACGCGCCTATCAGGATGATGAAGGAGCCGATGCCCTGCAGCATTGAGACAGGCTCACCATACCACAAGGCCCCCAGGGAGAGGCTTATCACCGGCGCGAAGAGGAGGATGACAGCTGCCTTGGAGACGTTGATATATTTCAGGGAGGCATACCAGAACAGGACGTAGCCGAAGAGGAAGGTCGTTGAGACCAAAAGATTAGTTACCTGCTGAGCGCTCAGGCTCATTATAACGTCGAGGTTCCCCATGAGGAGAACGATTCCGAACAGGAAGACCCCCCCGAAGAACATCCTCGCGAATGTCACGGTGAAGTTGGATTCCTCCTTGAGCATCGCCTTCTTCGCTATGGTGCTCTCGACACCCCAGAGTATCGTTCCCACCAAAACCAGAAGGTCGCCCGTGGAGGGGTCTGTCCACAACTGCGCGGGGTTGACCCCACCGGCAAGGATGGAGAACGTCCCTATGAGCATCAGGAGGAGGGCGATGTTCTGCCTCTTGGTCACCTTCTCCTTGAGGAAGAGGTAAGCGAACACAGCAACGTATACGGGAAGGGTCTTGTGAAGGAAGGCTGCCCTTCCTGAGGTGGTCAGCGCAAGGCCGGAGAAATACAGGGCGAACGCAATCCCACCGCCTATGATACCTATCAGGAGGAGCCACGACCATTTCGTCTTCTTGAAGCCAGATAATTTGAACCTGCACTGCATCCCGGCCAGGAAGAAGAATATAACACCTATTATAATTGCCCTCACGGCCGTGAAGACTATGGGGTCAATGTCAACGACGAAAATCTTGTTCACGGGAATGGCAAAACCGCTTATTATCGCGGTAATGAACGCAAGAACCGTCCCCAAACTCTCCTTCTTCATCCAGGACACCACATTATATAGTTGTCAAGGGCCGCTTTAAAACTTAACCCACCCTTTCAACCTTCAGCTCGTTGCCCGTGATTATGTCAGCGACCTTGCCGCAGATGGGGCACCTCACGAAATGGATGTGCTCCACCACCCTGAACATGCCCTCGAACCCGCAGTGGGGGCATTTTACGTTGACGTCCTTCTGGACAATCTCTACCCCAATCCCCTGGAGGGGCGTACCGTGCGTGTATTCCCTGAACATGCCCTCGAAGCCCTTTGCAGAACCGAGCATCTTCCCCAGGGTAATCCTTACCTTCCCGGGTTTTGGCTCCATCCCCCTTATCTCTTCAATTATCTTCATGACAGCTGTCAGCTCGTGCATCACATCACCATTATAATTATTGCAGGCTACATATATCAGTTGGCTGCATTTACCCGATTGCTTTAATGCAGCTATCTGTATTTAAAACTGAAATACGACTAAAAACCATGGTGGTATTCGACAACACTATCAGGGAGCGCAAGCTGGTTCCAAAGCGCTTTGATTTAGACGCTCTGTACACTGAGATGGAAAAGAGATTCTATGAGACCTTTGTTGTCATATCGCCCCTCGAAAGGAGCCATGGAAATTCCGCAAGAATCAGTATCAGCAACTTTGGTAATGTTTACCACATAACACTATTCCCTTATCAACAGGTTCAGATAAATTATGGTCCGTTGGAAAAACCAGAGCATGAGCAAGAAGACCTGGACGAGATTCAAGGAGTCCTCTCAGAAATATTTGAACAATAAACTATAGCACATCCCCTTTCCCGTCCAGCCTTTCGAGGTACTTTATTGCTGCCCTCGGGAACTTAAATTCCTTGCTGAGGCCCAGCTCCGTGAGGTGTCCGATGGCACGGTCATACCAGGCCTTGGGAAGCTTCTCTATCACCTTCAGCCTGTGCACCATCACAAAGTCGCCTTCCTTCAGGGGGATGTCCGGCTCCAGTGTAATTATCCCTGTTATTGGCTCCAGAGAGACCCTGGCCTCATACACCTGCTCCAGGACACCCTTATCGCGTCCCGCGGGCCTTGCCCTCTTCCTTGCCTCCAGGACCCTTCCGGGATAGGCGATGCATACCAGGTTCCCTTCCCTGAACTTCCGGGTGTTGTGCTCTATCAGGCAGAACCTCCGGACCGCATCCCTCTCGAAGGGAGAGCGTCTTCCCTCCTCTTCCATTATCCTGACCAGTTCAGGATAGGCCATGTAGTAAATCTTCCTGACCAAATCTTCGGAGGGAATCTCATGCCTGTTCCTCAGATACCGGGCAATGTCCTCGCTGTCCTCTGCGGAGATGACCCCCCTGTCAGCAAGGTAGTGCCTGCACCCGTCAGCAAACCTCAGGAAGAGATGGAAGCCGTCAAAGTCTCCGGGATAGTTTGACATAACAAATTATAATAGTCAGTTAGGCATTATATTTCTATGGTCAGCCCGATATACAGGGAATCTGCCCTGAAGACATGGAGCAGCTTCATGCAGAATGCGCCAATCCTTCTGGGAATGCTCCTCCTTATAAGCCTCTTCATAACAGCGGTTCCTAAGTCGCTCTACTCGTCCTTCTTCACAGGCAACCTCGTTTTAGACCCCTTGCTGGGGGCGGTGTTCGGCAGCCTTGCAACAGGCAACCCGCTCAATTCCTACATAATAGGGGGAGAGCTTCTCGCACAGGGCGTTGGCCTGGTTGCGATAACCGCCTTCATCCTTAGCTGGGTGACGGTCGGTATAGTCCAGCTGCCTGCAGAGTCGCTGATGTTGGGAAAGAGGTTCTCTGTCACGAGGAACATGGTAAGCTTCCTGACCGCGATAATCGCCGCAATCCTCGTCGTCCTGACCCTGGGGGTGCTCGCATGATGAAACAGAGGCTCCTCAGCAAATGGATGTTCTTCCTGGTTGTCTTTATCTCCTACCTGGCAGCTGCGCTTGCTGACACTGGTCTGGTGTTTTCCGCGCTCTCCTACACGGCAGACCTCCTCTGGACCGTTCTTCCTGTCATCCTCATGGTTTTCGCTCTCATCTTCGTCTCTAACATAATCCTCACACCACAGAGGATAGTCCGTTACATGGGGAAGGGTTCAGGCATTAAGGGATGGCTCATAGCCATGGCAGGAGGGATTCTCTCCTCAGGTCCCATATACATGTGGTATCCCCTGCTCTCTGACCTCAGGGAGAAGGGGATGAAACCCTCCCTGATAGCGGCTTTCCTCTACAACAGGGCGGTGAAGATTCCCCTGATGCCCTTGATGATATACTATTTCGGATGGGCTTTCACGCTCGTCCTGGCCTTTTATATGATTCTCTTTTCAATAATCAACGGATTGATAGTAGGAAAATTAACGGAGGTGAAAGAATGAGGATTGCAGTTGCTTCAACGGGAAAGGAAGAGTCATCGGAGATAAGCCAGCAGGCAGGGCGCGCTCCCTATTACCTGATATTTGAGGACGGAAAACTTTCAGAGACATTAGAGAATCCGTTTGCGGTCGGCGGGGGAGGGGCAGGTTTTGCCGTAGCGAAGATGCTCGCGGACAAGAATGTTGAAAGGGTGGTGGCAGGAAGTTTCGGTCCCAATATGTCAGGAGCGCTTGAGCAGAGAGGCCTTGAAAAGAAAGAGATGCAGGGAAAGGTCAGCGACGCGCTGAAATGATTACTGTCCTGTCCAGTCATTGAGCTCTGAGAATTCCTTGAGCATGTCCTCTGCCGTTTCGGGCGGGACCTTCTTCACGACGAACCCTGCCTGGCAGAGAACGAACTCCCCCTTTGCCAGCGGGATTGGAGACTTCACTTTGTTCTGCTTTCCCCCGAACTCAACCAGGGCTTCCCCTTCCTCGTAGGCCACGACCTTCTGGGGGCATGCCATGCACATGCTTAGATATTGGTAGTGAAGATTAAAAAATAGACTACCTCTTCTTCTCAAGAAGCCTTCTTATCTTCACCAGTTCCCCCAGGACAGGATCCGAGGATTCGTAGGTCTCCACGGCGACGGGCTTCCTGCCCCTCACGAGTTCCATGATGAACTCCCTCATCTCCTCGAACTCCCTCACACCCTCTATCTTTATCTCAGAGGTCCTCGTGGTCTGTCCCGAGTATCCGGCTGTCTGTATCTTGAGAGCGGCTATCCCCAGGGACCTGGATATCGGGCCCTGGGTTATGTCCACGTTGGTTATCCTGTTGTATGGAACGATTCCGGTGTTCCTGAACCAGACCCCCCTCCTCCAGGTCATCTCGTCCCTGGTGAGCTTGTATCTCATCGAGTGGTAGTATTTGGGTATCCAGTAGAGTATGAAAAGAATTACCAGCAGGAGTGGCAAAAAGAGCATGGTGCCCAATAAGAAAAGGGTCGGCACCGCAAACATCGTGAGCGGTAAAACCAGCAGGAAAACCAGGAAAAGCAACACCGGAGTGAAGTATATGTAATACAGCTTCCTGAACTCCGGCGCGGGCCTGAAATCCTCCCCGATTTTTGCTTTCATGCTGATAGTTGGAATGATTTCTTAAATAGTTATTTCCTTCCCGAATACTTCCTCTGATACGTCTTGTGATCGCACCATTCAAGAATTATAGCCATGATTATTATTCTATCGGCTTCTGTTGAGTATAATAACCTCCAGCCCATTGGAAGGTCATACTTCCAGAGATTATCGAATCTCTTGGAAATGTCTTTTGGGATTCTATATTTCTCAAGAGAAATTCCCGAGGACGGATCCTTTGATATTTCCTTGAATGCCTTATTCAGCGAATTATAAAGACTCTTGAATTCCTTTCTGTTCTTGAGTGATTCATACTGTTTTTGTACTTTCTCACTCTCAAACACTACTCTGGTTTCCATTCAAGGTCCCTCCTTGAGGCGTACTTCTTTACCAGGTCCGGGTTGTATATCCACACTATCTTCCCTTCCCTGTCCTTTATGGTGAAGCCCATTGTCTCGAAATAGTCCAGTATCAGGGTAAGGGTTGGCCACATTACTTTCTTCTTCAGTCTCCTTGAGAGTTCTGTCTTTGTGCAGGGACCGTACTTCTTTATGGCTTCCTCTACCATAATCACCGTATCCAGTCTTGGGTAGTGAAGAACCGCTTGTTTCATTGTCGTTATTCACTTTTCCTCCTATAATATATACCTATACATATATATGTACCTATAAGTATATAAGTGTTTGCCTTTATCCAATCTTTTTATATCATCCGGACAATTCTTACGCATGAAGGTCTGCGTTCTTGGCGTGGGGAACAGGATAAGGGGTGACGACGGGGTAGGGCCCGCAGTAATAGACGAGCTGGAGAAGACCTATTCTGACGAGAAGGACGTCCTCCTCCTAAACGTCCAGGCAAGCCCCGAGAGCTTCATGAGGGACATAGAATCCTTCCGCCCGGACAAGATGATAATCATCGATTCCGTTGAGATGGAGGGCTTCCCAGGAGAGGTGAGGCAGATAGACTACCACACCATAAGGAAGCAGGCGCTCTCAACCCACAAGCTTCCCCTGACCCTGTTCATCGACTTCCTCCAGAGGAAGATGAAGTTCAGGCTTTTGTTCTTTGGCGTTCAGCCCAAGACAATCGGATTCAACAGGAGGATGAGCGACTCTGTCAAGCGCTCAATCCCTGACATCGTGAACCTCGTCAACAGCCATATCGCAGAATAGAACCCTTTATTGTTAACCAACTCGCCGGGTAACCACAAGGCAGTTAACAGGAACGAATCTTACTTCCTCCCAAGACGCTTCACCCAAAAAATTACTTCCCGCTGATTTTTACTAGACGCTTCCTGCTCCTCGAGGCGAGCTCGAATTCCTGGCTCATGTGGATTGCGTCCCTCCTGGGCATCTCGTGGCAGGTCTCCTCGCACTGGGCGCAGAACAGGCATTTTCCGGCGTCATGGGTCCATGTCTTCTTAACCTTGTCAACCACTATCGCCCCTGAGGGGCAATATTTCTCGCATAGCCCGCAGTATATGCACTTCTCAGGGTCGTGGACAGGCCTTCCCCTGAAACCCTGCGGAAGGACGGGCTTGACCTTGGGATACCTCTCCGTGGCAACCCTCCTGAACAGCGTTAACATGGACCTCGGAAGCATCCTCATAGCAGCACCCTCACCAAGTCTACAAGAGCAACAATCCCGAAGAACCACGTAAGGCGGAAGGCCTGGTCTATCCTCAGCCTGGCGAGGACCACCCTGAACACCACCACTACAAACAGTAGAACCAGGGTCTTTGCGAGGAATCCCCATATGGTGGCAGAGCCCCCGAAGAAGACCGCAACGCCAAGGGCGAGCAGCGCAAAGAGCTTTATGTAATGCGTCAGCTCTATCATGGCCAGGTTGGTCCCTGAGTATTCTGTGTAATAGCCTGAAACAATCTCCTGGTGCGCGGTCGGGGTGTGGAAAGGAGGGATTTCAGCCTTTGCCACTATGGCTATGAAGAAGGCGATGAACGCAAAGGGATACAGGAACGCAAGGAACCCGTAATTCACCTGGAAGAAGTTTATGTTCCAGAGTGATAATGTCCCCCTTGCAACGGCAACCGTGATTAAAGAGGCAAGGAACGGGAACTCATAACCGACCATCTGGGTTATCCCCCTCATCGCGCCTATCACACCGAAGGGGTTCGCGGACGAGAGGCCTGCCATGTAAAGGCACATGCTCCCGAAGGAAAGGAAGTAAACAACGATTATCAGGTCACCCGGGATGCTCAGCGCTGCCATCCCCCCTATGGGTATTGCCAGGGCAGCAACGAGGACCGAAACGAACCCCAGCGTGGGCCACACATTGTATCCGGGCCTTGCCTGCTCGGGCTGTATTGTATCCTTTGACAAGAGCTTTATGAAGTCCCAGAATGGCTGCCATACAGGTGGTCCCTTCCTGTTCTGCATCCTTGCCGCCAGCTTCCTCAGGATGCCCGAATAGAGCATGCTGGCTATAATGATGAAAGCGACCCCGGGATAGACCAGAATCTCAAACATCCCTCAGCCTCCTCAGGAAGGTCTCATCGACCTTCTTTTTTTCTCCGGTCCTTGTGTCAAGGAGGGTCACCCTGTCGCAGCACGAGAAGCACGGGTCTATGGAAGCAACTATTATGGGAAGGTCTGCAAGCTGCTGGTCCCTGAGCATCAGGGGGAGTGAATATGGTATGTTCACGAAGCTGGGTGTCCTTATCCTCATCCTCTCCGGTCTGTCTGTCCCGTTGGACCTCCCGTGGTAGACCAGCTCTCCCCTCGGCGCCTCCATGACGGCAATCCCCTCAGATGGAGGGATAACCAGCGGGAACCTGACCTTCAATTCCTTGGGGGTCTTGACAATCCTCTTGAGGCACTGCCTCAGGATGCTTATTGACTGGAACATCTCAAGTGCCTTGACCATCACCCTCGCCCTGACGTCCTTCCCGGTCTGGGTTATCATCGACCAGTCCAGCTCGTCATAAACCAGATAAGGGATGTTCTTCCTGACGTCGTCCCTTACCCCAGAGGCCCTCGCGACAGGTCCCACTATATGGAACCTCTGCACGTCGTCCCTCTTCAGGATTCCAAGCCCTACTGACCTCTCGCTGAACAGCTTGTCATGCTGGAAGACCTTTGCATAGTATCTGCACTGCTTCTCCAGGTAATCCAGCTTCTTCAGCATCTCAGGTATCTTCTCCTCAGGAAGGTTTCTCCTCACGCCTCCCGGGGTTGGCATCGCATAGTTAATCCGGTTGCCTGATATCATCTCCAGCATGTCAAGGACGTGCTCCCTGTCCCTCCACGTGTACATGAACAGCGTGTCCAGGCCAATCTCATAACCCGCGACCCCGAAGAACAGGAGATGAGAATGGAGCCTCTCCAGCTCCAGGATTATCATCCTTATAAGCTTCGCCCTCTCGGGTATCTCCCCAATCCCCGCCATGTTCTCGACGCATTGGGTATACGTCATGGAATGGATGCCAGAGCATATCCCGCATATCCTTTCAGCAAGGAAGATGTTCTGTATGTAATTTCTCCTCTGCATCAGTTCCTCTATTCCCCTGTGCATGTATCCTATGTTCACGTCAACGTCCACTATGGTCTCCCCGTCAAGGTGGACCATTATGTTCTCTGACTCCACGTACATCGGGTGCTGCGGCCCTATGGGCACATGGTAGCACGCCTTTTTCCTCTCTTCCCTCGTCTTATCAGGTCTTTTCTCTGGCATCCTTTGCCTCCTTCCTCCTCAGCGGCGTCTTTGGCGTGGTCTTGTCATGAAGGACGTTCTTCAGGAACGGGTTTCCCGGGAAGTCAATACCCAGGGACTCGAAGCATTCCCTCTCCATCAGCTCTGCCCCAGGGAAGAGCTTGGTGGCGGACTCAATCTCCGGCTTCACCCGAGAAATCCTTGTCCTCAGTGTAAAGACTTCCCCTCCGGTGGTGAACGTATAGGAAACCTCGTATTCCTTCCCGTTGTCATACCCGGCAACGTCATTCAGAATGGCGCCCTTTTCATTTGCCTTGCCGAGAGCCTTAATGATTTCCTTCCTGGGAACGTCAATGAATATAGTGTTCTTCCATTTGTGGTAGACCTTTCCCAATCCCGTTATCCACCGCTCTGTCATAACATCCACTTCTCCTTCCATTTCTCCATTGCGAGCAGCATGCCCTGCAGTATGGCCTCCGGCCTGGGCGGGCATCCGGGGACGTAAACGTCAACAGGGATTATCCTGTCCAGAGGGCCAACGATGTTGTATGCATCATGGAAGATTCCCTTGCTAGTCGCGCACACGCCCACCGCGACGACGACCTTGGGTTCGGGTGTCTGCTCGTATATCCTCCTGACAGCCGGTGCAATCTTCCTCGAGACCGCCCCGTCGAGGAGGAGGATGTCCGTATGCCTCGGGTTGGATTTCACTATCCCCCCGAACCTCTCTATGTCAAACCTGGGATTCATCGCGGCGAATATCTCTATGGAGCAGCCATTGCAGCCTGCCATGTCCAGGTGCAAAACCCATGGCGACTTCCTCCTGGCATGTGAAACCAGCCTGTCCACCAGCCTGAAACGAGAGATTCTCATACCATCCCCCACACCAATATTATCATGAAGACCGCCATACCAATTATCATCCACATAAGGTATCTGCTCAGGTCACCGTTATGGAGGCTGACGACCCTCTTCACCCTCAGCGTCCTCTCGATGCTCGCATAGAAATCCAGCGGGGATATGTTGACGTCATCTGGCCTGAGGTCCTCCCCGCCGACATAGATTCTTCCCGCCTTCTTTCCCGTTACCTCCTTCCTCACCGCCATGTATATGGCAAGGGACACGGCGAAGAAAAGCGCGAACAGAAGAATCATCTGCTGCAGCATGTTGGCGTCGTATATCATCCCAGCACCACCCCCGTATACAGGGAGAGGTCAAGGCTCCCTGACATCATCTCTGCAAGCCATATCCCTATCTGGGGAACGACTCCGAGCACTATAACGAGGACGATCAGGACGACCAGAGGGATTTTCATCGAAAGTGGCATCACGACCTTTGTCCCTGCCTTCTCGTTACTGAGGAAAACCGCATAGAATGCCTTCAGTCCGTATGCGAGGGTTATGGCTGACGTAACGAGCGCTATAACCGTAAGCAGTGGCATCTTCTCGAAGGACGCCACGTATATCAGCCACTTGCTGACGAATCCGTTGAAGAGTGGGATTCCCGCGAGCGCCAGCACGCCGAAGAGGAAGGAATACGTCATCAGGGGTGTGGTCCTCACGGTGTTGGCTATCTCCTTCATGTTTGTTGACTTTGCCTTCCAGAGGACCGTCCCTGCCGAGAGGAAGAGCAGAGACTTTATTATCATGTGGTTCACTATGTGGAGGAGGCCCGCGGCTGTCCCGAGGGCTGTCCCCAGACCGATTGCCATGAATATGTATCCAATCTGGCTGACCGAGGAGTATGCCAGCATCCTCTTCAGGTTGTCCTGGCCCAGGGCGAGCAGCGCGCCTATCAGCATTGACGCTACCCCGAAGACGAGCAGAATGTCCAGCACGACCGCGGGGGCATTGAACACGATGAAGACCACCCTCAGCATCGCATACACCCCTGCCTTTATACCTATGCCAGAGAGAGCGGCGCTCACAGGGGAGGGCGCGCCCTCATACGCATCGGCAATCCACGCGTGGAACGGAAAAATCCCTGCCTTGAGGGCAATCCCTGCCATTATCAGCGCGAGCGCAACCGCAGGGACTATCCCCCCTATGGAGGGCAGCTTCAGCGCGAGGTCTGCCATGTTGACCGTTCCAGCCACCCCGTAGAGCATTGCAACCCCGAGCAGGAGCATTGACGTCGCCACAGAGCCCATTATCAGGTATTTGATGCCTGCCTCGAGCGAGACCCTGTTCCTGTAGAATGCAACGAGCCCGTAAGAGGAAACGCTCAGCACCTCGAAGAACACGAACATGTTGAATATGTCACCAGTGTAAAGGATTCCCAGGACCCCGGCGAACATCAGGGAGAGCAGGGAATAGTATTTGGCGCTGTTCCTGCTGATATACCTGTAAGAGAACAAAAGGACGAGGAAAGCAATGATGGTGGTAATCAGCGCCAGTGTCACTGACAGGGTGTCAGCCACTATGCTTATCCCTATGGGGGCAACCCACTCCTCCATCTGCATCCTTACCGCTCCCCAGAAGAAGACCCGGGGGAGGGTTATGGCGGTAAGTAGGACGGCCACGAGGGATGCCGCAATCGGTATGTGAGGAACGTATTTGTCGCTCTTTATGCTGACCAGCCCGGTAAGGAACGCGGACGCAAGGAACACCCCAACTGCATAGAAACCGTATATCATCCCCTCAACTCCCTTATCTTGCTGGCATCAAGCGTGCCGAATTGCCTGTAAACGAGTATTATTATCGAAAGAGCAACTGCTGTGATTGAAAGGTTGATGACGATAGAGGTCAGAACGAATGCCTGGGGCAGCGGGTCAACGGCAAGCTGCGCAAATGAGGCAATGTCCATGTCCTTCAGTATAGGAATGGTTCCTCCTGTCCTGTAACCGATAGATATCAAAAACAGATGGATGCCGTTGGACATTATTGACAGGCCCATGACCTTCTTTATCAGGTTGTCCTTGAATGCCACTGCGTATATCCCCAGCAGCACTGCCAGCATCGCAATCAGGTATTCAATCATTCCTTCACCAGTGCGTATATAATCGTGACAATCGCAGTTATCACCATGAGTGCCCCTGCCACGTTGAGTATTGGGGTGAAACCCCCGCTCCACAGCACAAGAGGCGTCTGGGTCTTCAGGAGCTCGAGCCTCCATGCAAATCCCATGCTTATTATCAGTATCACGAGGATTAGCCCTGACACGGCCTTTATGTCAACCAGCTCCTCCTTGGTGAACCTGTGCTCCACGTCACCCTCGGTGTAAGCTATGACCAGGAGGGCGAAGCTGGTCGCTATTATCGCCCCTCCTGAGAACCCTCCGCCGGGGCTTATGTGCCCGTATATGGCTACATAAATCCCCATCAGCAGCACGAAGGGGAACAGGACCCTAGAGATCGTCTTTATGATGAGGTCCACTGAATCTCCTCCTTATTATCGTGAAGACGCCGAGGGCTGCGCAGAAGAGGACGGTCTCCTCCCCCAGGGTGTCATAGCCCCTGTAGTCCCAGACTATGGAGTTGACTGCGTTGGCAGAGCCCGTGTCCTCGAGTGAGTTCTCGAGATAGTATGTTGCTATCTCCTTTTGCTGGAAGCTCCCGAACCCAGGGAGCCCTGCAACAGCGAGCATCATGAACGCAGCCACGATGACAAGGGAAACAAGTCCTACATACCTAGTTTCCATGCCTCTCCCTCCCAGTCTTCCTTATCACTATCATGAATATTAGCGTGCTCAGGCCCCCGACGACAGATACCTGGGTTATTGCGACGTCCGGGGCGGACATCATGAAGAACAGCATGGCGAGGATGACGTCCGCGCCTGCCATGAATATCACGGACCAGAGCAGGTCCCTGCTCTCTATGACCGCGGCGGTAAGGAAGATGAACACCAAGAGTCCGATTTCAATAATCATTTGCGCTTCCTCCCTGCCTTTTCAAGCTCGTTCAGTACGAGCCCCTCCGGCTTTATCCCCATCCTGTATGCGGCATCAGCTATCGCATGTGTTGCCGTGGGGTTCGTGAAGAGGTTGATAAAGAGGATGGCGAGTATCTTGACCGAGAATTCGCTCCAGAAGCTTCCTATGAAGATTGCTATCAGGGCAAGCGAGAAGGAGCCGACCCCAATGACGGTTGCCGCGTGGGTCCTCGTATAGAAGTCAGGGAACCTAACCAGCCCGACAGAGCCTATCACTGCCAGGATGCCGCTTATTCCCAGCAGGGCTGTCCATATCAGGTCTATCATATCTCCTCCTTCGGTGTCAGGAACTTTGCAATCGAAAGCGTTCCCACGAAGGACAGCAGGATGAGCAGGAGCGCTATGTCAATGATCATCACCTCTTCTGTGTTCACCGCATAGATTACCATGAGGATAACGACCATGTTCACGAATGCCCCTATGGCTATAACCCTGTCCGCGAACGTCCTCCCGAGGACTGCCCTGACAAGGGCAATCAGTCCCGCAGCCATGAACAGGAACTCAATCATTGCTTGCCCTCCTCCAGAACCTCTCGAATATCTCTCCAATCCTCTTCTTGCTGTCATACCCTATCGTATGGATGAACATGCTGTTTCCCCCCACCCTGAGGGTCAGAGTCCCCGGCGTCAGCGTTATCGAGTTCCCGAGAACGGTCTTCCCTGAATCAGACCTTATCCCGGTCCTTATCTCGACTATTGCGGGCTTGACCCTCCCGGTGAATACCCTCTTCACCACATCGACGTGGGAGAGAACCTCCACGTAAAGGAACACTGCCATGTAAACGAGCATCCCTCCCCACCTCATGGGGTTGAATATCATGGCGGGCCTGTCCGGGTGGAGGAGCTTGTGGGATATCGCTGTCACTATCAAAGAAACCATCAAACCGGCAACCAGCTCTGCGGGTGAGAGGGACATGGTTAATGCAATCCACGCCAGGAAAACCAGGACTAAGGTTATCACAAAACCCTTCATAATATAATAATTGTCCAGGTTTGTTAAATACATTCGTCTGGCAGATGACGACATTTATAGGTCTGGTGATAATATTAAGCATGAGATCGGCTTTGCTTCTCGCAGCTACCGTGGCAGCCCTCCTCGTTAGCGGCTGCGTGTCCAGCTACACCTTCGGGCAGGGCATGAGCGAGCTGGAATCCATAGAGGGCAGGTATCTCGACCCGAACGGGAGCGTGGTCAGGGGAAGCCTGAAAGGCCTGGCATCGGAGCTGGATGTCTTCAAGGCAAGGATTGACAGCCAGCCAGAAACCGAGGACATGAGGGCGCTCTCCATCTTCACTGACTTCAAGATAAGCTACTACCTCCTTCTCGATTCGCTCGAGAGCCTCAGCCAGGCATCTGTGGAGGCAAGCTGCTCCAACCCCTCTGCCATCGACGAGCTCGTTGACTCCTCGGGGAGCGTCTGGTATCACAGCGAGAAGATATCCGGAGACATACAGACCCTTATCGATGAGTATTCCATTTACATGGGGAACGAGACCCTGTCTGGCATGGAGATCCTCAGGGAGTCCATAGACGAAAGCACCAGTCTTCTCATGGAGAGGGTCGACGAGAGGATACAGTTCCTTTCAAACTGTTCGGGGGTTTAGATGTTCGCTATTCTCTTCTGGTTCATCGTCATTGCGAACCTCGGAGGGTTTGTCTACGGGATGTTCTACTACTCCGCTCAGTTCCTCTCAACCAATCCCCTGCTCTGGCTCTTCGTTCCCGATTGCCCTCTCGCGGCCCTCCTCATTGGAATGGCGTTCCTGAGCAGGTGCGGCTCCCTCAATATGTCCTTCCTCCATCCGTTCTCCAAAAGAAGGACAGACCTCTCCTGGTTCTGGTTCCTTGCCTTCGTCATGGCGATGAAGTACGGCTTCTGGACGGTCTTCGTCCTCTCTGCCTACTCCCCCTTCTACTTCACCCCAGCCAGCTCCCTGCTTTACTCCGTTCTGTTCGCCTCCCACGTCTTCCTATTCTTCGAGACCTTCCTCCTGGTTGGCAAGATAAAACCAAGAGCCTGGTTCCTCATCCCCACGCTGGGCTTCCTCCTCGCCAATGACCTCTCTGACTACCTGCTTGGAACCCACCCCCCATTGCCAGAAGCCTCGCTAGGGTTCATGTTCCCTGCCACTGTCTTCATGACCCTGGCCTTCACCGCCCTGTCCTATTTCGTGCTCAAGGGACACCAGAACCCGACCGACTGATTGCCGGTTTATTTCACTATTATTTTTTTCAGTTCAGAGAGATTTTCCAACAGGAAATCCGGCCTTTCTTCCTCAAGACGCTCTTTTGCATGATAGCCTGTGCATACCCCCGCAGAATTAATTCCGGCCTGCTTGGCAGCCCTTATATCATATACAGTGTCTCCCAAATATAGAGAAATTTGTGGGTCCATGCCCAATTCTTTGCAAACTTCTATCAATCCACTCGACTTTTCTTTTGAACTCCCGCATATTGAATTTAAGAACGGCATCAGATTATAGTGTTGGGCCTCTTTTCTAAGATTGTCGGCAGGATGGCTGCTTAAAACCGCAAGTTTCTTTCCTGTCTCCATCAGGTGTTGAAGAGCATCATGAACATCAGGGTAAACTTCTGGAACTATTCCAGACCTTATTGCATCATCATAATATCTTTTATAGAGAGCAAACAGTTCTTCATCTTCCCCATGAACACCATTATCTGCCAGGAATTCAACTGCTGTCATTCTACTTCTTTGCAACCATTCTTCAAAGGAGAGGACTGGTTTACCATATTCTCTCAGTATCCTCATGTTAGCTTTATAAACCGGTCTTCTGTCATCACTGATTACCCCGCTCCAATCAAAAACCAATAATCCGATATTCATGAAGAATGATAACTTCTAAAAAATATAAAACCATCCAATCCCTTACTATCCTCATCAGGCACAGCAAGATTTAAATGAACTCATGCCCCTATTTTATCATGGAAGAGGTTGTGCTTGTTGACGAGAAGGATAGGGAGGTTGGCAGGGGGGAGAAGATGCAAATCCACAGGGATGGAACCCTCCACAGGGCATTCTCCATCTTCGTCTTCAATTCCGAGGGTAAGCTTCTAATCCACCAGAGGAACAGGAACAAATACCACTCAGGCGGCCTGTGGACGAACACCTGCTGCAGCCATCCCAGGCCTGGGGAGAAGCTCGAAGACGCCGTGAAGAGGAGGCTTAAGGAGGAGATGGGCTTCACCACAGAGCTGAGGAAGGTTTTCGATTTCATATACAAGGTGAGGTTCGGCAACGGCCTCTATGAGCACGAGCTTGACAACGTCTTCATTGGAAGGTTCGACGGGAAGCCGAACCCGGACCCGGATGAGGTGGATGACTGGAAGTGGGTCGACCTGAAGGAGCTCCTGAAGGACATCAAAAAGAACCCTGACAGATACACCTACTGGTTCAAGGAAGCGATAGGCAGGGTCATCGACTACGTGGAGAAGCAGGGTTAGTTTCCGTTTCTGTAAGAAGGTTTTCTAGAACGAAGTCATAGGCGCTTTCCCCAACCAGGACCCTTACCCCTGCGTATAATGGGCGGGCAATCTCTGCAACTTCCCACGCTTTCAGGAGCGTCCCCACATCAATGTCAGTGATGTCAAGAGGCACCCCCTCGCCAAGAAAGAGGCGGCCATAGTCCTTAATGAACCGTGTGACCTTCCTGTCCTCAATATACAAGATTTCTCTCGCCCCGAGCATTTCGTATGAAATGTTATCAGGCGTCGTGCTCCGGAACAGGTAATTCGCGCCCCCGGACAAATCGTATGGCCATATCTGCACAAGGACCGGTGAACCAGGCTCTGATATCTTCCCTACAAGATGTATGAGTTCTCCCAGGCTCTTCCCTGCGTCCACCCCAAGCTCTGCGGCCTCTCTAAGCATGTTCCTTGGTTGATAAAAAGCTTTTTAAGGGTTTACTGCCACCAGAGAACGAAGGCTTCCCTGACCGGTTCAAGGAAGCGATAGGCAGGGTCATCTCCTACGTGGAGAAGCAGGGTTAGATATCCATCTCATAAAGAATGGTTCTTGACAGGAATTTATGAACGCTTTCCCCTACCTGAATTCTCGCCCCCCTGGACAGGGGCCGCTTGATTTCTTCTGCATCCTGCCACCGAAAGGCCAGACTGCCTGTTCCGCTCTCATCAAAGTCTCCTTTGTCCATGAATATTCTTTTAACCTTTCTGAATTCATCATCATATCTGACCTCTATAATTTCATCAGTCTTGGTTGTTTTATGAGAAACGTTTTCAGGTTTCGGCGTCCTGAAAAGGTATGTATCGTCAGAGAAATTTTCATATGGCTCTATCTGCACCAGAACATAGGAATCTTCGGTTCCAAAATATCTTATAACACTAGAAAGGTAGTTGCCCAGGCTTTCCCCTGGCTTCACTGTAATCTCTCCTGTCACTGTATCCATGCTTTTCTGGTTAATAGAAAGCTTTTTAAGGGTTGCCTGCCGTGGGGCGAAGGCTTTTATGGCTTGCATTGTTATCAAATCACATGGATACCCATGGCATACCCGAGAAGGAATTCATGCATTACATGGAACGGTTCAGTGAAGCCGCTTACTTTGCCGTAATCAAGGCAGGGGGAGAATGCCTTAACGATTATCTTCTGGATGCACTGAGAGGGTTGCACGGCCTTGAGCTGTATCCCATACTGGTCCATGGCGGGGGAAAGCAGATTGATGATGCCATGGACGCCGAGGGTGTTGAGAAGAAGAAGATAAACGGGAAGAGGGTCACTGACGAGAGGACAATGAAAATAGTCGGCAGGGTCCTGGAAGAGGTCAATTCAGAGCTGGTTTGCAGGATAAATCAGGGAGCTCCCCGTGCAGAGAGCCTGAACCATGTCTTTTACGTTGACGGGAAAGGTCCCGTCTACGGTTATGTGGGCAACATTGCCGGGATGAATAAAGGAAGAATTGATTTGTGCCTCAGCAGGAAGCACATTCCGGTCATATCCTCATTGGGTATTGGTCCTGAGGGAAAGAGATATAACCCTAATGCGGATTCTGCATTCCGTTTCTTGGTTGAATCCCTGAAACCGGAAAAGGCGGTGTCCCTGACCCCTGCCGGAGGGGTGATTAAGGAAGGAGAGGTTATATCAGAGATGAACCATGAGGGGTTGATAGAGTTTCTGGATTCCGGCCACGTGGGCGGCGGCATGAGGCCCAAGCTGGAGGAAATTACTGAGCTGGTGAAGAAGGGGTTTGACGTCCAGATCACCAGTTCGGAACACCTCATGATCGAGCTGTTCTCAGAAAGGGGCCTCGGAACATACATAAAGGGTTCAGCCAGCGCCAGAAAAGAGGATATAAATACGACCTGAACCAACTATATTGTATGGGAAGGGTGTTGCTCGTCCTGATTGCGTTAATGTTTCCGGTAGTCCTGGCCTCTGGCTGCATAAACATTGACCCCTCCACCATAGCGATGGCAAACCCACTGATACAGGGCTTCCTGGAGGAGCATCCGAACGCCGAGATAAGGGCAACGCATTTCTCAGCTTCAGAGGCAGAGAACATCCTTGAGGAGATAAGGTCTGACTGCGGCAACGAATACGTGGGGGCAAAGGAATTCTACAAGGTCAATATCACGGACCCTGACACCGATTTCTATGCTGTCGTGTGGATTGACTGGGAATCCAGATCGATTGAGTGCGCCTGGAAGATTGGGACCTCTGGCATCGAGGTCAGCAAGCCAAGGGAGGAGCAGGGCTGCGAGCATCATGCAAGGAGCCTCTGCGTCAATGGTCATATATACTGGTTCGATTCCTGCGGCAACAAGGAGGACAAGAAAGAGACCTGCGAGAAGGGTTGCGTTGATGGACAGGAGGAATGCAGTGAGGGAAAGGCCTGCAAGAGCCAGTTCAGGCTCAAGTGCGTGGATAACGACCTGTTCTGGTTCGATTCCTGCGGCAACAGGGAAGGAAAGAAGATGTCATGCGATTTCGGGTGCGAGATTGACCGCTGCATAAGGGAGGACGAGGCAGTATTCAACGACAGCGATGACTGCGAGCTCCATGCATATTTCAGCTGCGACGGTAACCACGTCTACTGGTTCGATTCCTGCGGCAACAAGGAGGACAAGAAGGAGTATTGCGCCTACGGGTGCGACGGGAGCAAATGCATAACCCCCGAGGACGCTGAGTGCATGGATTCTGACGGTGGCTATGATGTATATGAGGCAGGAATCGCAACCTATGGCTCGACCAGCCTCTCTGACCAGTGCAACACCGACGGGACCCTTACGGAGAAGTATTGCCATTCAAATACTGAGATAAAATGGAACACCACCTCCTGCCCTGACGGCTATGTGTGCGAGGAAGGGGCCTGCATACCATACAACCAGAGCTCCTGCGAGTCCCACCACACCCATTCATGCTACAACGAGAACGTCTGGTGGTTCGATTCATGCGGAACCCCGGAGGAGATAAAGGAGGAATGCATATATGGATGCATTAATGGGGAGTGTACTGTCCAGAACTGCACATCCCACGCCAATCACACGTGCAACCAGAATGAGGGAATGATATACTGGTATGATTCCTGCGGGGCGATGGAGGACGTAAAGGACCAGTGCCAAGGTTATGGATGCCTGGGGGAGGTTTGCATAACCCAGTGCAATGACACGGAAACAATGGGAGACTATTACGTTGCCGGGACATTGACAGACGGGTTGGGTGAGGAATGGGGGGATTACTGCCTCAATGAAACCATGCTGATTGAGTTCACGTGCGGGATTGACCAGATGGCGCATGAACACTCATATGAATGCGAGCTCGTTTGCCTGGAGGGGGCATGCACAGAGCAGTAGGTGCTTCAATGGAAGACAGATTCTTGATTGCCGCCCTGGTCGTTCTGTCAGTGGTCTTTGTCTCCGGCTGCACTGCCATCGATGGCGATTGCGTTTCCCAGGGCAATGTTGCAACAAGCCTCTCCCAGAAGTGCTGCGAGGGCCTGACCAAGGTCCCCAACTGCTTCCTGAAGGGTGACGGCAACTGCGATTGTGGCCCGAACAATGAGAGAGGGGAGATGCTCTGCCTCCGCTGCGGTGACGGGACCTGCCAGCCAGATGAGAGCAAATGCTCGTGCCCTGCCGACTGCAAGGATAACGTTTTTGTGTGCAGCGAGGGGGAGAGGCAGAATTACACATGCCCCAACAACATAACCGAGATAGAGTGGTGCATCTGCAAGTCCAATGAATGGTTCTGCCCCATAAACCCGGCAGAGGCCTGCATAGGGCACGGGAACTGCATCAATGACAGCGACTGCAACACCGGCGAAATATGCATAGAGGACATATGCGAAGACATATGCAAGGAGAACCATACCTCTGACTGCTTTAGCGGGAACCTGTTCTGGTTCGATTCCTGTGGAAAGCTGGGCGAGATGAAGGAGAAATGCGGCTCTGGCTGCATAAACGGGGTCTGCATAGGATGCAAGGCAGAGGACCATCTGAACTGCTCTGACAATGATGTTTACTGGTTCGATTCCTGCGGCGTCAGGGAGAGGATATACGAAGATTGCATGGGAAGCTGTAACCTCGGCGAGTGCTGCACTCCCAACGTCACCTTCAGGTGCTATCAGGGCGATATCCACTGGGTAGACGACTGCAACTACACACAGGATGACCTCAAGGAGAACTGTACTGCAGGGCACGGCTGCTATGTTGAGAACGACACCTGTGTCACCTGTGATGACCATATCTACTTCACATGCGTCAACGGGGACACGGGGGACATCTACTGGTTCAATTCCTGCGGGGACAGGCAGGAGATTCACACTGACTGCGACCACGGATGCCTTGGAACAGAGTGCCTGCCCGACTGCACAGACCCTGACAATGCCCTCGGAGAGCCTGACATGTACCTGACAGCCACCACTGTCACGGACAGGCACGGGAACAACTGGACCGATACCTGCGAGGAGGACTCCACGCACGTGAAAGAGTATATCTGCTCAGCTACCCACGACGCTGATTACAAGGTGGAATACTGCGGCGCTTTCTACAACTGCACAGCAGGGGAATGCATGCCTTCATAGCAACTCAAACCTTTTTAATCAGGATTCCCAATATTCTACATGCTCGGCGCAATACAGGAGAACAGGACGCTGTTCATGGTGATAGGCGTCATCATAATCTTTGCCTTCGTCCTGCTGCTTTTCATCCCCTCTGGAAACCCTCCTGGCGTAACTGACGAGAACAGGGCTAAATTCGCGTGCGAGCTCCTGTGCAAGGGTGCTGTCCAGCAGGACAGGGACCTCTCAAAGGGACCATGCCTTTCCACGGAGATTGGTGACACATGGGAGCTATCTGACTGGGTATGTGACATAGCCCACAATCCCAGGGAGCCTGAAGACAACCAGCCAGGGAACCAGTGCCCTGAGTTCGGGGTGACGGCAACCCATTTCGTTGAGTTCACCCCGGATTGCGGGTTCATACGGGTTGTGTAGTTTCTTT
>Ga0307419_10000333_pt1 | contig 23186 bp, 22 predicted proteins | sample SalMarWE160230MG_2_FD_202512 | JGI IMG/M metagenome (GOLD analysis project Ga0307419, IMG submission 202512) | Salt marsh sediment microbial communities from the Plum Island Ecosystem LTER, Massachusetts, United States - WE1602-30 | ecosystem: Environmental > Aquatic > Marine > Intertidal zone... | reverse complement strand
GTTGGGAAGCAGTTCAGTGAAGGGGTCCTGTTCGTGCCCGAGATGCTCATGGCGGCCAAGGCTATGAAAGGCGGCCTAGCTATCCTGAAGCCGCTGTTGACCGGAGATGCCGCCGTATCCAGGGGAACGGTGGTGATTGGGACGGTGAAGGGCGATCTCCATGATATCGGAAAGAACCTTGTTTCCATGATGATGGAAGGGGCGGGTTTCAAGGTGGTTGATCTTGGCCCTGACGTGGCCGCGGAGAAGTTTGTGAAAGCAGCCAAGGAGAACAATGCGGATGTGGTTGCCCTTTCCGCATTGCTGACCACGACCATGCCCGCGATGGAGGCCACCATAGCCGCCTTGAAAGAAGCGGCGCTCCCGGTCAAGACCATCGTCGGCGGCGCCCCGGTGACCCAGGCCTTCGCTGATCAGATAAAGGCTGACGGGTATAGCGATGACGCGCCCGGCGGGGTGGAACTGGTGCGGAACTTGATCAAAGGGCGATGATGGACCCGCAAGAGAAGAAATACGTTCAGACAAGGGGAAAAAGGAGACAAGATCATGATTATTGTAGGTGAACTCATCAATGCCAGCCGCAAGGCCATCGGCGAAGCCATTGAAAACCACGATGCCGAGGCCATCAAGAAGATAGCAAAGGATGAACAGGAGGCCGGTGCCGACTATATTGACGTGAACGCGGGCATCTTCGTGGGAGAGGAACCCGAGTACCTGACCTGGCTGGTCCAACATGTCCAGGAATCGGTGGATGCCCCGTGCGCCATTGACAGCCCGGACCCGGAGGCCATTCAGGCTGCTCTTGCTGTTCACAAAGGCGTTCCCCTGATCAATTCCATTTCCCTTGAAAAGGAACGCTACGAGAAATTAATGCCGGTTATTGCCGGAACCGACTGCAAGGTGGTTGCCCTCTGCATGAGTGATGAAGGTATGCCCGAGACAACGGACCAGCGCATGGGCATCGCCGACAGACTGGTCAACAGTCTGGTGCAAAACGGCATTCCGCTTGATAACATTTATGTTGACCCCCTGGTGCAGCCCATCGCCACCAACAGCAGGTTCGGGGTGGAATTTCTGGATGCGGTTGAAAAGATCATGACAACCTTCGCGGGTATTCACACCATGTGCGGTCTGTCCAATATCTCCTATGGCCTCCCTGAGCGCAAGTTCATGAACCAGGCGTTCATGGTCATGGCCATCGCGCGGGGGCTTGACGGCGCCATCATCAATCCGCTGGATACCAGGATGATGGCGAATATCATCGCTGCGGAGGCCCTGGCGGGAAGGGACAATTTCTGCATGAATTACCTGAAAGCATACCGCGGGGGGAAATTCAAGTCTTGATCATCTACCCGCCCTCGAGGGGGGGAAAGAATACGAGGGTATCTCCGGCTCGGAGTGGATAATTCTCAGGCCGGTGCCGGCCGTTTACCAGAATAATCTTGTCTATTTCCGGTGGAACCCCGAGCTGTTTCAATACAGCACCAACCGGAGTGCCCTCCGGGATTTCAAATTCGCCGCCCGCCGGTAAAGGGCCCAGATATTTTTTCATGGACGCGTAACTTTTTACCGTAATGATCATGTGTTTTGCGGTTTCCCTTTTTTTGACTTGATCCTTCCAAATATCCGCAGAAAATGCTAGTCTATTTTCGCGAAAAATGCTCAGGCCTTCGGCCGGAAATTGCGACTCAAAGCAGCATTCTCCTTTAGTATTTATCAGAAAGGGAAAAGATTATGGGCTATATGGGCGCCATATTGCGGGTGGATTTGACAAGGGGAACCACTGCGTATGAAACGCTGGATATGAAAAAGGCAAAGGATTTTATTGGCGGACGGGGCTTGGGCGTCAGTTATCTCCTGGATGAAGTGAATCCAAAATGCGATCCCCTGGGAGATGAAAACAAGCTTGTCATGATGACCGGTCCCCTGACCGGTACCAGTGCTCCTACCGGGGCAAGGTACATGGTCATTACCAAGTCTCCGTTAACTGGGGCGGTGACCTGTTCCAATTCGGGCGGGCAATTCCCGGCCATGCTGAAAAGGACAGGGATAGACGGCATTATTCTTGAGGGCCGATCCAGTGCCCCGGTGTATCTTTTTGTCACAGAGGACGGTGCCGAATTGCGCAGTGCAAAGGGTATCTGGGGAAAGGACACCCACCAGAGCACCGATCTCCTGCTGAAGGAGACAAACCAGAGGGCAAAGGTGGCCTGTATCGGACCTGCAGGCGAGAACGGGGTCCTTTTCACGTCCATCATGAACGACAAGGATCGTGCCGCCGGAAGATCGGGCGTGGGTGCGGTTATGGGCGCGAAGGGGCTGAAGGCCGTTGTGGTCAGCGGGAACAGGAAGGTCCCACTTTATGATGAAGAATCTTTCAAATCCATCGTTCGAGAACACCTTGACCGTTTCAAGACGGCCTCCAAAGACCAGCCGCCACCACTTCGGACTTATGGCACCGCCATTACCGTGGTGGGGACGCAGAATATCGGGGTATTTCCCACGCGCAATTTTCAGCAGGGTACCTTTGCAGAGTGGGAACAGATCGGAGGGGAAGCACTGACCGAGAAGTACCTGGTCAAGGCAAAACCCTGTTTCAGTTGTCCCATCGCCTGCGGCCGGGTCACCAGGATCGCGGAGGGACCCTATCAGGGAGAAGGAGAGGGTCCTGAGTATGAAACCGTCTATGCCCTGGGAAGCAACTGCGGGGTGGGAAACCTTGCCGCGGTGACCAAGGCCAATTACATCTGTAACGAGATGGGCATGGACACCATAACCATGGGTGCCACCATTGCCTGTGCCATGGAGATGTATGAAAGAGGAATCATAAAGGAATCCGTTATTGGAAGACCGCTTCCGTTCGGAGATGCGGAGGGGCTGGTGGACATGTGCCGCAAGACCGCCCTGCGGGAGGGCTTTGGGAATGAACTTGCCCTTGGGAGTATGCGCCTCGCAGAAAAATACCACCATCCGGAGCTGGCCATCGTATCCAAGGGACAGGAATTCGCCGGGTATGATCCCCGAGGCGAAAAAGGTATGGGTCTGGCCTATGCAACTTCAAACATCGGCGCCAGTCACATGCGGGGCGATCCGGCCTACATTGAAATACTCGGCGTCCCAACGCTTATCGATCCACTCGCCCTCGAAAAGAAACCAAAACTGGTGAAGGACTGGCAGGACGTGTTTGCCGTATTCGATTCCGCGGGAGTGTGCGTCTTCTTTTCCGTCAGGAATTTTGTGTCTCCCACGGAGGACATCAGGCCGCACGGTCTGCTTCGCCTCCTCAATGCCGCGACCGGCGCGGAATATGACTTGGAGGAACTGGTTCGGGCCGGGGAACGCACAGTCAATGCGGAACGTCTTTTCATCAACGGTGCGGGTTTCAGCGCCAAAGATGATACGCTTCCCAGGAGAATCCTGGAACAACCGCTGCCCGATGGTCCGGCCAAGGGACAGGTCTGCGAGCTTGACCGGATGCTTCCCGAATACTATCAGCTTCGCGGCTGGGATATCGAGGGACGCCCCACTGATGTCAAAGTGGATGAACTGGGCTTGAGACCCGTGGCAACTTTCCGGAATTGAGGTAGGTATTGTACGTGAGCCCGGAGAGTCTGGCATTCACCTATGGATTGAGTTCCGCTATTACATGGGGTGCTGGTGATTTTACCGGCGGATTTACCACCAAGAGAAACAGTGTGTTTTCGGTCATCCTGGTTTCACAGTTCGTCGGGGGAATGTTTCTTGTCTTGCTGGCTCTCTGTTTTGGTGAGCTTGTACCGGGATTTTCTCGTTTTCTGCTTGGTGGACTGGCCGGTTTTTCCGGTGTCCTTGGATTGGCAGCCCTGTATACGGGACTTGCCCGGGGGCGTATGGGAATTGTAGCTCCCCTGTCCGCGGTGGTTACCGCCGTCCTGCCGGTCGTTGTGGCCCTGCTGACCGAAGGTCTCCCCACCACCTTACAGCTTGTGGGTTTCGGGACGGCATTCATTGCCATTTGGTTCCTCTGCTATTCTTTTTCCGGGCCTGAGGTTCGACGCGGGGAACTGTATTTTCCCATTCTCGCGGGCCTGGGGTTCGGGCTCTTCTTTATCCTTATTGACCGGGCGATCGGTGAATCTGTGCTGTGGCCCCTGGTCGGAGCGAGAGTCGTGTCCGTCGGGCTGATGAGTCTTGTCATTTTGATAAAAAGGCAATCCTTGTCTTCGACAAAGGGGCAGATGGGGTTCATGATTCTGGCCGGGATTTTTGATGCCTCGGGAAACGCCTTTTTTGCCCTTGCCACAAAGCTGGGGCGGTTGGATATCTCTGCCGTCCTGTCCTCTTTCTATCCGGCTGCGACCATCCTGCTGGCATGGCTCTTATTGAAGGAGAAACTGCAATGGACGCAGTGGTTCGGGGTGGCCGTTGCCCTCATTTCCCTGGGACTCATCGCAGTTTGAATCCGCAAACCTGTTTCCATAGGCTTTGCCAAAGAGCCCACAAAAATAATGTACCAAATACCCTAATAAGAGACAAGGGCGGGTAAAAAAGTTGCGATTTTTGGGAAAAACATGAGCAGAATTGTAAAGACTATCAGGGCGCCAAGGAATGGCAGAATACCCCTGAAAATCACCTGCAAGGGAATATCAGGAGCGATGCCTTTAATGACAAATACGTTTACACCCACCGGTGGTGTGATCACCCCCATCTCCCCCACGAGCACAATGATAACCCCAAACCAGATCGGATCAAAGCCGAGCTTCATAACTATCGGGAAGAAGATTGGAACGGTAACCACAATCAAACCCATTGAATCCATAAAGAAGCCGCCTATAAAGTAAATGAAGGCGATGACCGCCATGACCGCCATCGGGGGTATGGGAAGCCCTCCAAGCCATTCAGCCAGCACGAACGGTATCCTCGATACTGCCATGAAATGGCCAAAAACAACAGCCCCCATAATAATGAATAATACCATACAGGATGTTCGCAGTGCTTCTTTAGCCGCCTCAATGAATTTCTGCCAACTGAGCTGCCGTCTGGCAAGGCCAATAACCAAAGCGCCACCGGCTCCGATTGCTCCTGCTTGAGTGGGGCTGAAAAGGCCGGCGAATAACCCCCCTATGGCCAGAACGAATAAAATTATGGCTTCAATAATTCCCGTCATTGATCGCAGCCGCTCCTTCCAGCTAAATGAGGGCCCGGGAGGACCGATAGAAGGATTGCGCCAGCAGAGAAGACCCACTGTTACGGCAAAAAAGATGCTCAGGATTATTCCCGGTACTATTCCGGCCACGAAAAGTTTGCCGATGGATATCTCGGTCAATATCCCATAGACAATGAGGACGGTGCTCGGCGGGATAAGGATACCAAGGGTGCCTGCAGCGGCGACGGTCCCGGTGGCAAGTGCATCATCGTAGTGATACTTCTTCATCTCAGGAAGCGATATCTTGCCCATGGTCGCGGCCGTTGCCGTGCTCGAACCACAGATAGCTCCAAACCCGGCACTGGCGAATACGGTTGCTATAGTCAGGCCGCCCCTCAAGTGCCCTATCCAGGTATAGGTGGTCTTGAAAAGCCTTTGGCTGATTCCGGCACCATAGGCGAAGGTACCCATAAGGATAAACATGGGGATAACACTTAACGGGTATGATGCAAAAGTGTCGAAGATATTGCGGGCTAAGAGATGAAGTGCCGCATCGGCGGAAGTCAAATAGGAAAAACCCGCAAATCCGACCAGGGCCATGGCGAAGGCAACCGGCATTCTGAGTAAGAAAAGGAGAATCAGGAGAGCGATACCTATAATGCCTACAGTCGTCCCCGTCATTTCTGCCCCCCCCTCCTCAGCGACTTAAGAAATTCCTGCACCAATACCAGGCAAAAGGGAATAAAGGCAGCGGCAACACTATACACGAAAGGGTAATAGGGTATGTAGGCAGTTGGGGTGTATTCGCCTGAGGCATGAAAAGAATAACCAAGCACGAGAAGCCGCCAGATAATCAAGATGAAGAACCCCAACACGATAAGAAGAACAACGCTCCTGATCACTGCCTGGACTTTTCGCGGAAGCAGAACAACGAAAAATTCCACCTCAATATGCCTGCCTAAGATCAGCGTCATGCTCGCGGCAAAGGAAATCGCCATTAACTGGGAAAGCTGTACGATATCAAGGGCACCGAAGAGAGGCGACTTAAAGAGCTTAGCCCCTGTAACATCGATGCAGGTAACAACCATCATAAGGAGTATCCCTGCAACCCCTACCCATTCAAACCAGTCACTTAATCGATGATTAAACTTTTCAAGTTTATTTAACACTTGACTTCCTCGATATTCCGGTGGATGCGGGGTTGGCCCGCATCCACCGAAAGGGTGCCACTGTAGTTTAATAAGAAGTCCAGGTCTGTCGAGCCTTAATCCCCCAGTTTGTAGGCCTCGGGCTTCATCTCCGGAGGCCCGGCTGCCGATGGGATGCGCAATGTGATCTGTTTTGCTTTCCAGTAATCACTTCGCTCCCGCAGAAATTTAATCCAACCTCTCACTTCTGCCTCGGAGTACCCTTTCTTCACCATCCTTTTCACATAGTTCTCTATCACCGGTTTGACAGCCGCCTGCCATTTTGGAAGCTCACTCGGGGGTAGTTCAATAAATTTAACGCCATGCTTCAAACCGAAAGCTTTTCCAATGAAATCTATGGCATTCCACATCAAGATATATCTTTCCTTGTACTCTCCAACAAGTTTATCAAATATGGCCTTAATGTCAGGTGGTAATTTCTTATAGGAGTTCTTGTTCATCGCCAGATAAAAGGGATAAGGATTGTTGATTTGCCAGACAGACGTCGAATATTTTACAACCTCGGCAAACTTGAAGGCGAAAAGTGTCTCAAAGTTTGATGTCTCCCCATCGATAACACCTTTAGAGATAGCGTCGTACACTTCCATCATCGGAGTGGGAGCCGGGTTTCCGCCAAGTGCTTTCAGAACTTCGCCAGCGAGTCCGGGTGCCCTTATGGTGAGACCCTTGAGGTCTTCCAGCGTGCGTATCGGCTTCTTGGAAGTTGCTATGGCGGTAGGGGGGGAAGCATTCATCCAGAGAATCCTTACCTTATCAAACTCCTTGGGTTTAAATTCTTGGTAAAAATCATTCATGACTTCACTGGATACCCAGCCGGTTGGAAATCCGAGAGGCAAACCACAGGCTTCGGTAACCGGCATGCGACCTGCGGTGTAATACACATGTGAGTAGCCTATGTCGGTAATTCCGTTAATTATCCCGTCGAACATCGCCGTAGATTTAAGCAATGAGCCACCAGCAAAGTAATCAACCTTCACCCTCCCACCGGTGCGCTTTTCTAAGTCGCGGCAAAATTCTTCCAACACCCTTGATTGGAACGCCGGGGGAGGAAAAAAATTGGAGACTTTGAGCTTAATTACCTTGTCAGCGGCATAAATTCCTCCCGCGGACGTAAGAGTAAACATGAACCCAAAACAAAGAATACCCAAAATGATTAATAATTTCTTTTGTCCCATCGCCCATTCCTCCTTTTGATATTTGGTGGATCTTGCTAAAACCTCCTGCCGACATCTTCCATAAAAATTACCACCTCCGCTTCGTTTTGATTAAAAAAAATAATAAGAACTTGCTTTTTAGGGGATTAAATGTACCGAAATTCGCCTTGAGCGTCAAGGAAAAAGGAAAAAGGAACCACAACATATGTGGGTTACGCTGGATTGGAGCTCAGAGGTTCTTCCAGGATAGGGTTTCGAGAATAATTCAGGTGATCGGGATAAGAGCCTGTCCTGTTTGCAACGCATGTAGCCAGCAACTGATCCGGTTATTTTTCAAACGCGACCTTCCTCTTTTTCATTGGAAGCCACAGGGCGATCGCTGTTTATCAAGAAAATTTTTCTCCCGGTGAAAAAGCGCTTGACAAGGATTTTGATCCGACATATGTTTCAAAGGAAATTTGGGGCAGGAAGCCCTGTAGTAGAATTTGAGATAGAAATGAGAATGGTGCTCATCCATCCATGGACGGGTACGAGAATAAGCCACGAAGGCCACAGTGCGGGAAAGGGACCCGCAATGATCTTCGTGGCTTTTTATTTGGGGAGAAGGAAAAGAGGCTTATGCACATTTCTGAAGGGGTATTGTCAGCGCCGGTCTTGATCAGCGGTGCGGTCATAGCGGCGGCCGGGGTGGGAATCGGAATGAAAAAACTGGATTATGACCGGATTCCCCAGGTTGCGGTGCTTTCTTCAGCCTTTTTTGTCGCATCACTGGTACATGTTCCCATCGGTCCTTCAAGCGTCCATCTTATCCTGAACGGATTGTTGGGATTGCTTCTGGGATGGATGTCCTTTCCGGCGATTCTGATAGCCCTTTTCCTGCAGGCGGTGCTTTTTCAATTCGGCGGGGTGACCACCCTGGGTGTCAACACGGTGACCATGGCTCTTCCCGCCGTGTTCTGTTTTCTCGTTTTCAGGGCGGGCGTCATGAGCGAACGGACGAGGATATCCATGCTTTTCTCGTTCCTTTGCGGGGTGGTCTCCGTGTTTCTCGCGGCGATCCTGGTGGCCATTGCCCTGATGAGCACGGGCAAATCATTTTCCGCGGCGGCAAAACTGATCGTGGTTGCTCACCTCCCCGTCATGGCGATCGAAGGGATCATTACCATGCTCTGCGTGAGATTTCTCAAAAAAGTCAGACCTGAAGTGTTGGAGATGACACATGCGAAGAAAAGTTTGTGAAAGAGGATATTTCACAAGGTCAAGGCTGATGCTCATCGGGGTTCTTGCCCTGTTTTTTCTTTTTTGTTCCTCGGTTCCTGCTTTTGCCCACAGGGTCTATATTTATGCGTGGGTAGAAGGGAATACTGTCTATACGGAAAGCTATTTCAGCGGGGGGAGGAAAGTAAACAACGGCTTGATCCAGGTCTTTGACCCGAACGGCAAAAAAGTGCTTGAAGGCCACACGAACAGCAAGGGTGAGTATTCATTTCAAGTACCTGGAAAGAACGGCCTCAGGATCGTGGTGAATGCCAGTATGGGGCATCGGGGCGAGTATGTGTTACATGCTGACGAGCTTGGGGGTGCCGCTGCGCCTGAGACAAGGAAGGAACAAGCAGATACTGTCACGAAGACAGAATCTCACTCATCGCAGCAGGTAGATGTGGATCAGCTTCGAAAAGTAGTTGAACAAACCCTTGATTCCCGGCTGCGGCCTATAGCACGATCCATCGCGAAAATGCAGGAAGAAAGAGGACCGGGGTTTACGGAGATTGTCGGAGGCATCGGGTATATCTTCGGCATCATGGGTCTATTGCTCTATTTCAGGAGCAGAAAAAACAATGCCAGACAGGATCTACGGGATTAATATGATCACAAAATAGGGAAAGAATATTCGGAAGATCCTGTTATCCTGTGAAATAATAGAACTGAAAGGCCACGAAGGCCGCTGGGATCAGCAGACCCCGGGGGATCGTTGTGGCCTTTTTTTGTGGCAGTAGTCAATGACATGGAGGCGATACCGGCTATGAGCGCGGCGAGCAGTCAAACGGAATATTCCTGAAACTACGCTCCCTCCGTCGTCCATGACTCCGGTCGCTGCGGATTTCGGCCCTTCTCCCGCCTGTGGCGGGATTCCAGTGCCAAAATGACGCCGCTTCAGGAACATCCCGTTCGCCTGCTGTTTATATAAAGTTCTCTTGATGAGAACCTGAAAAAGAATGTCACGTTTGGCTAGGTATCGCCACTCATATACGTGAAAAAAATGAGGAAGGAGGAGAAAAAGATGATGAAAAAAGTGTTTTTTCTGACAGTAACGATGTTTGTTTTTGGTTTTTTGGGGAACGTGGCCTTTGCCCATTTCGGCATGATAATCCCGTCGGACACCATGGTGATGCAGGGAGATAACAGAGTGGTAAGGGTGTCGGTTTCTTTTTCCCATCCCTTTGAAGGGAATGGGATGGAGCTCTTGAAACCCGTGAGGTTTGGTGTGCTGTTCAGAGGCAAAGGACAAAACCTTCTGCCTGCATTGAAAGAGACAAAGGTATTCGGCCATAAGGCCTGGGAGCTGGATTACCGGGTGAAACGACCTGGAGTATACACCTTTTATATGGAGCCGAAGCCCTACTGGGAACCGGCTGAAGATAAGTACATCGTTCACTACACAAAGACTACTATCTCGGCGTTCGGGGACGAGGAGGGCTGGGACGAGCCGGTGGGTCTGAAGACCGAGATTGTTCCCCTTTCAAGGCCCTTCGGCCTCTATGCCGGAAACGTATTTCAGGGGATTGTCCTGTTGAACGGGAAAGCGGCTCCCTACACCGAAGTGGAAGTGGAATATTATAACAAGGACGGGAGGACAATAGCCCCGACAGACTATATGGTGACCCAGGTGGTCAAGGCGGATGCGAACGGAGTTTTTACCTATGGAATTCCCCACGCGGGATGGTGGGGGTTTGCCGCGCTGAATACAGCGTCGGAGAAAATGAAGCACGATGGAGAAGACAAAGACGTGGAATTGGGCGCGGTGCTCTGGGTGAAATTCGAGAAGTGGGTGGAAAAATAGAAATCATCGAGTCGGGTGTTCATGAATGAATAGAACGGAGAAAAACAAGGAAGGGAGAAAGAAAGCTATGCAATATTTCAAGATATTCTTTATTCTCACAGGAACTCTATTGTTCATCATGACCGGTTCCTTTGCCGGTTTTGCTCAGGACACACCGGGCAGTACTCAGGAAATCGAACAGCTCAAGAACAGCGTGAAGATCCTTATGGACAGGGTCAAGGAATTAGAAAGACAAGTGCAAATAAAGAGTGCGGCAAAATCAAACGGGGCAGAAGTGAACCATCAGGTCATCAAAGAGCAGGTCCAGACTGTCCGGGAGATAAAAGAAGCCCTTGGGCACCTGGAGTTTTCAGGTGGGGTCACCACGGTTCTTCAGGGCACTTCCGGAAATGATGACAACCCGCCCAATTATGGTGATTCAACGGACGGGGCCTTTACAGTGGACCTGAACATTGCTACGCACTTCGGTCGATACGGGAACTTTTTTGTCCATCTGGAGGGTGGGGAAGGAGAAGGACTTAATGACGATGTGGCGAGCTTCAGCATCCCGAACTATGACTCTTATGCGACCAGGAACAGGAATAATCAATCCGATATTACCATATCAGAGGCGTTTTACGAGATTACCCCTTTTGATAATAAGATGGCTTTTGATGTGGGGAAGATGGATATCAGCGTGCTTTTTGACGAGAACGAAGCCGCAGGAGATGAAACAAGCCAGTTTCTTTCGAACATATTTGTGAAGAGCATGGGGCTTACGATTCCTGAGCCTGACAATTTCTATTGTCCCGCGGTGATAGTAAAATTGGCACCGGTGGACCTGGTGGAATTCAGGGTGATCGGAGCTTCAGTCGAAGATGATAACTGGGAGGACGTTTTTGATCATGGATTTCTGGCCACACAGATTGCCTTCAAACCCAAACTGTTTGGAAAGCCCGGCAACTACCGGATATACGGATGGTGGGACGGTAGACGACACCTTGAGAACCAAGACCTTGCTGTTGCAAATGGAAGGGCGATTCCCGTTTACAATGATTCCCTGGCAGAAGAGACGCAGAAGGGCTGGGGGATAAGCCTGGACCAGCAAATCGTGGAAGGGGTGACCGGTTTTGTGAGATACAGCCAGACCAATGATGACCTGTCCCGGTGGAATGGGGCTGAATGGGAGATAATCCCTTTCAACAGGCTTTGGACTCTCGGTGTTCAACTTTCTGGAGAAATCTGGCAGAGAGAAAGAGATACTTTCGGAGTGGCCTTTGGAAAAACCGTTCTGACGGATGATTACAGGAAAGCAAACGTCCACACCGGTGACGAGAGCTACCTGGAGTCTTACTATCGATTGGGAGTGACGGACCGGTTGGCCATATCAGGAGATCTCCAATGGGTGAAAAACGCAGGAGGAAATTCACTCGCAAATGATGTGTACATCTTCGGTCTAAGAGGACAGTTGGGTTTTTGATATCTCCACCCTTCCATCCTGCGAGGTCTCCCCTCTCAGGGGAGGCCTTACCTCCCTCCAGCCCGTGTAGCGGCCTTTCTCGGATCTCCCGGGTACGGTTCTTATTGCAGTGTGGGCCTTTTCCCTGTACAATCAAATCGTCCTTTCCGAAGCGAGCGAGAAGCATATGGAAAATGCAAACAACCGGCCTCAGGGGCATTCATCATTATTCGTGGTGATTGTTACCCTATTCGTTACCTGGCTTATCGCTGCCAATACCATGGCCGTCAAGGTCGTAACGGTGTTCGGGCTCATATTGCCGGCGGCCATTGTCATTTTTCCATTGAGCTACATTGCCGGTGATGTGCTGACGGAGGTATACGGGTACAGGGCGGCCAGGAGGGTGATCTGGCTGGGATTTTTCTGTAACCTCGTTGTGGTTGCCGCTTTCTGGGTTGGAAAGATTCTGGAGCCCGCGCCTTTCTGGAACGGGCAGGCTGCCTACGAACAGATCCTGGGAAACACGCCGCGCATTCTTGGGGCCTCTTTTCTGGCCTACCTGGTGGGAGAATTTTCCAATTCCTACGTTCTGGCGAAAATGAAGATTGCCACCAAGGGACGGTGGTTGTGGACCAGGACCATAGGATCCACGCTGGTGGGGGAAGGGCTTGATTCCCTTGTTTTTATCACGGTTGCGTTTGCAGGGGTGATCCCCGCTGCTTCCCTCATGTCGGCCGTTATAACCCAGTGGCTGGTGAAGTGTGCTTACGAGGTACTGGCCACTCCATTGACCTATGGTGTGGTGGGGTTTTTGAAAAGGCGGGAGGGGTTGGATGCCTATGACCATGATACGCGGTTCAATCCTTTGGTTTTAGGCAGGGAATCATGAGAGTGGAGGAAAAAACAGGTTGAATTTTGTTCTGATTTGCTGTATCCCACTTCCACTGTGAAGTATTTCGCATGATGAACTATGTGAATGAAGCCAAGACCACTACCCAAGGAGGAGAAAAGGGAATGGGAGATGAGAAAAAGATAAAAGATATTATGGTTCCCATTGAGGAATATCATACCATTGATCAGGACGCGGAACTTCGTGTCGCCATGAAGATAGTGAAAAAAGACTATGAGGATCTGAAAGCAAGCAGGATCGCAGGCTTCCACAAGACCCTTTTCGTCACAGGAGCAAACGGGAAAATCGTGGGGAAGCTCTCCATGCATGACTTCGTTCAGGGAATGATTCCGGAACAGGCAAAAGCCCCGGAGCTGTCAAGGGCCTATTATTCTGTCCTTTCCTCAAGGGCCATAGAAGTTGAAGAGGAGATCCGTGATTTCCAGCAACGCTTTGAATGGCTCCATCATGGTTTTCTGGAACTGGTGAAGCAGGCGGCAGGCAAGAAGGTGAGGGAAGTCATGTCACCGGTGCACCCGGTACTAAAGGAAGAAGATAGCATAAACCATGCAATTTACGCGATGTTCAAAGAAAAAGTTCGTCGTCCGCTGGTTATCCGGGACGGTCAAATTGTGGGAGTGGTGGATTCCATACACATTTTTAACGAATTTATCGAACTCGTGGGCTTCGAATAGGGAGCTGTCCACCTGTGTGTGTCCGCATGTAGACAAGTCTCTGGACAGGCGTGGAGGATAATATGTTTGAATAGCTGTGCTTTTATTGGGTCTTGCAGGTATTTCCCTAAAATCCTTCAGACTTCAGGCTATCTACCTAAAGAGTTAACTCTGTTTGTCCCATACCTCCAGCAGGTATCCTTTCTTGTCCTCAAAGACCTGGGCCTGCTCTTCCACAATCTCCTCGGCCTGGCTTGAACTCATTTTTTGTGTTCTGTTGATAAAGGAAGCCACCCGGCCCAGATAAAGGGGCGTCACCAGGTTTACCAGCTGGGTGCGGTTGTGTTTCCAGTGATGGAAGGTACCTGCTATTTCGTATAGAACCATCACCCATGTTTTTACCGGCATGACGAATTTGGTTTTGGCCTTTCGTGCACAATTCTTGAGTTCCTCAAAACAGTCGGGAGAAAAAAGATCCCGATAAAGCCCTTTGAATTGGCGGAAGCCGGTCTTGTATTCATTTACCAGTCGACCAAGGTCAACCTTGATGGGATCGGGCTCGAGGAAATCCCTGAGTCCGAACATAGGCACCGTCCTGCTCCCTCGTACCTCCTTCCATGCCTTTTCATTTTGCTCCATGAGGACAAAAAGGGTGTGGACCACCTGGCGGAACATGGGGCCCAGAGCCTCAGCAGGGTCCTTCGCATCATGAATTTTCACTCCGAGATTTGACTGGCATATCCTGAAGTTGTTCGTGACAGCGTTTGTGGTCATCCAGATATCAATGCCATAGCGTGCCACGTCGGTATCCCAGACCTCCTGATCCATGTAGTAGGCGGCGAGGTCCCCGCTGAAGGCGAAGTCTCCTCCTATGGGCTGGCGGATCCGCAGGCCGTACAGGGCTCGCGTCAGGTTATACACGATATTATTGGTGATGGTGCCATCGTATTTGTACCGGGAATAGACCGGGGAAACATAATGGTAACCTTTTTCCAGGATCGGTTCCAGGAGATACTTGATCCAATCACTTGTGATGGACCGCAAGTCAGAATCAACCACCACACAGGCTTTTACCTTGAGACGTTTGGCCGCCTCGAAGACTGAACGAAACGCTGATCCTTTTCCTGCCGGCCCCCGGTATATGCTGACAAGTTTTTCCTGCCAGGGTTTAATCTCAAATTCCTTGGCCACTTCCCTTGTGTCATCCGTGGATCCACCGTCTGCGATCATGATGACCGAGCGCAAGTGCTTGTAGTGACGGAAGAGGCCATGGCTGACCATCCGAATCACGTGGGCAATTGTCTTTTCATTATTGTAACAGGGAATGCCCACGAGAAGGTCAGCCCGTTCAATCTCTTCAACCCGCTTGGTGCTGTAGGCCCTGAGTCCTGTATCGAAATGCATGAGGTGAAATGTCCTCCTGTTTTCCCCGTATTTTCCCAATTTTGCGACCCATCTGTCAAGAATATAAGGCGCTTCAGAAAACCCTTGATAAGAAATTTCCTGTGTGGTCTAATATAATATAAGATAGATACAAATTTTGCCCTGATGTTGCTCCTCTGACTTTCGCTCCCCTTCATGCTGATCTCTTTTTTATCAATCATCAAGTCTTGGAAAGGAGGTGAGACTATGAAAGCAGGAATTATTTTTACGGGGACAGGCCCCATCCTCATTCTAACCAGCTACGAATCCTTCGAAGATCCAAAACTGGTGGCAAAACTGGAGGTGAAGGGAATAAAGAAGTTCATTGCGTCTGACCTGCCGTTAGAGCGGGTGCAAGAGAAATACGGGAACCAATTTAAAGTGGTCATGGGGGACCTTTACCAGACAGATGACCTTCGGGTCCTGGATTACAACGGATATAATGTTTTTCACAGTTTCAGTTTCAAGGAAATGGGAAAACCTATCTACTATGAGGGATAGGCACAAGGAGAACGGCTCTAGCCCGGGTTAGGGTCGCTCAACCTGGAGGTATTGGTCGGGTTTCAGACGCGCGAAGATGGTGGCGCCGGGGCATGGCGCCACCATCTTTTTTTGATGCTGTCCCCCCAGGACCTGAAAGAGTTCCAGGCAGCAGGAACAGAGATGTGCGCTCCGGTCAATGGAATAAGGTACAATGCTTTCTCCGTCTTCAACGAAAAAGCGTGGGTGAATAAAATTTGCATGGTTGGCGGTGTGAGAAAGGTAGAGAAAATCATAATTTTCAACGTTCGATCCAAGCCTCCTGGCCCACCGCAGGTAGATCCTTTTCTCAATGTCTTCCACGTGTCTCCATTCATCAGGCATCCTTTCCTGGAGGAGAGGATCTTTTACCAGGGCCTTCTTCTGGTCATCTGTAGCAAGCCTGGGAGGGATAAAATCCGATACTGTTATGACGGCTTCTTTCTTGGCCTGGTGGTCTGCAAGCTCAAAGGAACTGATGACGAGATAGAGGCCGTTTTTCTTTGAATGGCGATACCAGCTCCCCTGCCTGGAGCAGGTATCGTCCCAGACTTCCGGGGCAACGCTGGCGATCTTGTTAATAGGATCAAGAGGTGTACAGACAATCCCTTTTGCAGATTTCAATTTTCTGCCTTGAGCCTCAAGGTCGCTTCTCAGCTTTTTTTCTTCTTCATCCGGGACCCAGTAGATATGCTTGATATACGGTTCCGAGTTTTTCTTTGCCATTCTGATTATCCCTGTCGTGTGTTATATGAGTCGCTGTAAAACACTTTTCAGTTGCACCCTTATGTCATTTATGACATATTTGCCATTACTTTGCAATCAATGATTGCAAAGCAGGTTCAAGGTTCAGCGGTCACGGTTGATGGGATTGCTAAGTTACTAACCGCGGAAGCCGGAGCCCCAACCTATTGGAAATACTGGGCTCAATTTATACCGAACGCTGGCTTTTGGAATCTTGGAAGAAAAAGAAGGCAGGGAATACAATGGAATCGTTTTTCAAGGTCAAGAAACCCGAAGAAGTACTCGCACTGCTGGATCAATTTGGTCCCTGCGGCAAGGAGGAACTTCCCCTTGATGAGGCATTCAACAGGGTACTTTCGAGAGACATGGTTTCACCCGAAGACCTGCCCGAATTTTTTCGATCCACCATGGACGGGTATGCAGTACGGGCAAAGGATACCTTTGGCGCGAGTGAAGGCCTGCCTGCCTTCTTTGAAGTGGTGGGCGAGATTAAAATGGGAGAAAATCCGCAAGGGAGTGTAAGACAGGGGCAGGCGATGCGGATTTCCACCGGTGGCATGCTTCCCGGTAGGGCGGACGGGGTGGTGATGATAGAGTACTGCCAGCCTCTGGATTCCGAAACCATCGAAGTGAGCCGCGCCATCTCGCCCCTTGAAAACGTGATTCAACCGGGCGATGATATACGAAAGGGATCTCTGGTATTGCCAAAAGGGCACCGGCTGCGGCCGCAGGACCTGGGTGTCCTGGCAGGCCTGGGATACAGCCTGGTACCGGTCTTCAGACAACCGAAGGTAGCGATTATTTCCACCGGTGATGAGGTGGTGCCGGTTGAGGCAGTTCCGACGGCAGGCCAGGTGCGAGATATCAACCGGTACACCCTGGACGCCTTTTGCCGTGCTTATGGTGCCATTCCTGAATTCAAGGGGATCTGCCCTGATAATTTTGAACGGCTGAAGTCCTTTGTTGAGGAATGCCTCGAAAAGGCTGATACCATCTGGCTTTCCGGAGGAAGTTCCGTCGGGACCCGTGACCTGACGCTTGCCGTCTTCGAAACGTTCGATGATTTTGAACTCATGGTCCATGGGATTTCCATCAGTCCGGGAAAACCGGCAATCATAGCGCGTATCGGCGGCAAACCTGTGGTGGGACTCCCGGGACATGTGGCCTCAGCGTTGATTGTTGCAGAGGTTTTCATGGCGCCGCTTTTGGCTAACCTTTCCGGGGCAAAGGAAATCGACGGCGTCCATGAAAGACGCATGGAGGCGCACCTTTCCAGAAATATCGAATCAAAAAGTGGTCGTGAAGATTATATTCGCGTCAGGCTCCGCAGGGAAGGAAAAGAGTGGATTGCTGACCCCCTGTTTGGGAAATCAGGGCTCATTTCTCCCCTTGTCGAAGGAAACGGGATGGTCAAAGTGGATGTGAACACGGAGGGGCTCTACGAGGGGGATCCGGTGGTGGTCCTCCTGTTTCGTTAATGTCCTGCCACAAGTCAAAGATTTCTGATGAATGAATGGAGGATTGAGGTGAAAAGACAAGTGTATCTGGCCATGAAGACCATTGAAGAGGCCAGCGAAATCTTTTTTTCCCGGTTTGGGCCTGAAAAACGGACAAAACCGGAGACTGTTCCCACGGAAGATGCACTGGGACGAGTGACTTCAGAACCGGTTTTTGCCGTCTGTTCCACGCCCGGTTTCCATTCCGCGGCCATGGACGGTATCGCGGTCAGGGCCCAGGAAACGTATGGAACAACAGAAAGGAGACCCAAGGTCCTGCACATTGGAGATGAAGCCGTCTGGATCAATACGGGACAACCCCTTCCATCGGCCTATGATGCCGTCATCATGGTAGAGAAATTGCATGTGGTGGATGAGGGGCACGTTGAAATACGGTCTCCCGCGTATCCCTGGCAAAATGTCCGGAAAGTAGGAGAAGACATCGTCGCAACGCAACTCCTCTTTCCGCAGAACCACCGTATTCGAGCATATGATGTTGGTGCCCTGATCAGTGCAGGGGTGTTTTCTTTGGGAGTATGGCGCCGTCCCAAAGTTGCTATTGTCCCAACCGGGTCGGAGCTTGTCTCGTATCAGGATAAAAACAGGAGATCTTCTTTGAAACAGGGACAGATCATAGATTCCAATTCATTGATCCTTGCAGGGCTGGTTGAGGAAAATGGCGGAATCCCTGTTTGTTATCCCATCGTCCCTGATGATGAGGAGAAAATCAGGCAGACCCTGGACAAAGCGATCAGGTCAGATGCCGACATGATCATGATCAATGCAGGATCTTCTGCGGGAAGCAAGGACTATACGGTGCATGTCATCGACAGTAAGGGTGAGGTGTTGGTCCACGGGGTTGCCATGATGCCCGGCAAACCCACCATCCTTGCCCGTGTGGAAGGGAAACCCGTTATCGGTAACCCAGGCTATTCCGTATCATCAACTCTTTCCTTCAACCAATTTGTAAGACCCGTGCTCTTAAACCTCCAGGGATTGGGGCGGCCCCGCCAGGAAACGGTCGTGGTAAAACCATCGAGGGATATTCCGTCCAAGCTGGGACTGGAAGAATTCTTGCGAGTGAACATTGGAAAGGTGGGTTCGAACTATGTAGCGACACCCTTGCCCAGGGCGGCCGGTTCCGTAACCACGCTCACCCGGGCCGAGGGGATTATTCGGATACCCTCCCTTTCCGAAGGGGTGTCACAAGATGAAGAGCTGGAAGCGGAACTTCTGGTTCCCCGGGAAGAGATCCTGAATACGGTCCTGGTTATCGGGAGCCATGATATGACCATTGACCTGCTTTCTGACGAGATCAGGAGAGACGGGGGCACGATTAGAATTTCCTCGGGGAATGTGGGAAGCCTGGGCGGATTGATAGCGCTGAAAAAAAGGATCTGCCACTTGGCAGGCTCTCATCTGCTGGACACCCAGACGGGAGAGTACAACATTTCCTACGTGAAAAGATACCTGAAGGGGAGGGATATTAACATTTATCATCTGGTGTTGCGAGATCAGGGCCTGATCGTGCAGAAAGGAAACCCAAAAGGTATTCGGAGTCTGGAAGACCTCGCCGGGGGTGAGGTGCTGTTTGTGAACAGGCAGGCCGGTTCAGGGACCCGGGTCCTTCTCGATTACAAGCTGGAACAGTTAGGTATTGAGGGTCCTTCAATCCGGGGATATGACCACGAGGAATTTACGCACATGGCCGTGGCCGTGGATGTGCTGAGTGGTGCAGCGGATTGCGGGATGGGAATTTTCGCGGCTGCCAGGGCCCTGGATCTTGACTTTATCCCCGTGGAAAGAGAACAATACGATCTTATCGTACCTTCTGAAATGGTTGAACTGCCCGGAATCGGGAAAGTACTGGAAACAGTCCATACCGAGCGCTTTCGGAAAAGAGTCGCAGCTCTGGGAGGGTATGATCCTTCCGCGAGCGGGGAGCTGTGGAAGGAAGTGAGCAGGAACTAGAAAACTCCAAAAGGTGAGGAGCAGGAGAGCGAATGGCACCCCTCAGGATTAAATCAAGGCAATGGATTGTGGATGAGGATGATCACATCATCATTGGCGAGGGAAGAAAAGAGATTTTTGAACACATCCGGGAGACCGGCTCTATCAACCAGACAGCCAAGGTCATGCGAATGTCGTATAAGGGGGTTTGGAGCAAGATCAAGGCGAGCGAAAAATCCCTGAATATAAAGATCGTGGATGCGGACAGGAAACGGGGAACCAGATTGACAAAAGAAGGTGAAGAGCTCCTGGAGAAATACAGCAGGCTGAAAAAGGCGTGCGTGAAACTGGATAACAGTGTTTTCAATGAGATTTTCGGGCAGGTCGGCGGCAAATCAGAAAAGAAGTGAAGCATAGCTTCGCGGGGGTTAGGGCAACCATGAACAATAGATCAACAAAAACATTCTGCAAAAAGAAGGAAATCCCCTTGGTAGCCATCGTCGGGAATTCCGGCACGGGGAAGACGACTTTGATTGAAAAATTGATCCCGGCATTGAAAAGAAGAGGGCTCCGGGTGGGCACAATCAAGCATGACGTGCATGGCTTCAGCATTGATCAGCCGGGAAAGGACAGCTGGCGTCATAAAGAGGCAGGGGCAAACATGGTGCTGATCTCTTCTCCCCGCCAGGTTGCCATGGTGAGAGATGTGGCTCAGGATACTCCACTGGACGAACTGGAGTCCTATTTTTCCGGGGTGGACATTATCCTGGCGGAAGGGTATAAACGGGGAACCAGGCCAAAGCTGGAGGTTTTCAGACCCGAAGTCCACGGGAAACCGGTGTGCGCGAATGACAGCACCCTCTTGGGCATGGTTTCCGACGTCCCGGTTGATTGTGAGGTGCCTCGGTTTATGCTGAATGATGCCGATGGAATAGCCACTTTTCTTGCCAGTCATTTTGACTTGGCCGTTTCTTCTGAACGTGCACGGAAAGAGGCAACATCCTAGAAAAATGATTCGCAGAATTGTGATGACTTTTCAAAAAGTCATCAGCGTGCCCATGGAGGGGCACGCAAATCAATGGGGTGCAGGGCAACCCGTTGATTTGTAAGAAATCCGAAAATCGCATTTTTCGGATTCCGTCAGTAAAAAGTCCATGGACGGACTTTTTACGGTTAGATCAGTTACTGGAAAGGAAAGACCATGGGAAACATACCCTTTATCTTAGAGATTCCTATACATCTGCCGTTCGGCGGGTTTTACGGTCATGATATCATTGAAATGATTCTCCATGCGGGGCCAATGGTGAAATTTGTTCTGTTGATTCTCTTTGGATTTTCCGTGGCGTGTTGGACTATTATCCTTATAAAATTTCGCCTTGTGCGCCGAGCACGGCATGAGACTGAGACTTTTCAGGACATGTTCCTGGAGCCCACGGATTTGAGAAGAATATACGCCAGCTCAAAAGATCTGAGATACAGCCCGGTCGCGCGGTTGTTCCGGTCGGGATATGGAGAGTTTCAGCGGATACGGAAGATCCAGGCGGCATCGAATCCCGAGCAGGTCGCCGGAACAAAGAGCCAGGAATCTACTGCGCGTTCGCGGCAAATTATAATGGATAATCTTGAGCGATCCTTGCAGAAGGCAGCTGTGGCGCAGACTGACCGGCTGGAACGGGGCGTGAGCTTCCTCGCGACCACGGGCAACACGGCCCCGTTTATCGGCCTTTTCGGGACTGTTTGGGGTATTATGCAGGCCTTTCGGGGGATCGGGTTAAAGGGATCGGCCAATCTTGCGGTGGTGGCCCCCGGCATTTCAGAGGCATTGATTGCGACCGCAGCGGGACTTGCGGCCGCCATCCCGGCCGTGGTGGCCTTTAACTACTTCACCCAGAAAATTACCGGACTTGGAGCAGAGATGGATATATTTAAATCTGATTTTCTCACAACAGTGGAACGGCAATTGTTCAGGGGGGAGGGGAGGTCCGGGATCGGACGGGAATAAGTTATGCAAACTGGGCGCGGAAAAAGTTATATGGGTGACATCAACGTTACCCCCCTGGTGGACGTCATGCTTGTCCTGTTGATTATTTTCATGGTGACGGCGCCCATGATGATGCAGGGCGTGAATGTCAACCTCCCCAAGACCACCACAAGATATATCAAAACCAAGGATGAACCCCTGGTGTTGAGTATCAACAAGAATAGAGAAGTTTTCCTGGAAAACCGTCGCATAGACACAAAACATCTGGAAGCAAAGATAAGGAAAATATTTGAGAACCGGCGCGAGAAAGAAATCCTCCTGAGGGCCGACAAGGATGTCCCTTACGGTTTTGTTATAAAGGTTGTTGCCAGCGTGAAACGGGCGGGAGTCAATAAGCTGGGTATGGTCACGGAGCCGCTGGAGTAATAGCTGTGGAAGCATTATGGAATGAAAATCTCCTTGAAGAGGCAAACGGCCAACACTGGGGGAAAATGCTGTTTGGATCGATTGTCCTTCACCTCGCCATTTTTTCCCTTGTCTTTTTTATCCCGGAATCTCTGTCCACGAGAAGATTCCAGGGAACCGTGTATGAGGTCAATCTGGTTGAAGCACCCACAAGGAGTGTTTCAAAGGGAGGAGGCAGGCCTGTATCCCGAAAAGGGAAACCAATCAGCCGGACCAAGAAACTGAAACCGGCCAAACGGGTGGGAAGTCTGGTGAGGAAAGAAAAGGCGGTGGTCCTCGCGAAGCGGGTGGTGAAGAAAAAACACGCAAAGCGGATAGAGCCCAGGCGATCCCCTACGAGGCTTATTGATCAAGCCATTTCAAAGATTGAAAGAAAGGTGAAGACCAGGGAAAAGGATACCCTGCAACAGGCTATCTCCCGGATCGAGAGCAAGGTAAAACAAGGGGCCGCGCCTTCCGGCTCTCAGGCGGGAGCCCAGTCTGGAATCGCGATCCAGCTTTACAAGGTGGAAGTGGAGAACCGGATAAAGGAGAACTGGGGATACCCGGCCGCTTTTATGGATCCTGAAAAAAACAAGAATCTCGAGGCATTGGTTGTTGTAAAGGTGAGCAGGGACGGAACCATCCTGAAGTCCTGGTTTGAAAAGGCATCGGGCAATGCCGGCTTTGATGAATCCGTGCAGAAGGCCATAGAACGATCCAACCCTCTCCCGCCTTTTCCGGAAGGGTATCTGAAGACGTATGAGGAGATTGAGATTAATTTCAACCTGAAGGAACTTGAAGAAAGCTGATGAGAAGAAGTTACGGTTGATGTGAAAGAGGCGAAAAGTGATTTATAAGCGACTGAGAAAGGCGAATGTTGACAAAGGTTGGCCCGCCACTTTTGTGGGGTTATTGTTTTTGTGTCTTCTTTTAGCCCCTGGAGTGAGTTTCGGCCGGATATACATAGATATCAATGCCCCTTCCATCCGGAAATTCAAGATCGCAATTCCTGATTTCAGGAAGTTCAAGGGCGGCGAGGAATGTGATCAGCTTTCCACAAAGCTCTCTGCGGTTATCG
>Ga0307419_10000331_pt1 | contig 23204 bp, 21 predicted proteins | sample SalMarWE160230MG_2_FD_202512 | JGI IMG/M metagenome (GOLD analysis project Ga0307419, IMG submission 202512) | Salt marsh sediment microbial communities from the Plum Island Ecosystem LTER, Massachusetts, United States - WE1602-30 | ecosystem: Environmental > Aquatic > Marine > Intertidal zone... | reverse complement strand
ATGGAGGACGTATCTGTTCGTCCCTGCTCGTCGGTAAGGCGAGAGGCGGACGAGCAGGGGGTGGAATAGGGAGGACGTATCTGTTCGTCCCTGCTCGTCGGTAAGGCGAGAGGCGGACGAGCAGGGACGTTTTAAGGGAAGGTGAGTGAGGTAAAACGATGGCGCTCTCTGGATTAGACATCTATAAATTGTTGCCGCGGACGAACTGCAAGGCGTGCGGTTTTCAGACGTGTCTGGCGTTTGCCATGCAGCTGGCCAAGAAGGCCGTCAGCCTCGAGAAGTGTCCCTTTGTGGCCGAGGACATGCGGGCCAAGCTGGAGGAGGCGTCTCTGCCGGCGATCCGTGCCGTCACGTTCGGCGCGGCGGACCGCCGTCTCACGGTGGGGCACGAGACGGTGCTCTTCCGCCACGAGGAGAAGTTCCATAACCCGACGGTCATCGGGGTCATCCTCGAGGACGATATGGACAAGGCGGCCCTCGAGGAGGCCGTGGCGGCCGTTTCCCGCCTGCGGTTCGAGCGCGTCGGCGAGACGATCGGTGTTGATGCCGTGGCGCTGCGGCAGAGGTCGCAGAGCGATAAGACGTTCGCGGCCTTCGTAAAGGCCGTGCGTGCCAAGACGGACCGCGCCCTCATCCTGATGCCGCGCAACGTCGAAGCCTTAAAGGCGGCGCTGGCGCACGTCAGGGTCGACAACCCGCTCGTCTCGGTCGTCGACCCGGACATGATAGACGCGGCGGTCCCCGTGTGCAAGGAAGCGGGGGCAGCGTTGGCCGTGCGCGAGAAGGACCTCGACGCGTTCAGCAGCCGGACCAAGGCGCTGGCAGGCCAGGGGTTCAAAGATATCGTCCTGGACCTTCCCGAGGCCGGGGCAAGCAGGCGGCTATGGCAGTTGACGCAGATCCGGCGTCTGGCCATCAGGAAGGCCCAGAGGAGCCTTGGATTTCCCACGATGGTGATCGTCGAGGATGACGATCCCGCGAAGGCGGTGTGTCAGGCGAGCACCTACATCGCCAAGTACGCCAGCATCGTCCTCGTGAAGACGCACCGGGCGCAGCACATCCTGCCGCTCTTGACCCTGCGGCAAAATATCTTCACGGACCCGCAGAAACCCCTGCAGGTCGAGCCCAAGATCTATCAGATCGGCGCGGCCGGCAAAGACTCCCCGGTCCTCATTACGACGAATTTTTCCCTTACCTATTATACGGTGATGGGGGAGATCGAGGCGAGCCGCGTGCCCAGCCATCTCATCTGCGTGGACACCGAAGGCATGTCGGTCTTGACGGCCTGGGCCGCTGAAAAGTTTACGCCTGAGAGGATCGCCGACTCGCTCTCCCGTTTCAAGCTGGACGAAGTGGTGGGACATAAGGAGTTGATCATTCCCGGCTACGTCTCCATGATGAGCGGCGAGCTGGAAGACAAGTCCGGCTGGACGATCCACGTGGGCCCGCGCGAGGCATCGGGCATCTCGTCGTATTTGAAGGGCCTGTCCCGTTCTTAGAGGGTGATATGGGTAACAAGCACAAGGTGACGTTTTTTCCCGACCGTAAAGTCGTCGTGGTGGATGCCGGCACGACGGTCTTGTCGGCCGCCCTCAGCGCGCAGATCCCCTTGGTCTCCATCTGCGGGGGCGAGGGCGTGTGCGGCAAGTGCCGGGTCATCGTGAAGTCCGGTACGGTCGAGGCCTGCGGCCGCGCCAAGGGTGCGGCCCGGGCGGACGCGCCCGGTACGGTCCTCGCCTGTCAGGCGTTGGTGATGTCCGACCTCAGCGTCGAGATCCCGCCGGAGGCGAGGCTGGATGGCAGCGCGCCGGCGGGCGAAGATGCGGACTTGAGGCGCAAGGGGCTCTTTGAACGCATCGAAGAGGCGGCGGCGCCGGAGGCAAGGTTTCAGGAGCGGGCCGTTGCGTTGGCGCCGGTGGTCACCAAGGTCTACCTGGAGTTGCCGGCGCCCGATCTGAACGACCGCTTGAGCGACCTTGAAAGGGTATGCCGCGGGTTCGCCCGCAAGACAGGCGTCGGGGTAGATACCTCGAGCCTGGCCAATATCCGCGAGCTGGGGCCGTTGCTGCGCTCTTGCGACTGGAAGGTGACGGTGACGGTCCTGCACGGTACCGAGAACGCGCAGATCACGGCCATCGAGGCCGGAGACCGCAGCGCCCGTCCCTACGCCTTTGTCTTTGACATCGGCACGACCACGATCTCCGGTCAGCTCGTGGAGTGTCAACAGGGCCGCGTCCTGGGGACTAAAGTCACCTACAACCGCCAGGCGACCTTCGGTTCGGACGTCATCACGCGCATCATCTACGCGCAGGCGCCCGACGGCCTGGAGCGGCTGCACGCGGCCGTGGCCGACGCCTTGAACGAGATGATCGAGGCGTTTTGCCGGGAGCACGGGGTGGACCTGAACGACGTTTCGGCCGTCTCGGTCGCCGGCAACACGACGATGATCCACCTTTTATTGAAGATCGACCCCAGGCATATCCGGCAGGAGCCTTATGTGCCGGTGGCCAACGTCATCCCTCAGGTGCGCGCCGCGGACGCGGGCATCAAGATCGGTCCGCACGGCGTGCTCCTTTGCGCTCCGGGCGTCTCGAGCTATGTCGGCGGCGACATCACGGCAGGCGTCCTGGCGTGCGGGATACACCGGTCGCAGGACGTTTCGGTCCTGATCGATATCGGCACCAACGGCGAGATCGTGCTGGGCAACAGCGAGTGGATGATAAGCTGCGCGGCGTCGGCGGGCCCCGCCTTTGAGGGCAGCGGCATGTCGTGCGGCCTGCGCGCCGTGCGCGGGGCCCTCCAGGCGTGCCGCATCGACCCCAAGACGCATGAGGTGAGTTTTCAGACGATCGGCAACGACAAGCCGCGCGGCATCTGCGGATCGGGTTATATCGATCTCGTGCGGGCCTTGCTCGAGACGCATCTTTTGGATAAGAACGGCAGGTTCCATCAGGAGACCAAGAGCAAGCGGTTGCGCCGCGGCAGGGAGGGTTGGGAGTTCGTCGTCGTGTGGCAGAGAGAGGCGGCCGTCGACCACGACATCACGGTGACCGAGGCGGACATCGATAACCTGAAGCGCGCCAAGGCGGCGATCTATTCGGGCCTGGCGACGCTCCTGCGCCACATGGACATGACCGCGACGGACGTCAAGAGGATCTATCTGGCCGGCGGCTTTGGCACGGCGCTCGACATCGAGAGCGCGGTACAGATAGGCCTGGCGCCGGACGTGGAGCGGGGCCGGTTCGTCTTCATGGGCAACACGTCCCTGGCCGGCGCGCGCCTGCGATTGCTGCACCGGGAGCTGATCAAGGAGACGCAGACGCTCGCGGCCAACATGACCTACTTCGAGCTCTCCGCAGACCCGCAGTACATGGATGAGTACATGGCGGCGCTCTTTTTTCCGCACACGGAGGCGACGCGCTTCCCGAGCGTTCGCTACGCCCAGTCGAGGTAGCGGCCGGCACCGGCCGCCTCGGGTCCGGCGCAGCAAGGACGACGCATGGCTGAAGTCATCGCGATAGCAGGCAAGGGAGGCACGGGCAAGACGACGTTCGCGGCGTTCGTGACGCAGTGGCTCGGCCGCAGCAAGAAGGGCGGCGTGCTGGCGATCGACGCCGACCCCAACAGCACGTTGGGCGATGCTTTGGGCATCGAGGGAACGGTGAGCGTCTCGGACGTCATTGAAGAGGTCGCCCGGAAACCCGACTCCGTGCCGGTCCACATGGGCAAGGACGCCTACATCGGCTATCGGGTCCATCAGAACATCAGCGAGTCGGACGGTTTTGACCTCCTCGTGATGGGCCGGCCCGAGGGGCCGGGGTGCTATTGTTACGCCAACAACGTGCTGCGTCAGGTCATGGGACAGCTGACAGGCGACTATGCGTTCACGGTCGTCGATAACGAGGCGGGCCTGGAGCACTTCTCGCGCAAGACCACGCGCGCCTGCCAAAAGCTCTTCGTGATCTCGGATGAGACGGCGGTGGGCCTGAAGTCGGCGCGGCGCATGTTCGGGCTGGTCGAAGCGTTGGGGATCCCGGTCAAGGAGCGGTATCTCGTGGTGAACCGGCACGAGGGGAATTTGAAGAAGGACATCCTGAAAGAGGAGTTCGGCGTTCTCGCTGTTTTTGGCATTCCGAAGGACGACAGGCTTCTGGAGGCGGCGCGTCAGGGAAAGAGCGTCTCATCATTGGGTAAGACGAGCGTGGCGCGCTGCGCCGTGGAAAAGATCGGAGAGACCTTATGGCCGACGGGTTAAAATACCTTGAGAAGTGGAGTCTGGACGTTCACGTCGTGCGCCTCGGCGCCAAGAAGTCCGAGGGAGGCAGCCGCGCGGCCGTCCTTGAGGTCGGCGGGGAGAAGACCCTGCCTTTTCTCCACGAGGAGGGCGCCCTGCCCCACAGGCCGCTTATCGCCGCAGAGGTCTATGACGTGCCCGATCCCGACTGGCCTGCGGCGTTGACCCAAGAGCTGGCTGCGGGGATCCAGGACCCCGTGGCGTGGGCAAAAGGATCTTTGAAAGAGGCGGACCTGGTCTGCCTGAAGCTGCAGGGGATCCATCCGGAGGAGGCCAAGACGGACAGCAAGGCGGCCGTGGCCTTGACGCAGAAGGTCCTCAAGGCGGTGGACGTGCCGCTCATCGTCCTGGGCTGCGGCGACGCCCAGGCCGATAACGAGGTGCTGCCGGCCGTCTCCGAGGCGACAAAGGGAGAGCGGCTGCTGTTCGGTGACGTCGTCCAGGAGAACTACAAGACTCTCGCGGCGGCCTGCATCGCCGACGGCCATAACATCGTGGCCGAATCGCCGATCGATGTCAACATCGCCAAGCAGCTCAATATCTTACTCACCGACCTGGGGATGCCCCGGGACCGCATCGTCATCAACCCGACGATCGGGGCCCTTGGTTACGGCATGGAGTATGCTTATTCCATCATGGAGCGGGCGCGCACCGCGGCCTTGTCGGGCGACAGGATGCTGGCCATGCCCTTCATCTGTTTTGTCGGCCAGGAGGCGTGGAAGACGAAAGAGGCCAAGGCAGGCACCCAGGACGTTCCCGAGTGGGGCGATGCGGCCGAGCGCGGCATCATGTGGGAGGTCGTGACGGCCCTGGCCATGCTGCAGGCCGGCGCCGACATCCTCACGATGACGCACCCTAAGGCGATGCGTATCGTGCGCCAGGCGATCGATGAGTTCATGAAAAAGTGAGCAGGCATGTTCGTTATCGGTGAGTTGATCAACGGGATGTACAAGGGGGTCGCCGCAGCGCTGGAGCGCCGCGACGCGTCCTTCATCGTCGGGCTGGCGCGTCAGCAGGCGGCCGCCGGCGCGGACGCGCTGGACATCAACTGCGGTCCGTTCTCCAAGGACCCCGCGCAGGACGTGCGTTGGCTCATTGAGGCGATCCAGAAAGAGGTCTCTTTACCCCTGTGCCTGGACAGCACGAAACAGGCGGTGATCGAGGCAGGCCTGGCCGTCTGCAAGAACAAGGCGATCATCAACTCCACGACGGCCGACGAAGAAAAACTGAAGGTCTATTTCGAGCTGGCGAAGAAGAAGGGCGCGGACGTGATCGCGCTCACGGTCGACAAGCGGGGGGTGCCCCAGGACAAGGAGCGCCGGCTGGAGCTCGCCGCCCGCATCATCGAGACGGCCGCGGCACAGGACCTTGAGGCCGGTCGCCTCTTCCTCGACCCGGTCCTCATGCCGATAAATGTTGCCCAGGCGCAGCTTTTTGTTATACTGGAGGTCATCAAAGATCTGAAGCTGTTGGCGCCCGAGGCGCGCACGGTGGTGGGTTTGAGCAACATCTCCCAGGGCACGAGGGACCGCCGCTGGATCAACCGGGCGTTCCTCCTGATGGCGCAGGTCGCGGGCCTGGACGCGGCGATCCTGGACCCCTTGGACGCCGAGCTCATGAAGACCATGGCCGCCGGCGAGCTGGTCCTCAACAGGAACATCTACTGCGACGCCTACCTCGAGGCGTACCTGAAGACCAAAAAATGAGACAAACAGCCAGGCTCTTTGTCTCATTTTTGAAGGGGAAATTTGAGACAAAGAGCCTGGCTGTTTGTCTCACCTTTTGTCTCACGTAGATTTCGGCGGCGTAGCTCAGTTGGTAGAGCAAGCGGCTCATACCCGCTATGTCGGTGGTTCAAGTCCACCCGCCGTCAAGATCGTAAAAGGCAATCCGAAAGGATTGCCTTATTTTTAAATGCAGGTAGAATAGAAGTCGAGAGGCTGCGTTCTTTAAAGCGGGACGGGATCAAGACAGGAGGGCGAAATGACAGAGCAGCAGAAGAAGACGCTGGGGTTGGCGGTCGCGAGTCTTGTCTTCGGGTGTTTCTTTTTGATCCCCTTGCTGGGTCTCTTGTTCGGTCTGGCGGCGCTCATCATGGGCATCATCGCGCTTGTCCGGATCAACAAGAACAAGGCGCAACTCAAGGGCGAGGGGATGGCCATCGCAGGCATCGTGATGGGCGCCCTATCGGTCCTGATGATACCCTTTTTCGCCTTGCTGGCGGCCATCGCCATCCCGAACATGCTGCACGCCCGGCTCATTGCGAACGAGGACTTGGCCCAGGCGACCATCCGGACTTTGGGCTCGGCGTTGGAGTCCTACAGGGACGTCTATGACAGCTATCCGCTCCAGGAGAGCTCGCTGACGCAGGAAGCCCCGCCGTATATGGACCGGACATACAACGGAAAGACTGTCGGCGGATACAGGTATTCCGTCTTGCTAAGCGGCGACGATTATGAGATCATTGCGGTGCCTGAGACGTGCGGCGCCTCGGGCAATACTAACTTTAAAATGACGGGGACCGGCGGCGACGTGCAGCAGGAACCCTGCTCAGCCTCCGTGAGACGCTTGAGACGCTGAGGGGTAGTCCCATGAGACGTCTCATGAGACGCCGAGGGGTGGTCCCATGAGGCACTGAGGGGCTGTCCTGAGAGACACTTGTCTACCTGATCTTATGCCCGAGAAGAGAGCCCTTCTTATTTGGCCGCCGATCCTGACGTCGAACACGCTCCCCTTGAGCATCCCTTACCTGAACACCTACCTGCGTTCCCGCGGACGTCCGGCGGTGCCTGTCTTTGACATGAACCTGGCGTACTTGAAGACGATGCAGCCCCATTGGTCGCTGTATGCGCTCCTCCTGCAGGCCTCCAAGAACTTGAGGAGGAAGGGCCGCACGGAGTCGCGCATTTACCGCTTCCTCGACGAGAACGTCTACACCTTGCTCGACCGCATGGAGGTGGAGGGTAAGAAGTCCGTTCCCTGGTCGCTGCAGGCGATCCTGGCGGCCCGGCAGGCCGATGCGTACGGTGAGGAGAAAAAGAAAGTGGCCGCGCTCCTTCAGGGGGTGGGACAGGTCGAAGGCTTGCGCCTGGTGGGTCTCTCGGTGATCTATCCGGAACAGCTCTTCTTTGCCATCCTGATCGCCGACGAGATCAAGAGGACGGTCCCCGGCGTGCGCCTCGTAGCGGGGGGCGCGCAGATCTCGAAACACATCGATCACCTGAAGACCGATAAGGAGATGGCCGCCCTCTTCGATTATCTGGTCGTGGAAGACGGGGAGGAGCCTTTTCGGGCGCTTATCGACGCGCCACAGGACGGCGACGTTTCAGGGATCCCCAATCTCTATGTCCGTAACAGCCGGGGCGTCTTTGAGTCCACGGGAAAGTCTTTTCTTCTGCATCCGAACGATTACGGTGTGCCGGATTTCACGGGCTTTGATCCGGACGGCTACCAGGAATACTTCCCGATCATGGCCTCAAGGGGGTGTCCCTGGTCCAAGTGCGCCTTCTGCAGCTTCTGCCTGAAGGACCGTCAGTTTTACCTGGCCGGCGTGGACCGGGTCGTGGAGGTGATGCGCGGCGTGGGCCGGCGTTACGGGGTCAACAACTTCTATTTCATGGACGACGCCCTGCCGACGGCTTTCCTGCGGGGTCTGGCGCAGGTCCTGATCGAGCAAAAGGCGCCGGTCACGTGGACCACCGCCGTCATCCTGGGCCGGGAGTTCGCTGATCCGGAGTTTTGCCAACTCCTCAAAAAAGCGGGCTTGCGCCTGGTCAGCTTCGGCCTGGAGTCGGTCTCACCGCGCATCCTGCGCCTCATGAACAAGTACCACCAAAACCTGGATGAGGCAGGGCTCCTGCGTATCCTGCAGACGGTCAGGGAGGCGGGGATCAAGGTCGCCGCCAGCGTCTTCTTCGGCTTCCCTACTGAGACCGTCGAGGAGGCCGGCGCGACCGTGGACTTCCTGGAGCGCCATATCGGGCTTTTTGACGTGATCAAGGTGCAGCCGTTCTGTCTTGAGGACGGCACGATGATCACCCAGGAGCCGCAGCGCTTCGGTATCGGGAAGATCCACCTGGAAGACAAGAGCGTCGGCCGCCGGCTCGGATATCGCTTCGATACGAAGCAGGGCATGTCTCAGGCCGAGGCCGCGCGCTTCGCGGACCTCGCCTTGCGCCGGATCATAAGGGCTTACCGCGCCAAGAAAAAATAAACATGGTCTATAAGCTTGTCTTGAGGTCCAGGGGTGTGGTCGCGGCTTCGATCGTCCTGATCGCGTTCGGCGCGTTCAGCGCGGTCTTGCAGATCGTCTCGCTCTTGCTCATGGTGGGTCAGGATGCGGCTTGCGGTGCCCTGGTGTGGCCGGACGCGACGCTCGCGCTGCCGCTCTTCTGGACCTCCTCCATCCTTAATATCGTCATCTTCCTCGCCTGGATCATTTGCGGCATAGGGATCCTCCATCTGCGCGAGTGGGCCCGGCTGTGGCTGCGCGTCGTCATGAGCTTTTATTTCGTGAACGCGGTCGCGAACATCTACCTCAATGTCTATCTCGCGCAGGAGCTGGCCGTTTCCGTGCCGGCGGCCGCCCTCGTCATCGGTGTCGCCTTTGTGGTGGTCTATTATTTGGGCATCAATCACTTCTTTACCCATCCGAATGTGGTGCGTCAGTTCCGGTATAAGTCCCGGGAGTATTGAACAGGCAGGTAGCGCATGAGCCCCGTTCCCGCTTTGGCGCGTTCTTTTGTGGACCGTGTCTGCGCGACGGCGGCACGCTTGGGCATGTTCGAGAAGGGGGAGCGTGTCGTCATCGGCGTATCGGGGGGGCCGGACTCGGTCGCGCTCCTGGAGGCGCTTCTGGAGGCGAACGCGCGGCTGTGCCTGCACCTGACGGTCGCGCACCTCGACCATAACATCCGTCCTTTTTCTTCGAGGGACCGGCTCTTTGTCCGGGACCTGTGCCGCAGGCAGGGGCTGCCTTTTTTCGCAAGGACACTGAAAAAGCCGCGTCTCCGGAAAGGGGTAAGAGCCGAGGAGGCGCTGCGGCAAAAACGTTACGCCTTTTTTGCCCAGGCCTGCCGCGTGACGAAGAGCCGCAAGCTGGCCCTGGCCCATACGCGCGACGACCAAGCGGAGACCGTCCTGATGCGGCTCGTGCGCGGAAGCGGTCTCTATGGGTTGTCCGGCATACTCCCCGTCCTTGTCCGGGAAGGCTATACCGTTGTCCGACCCCTGATCGAGGTGGACCGCCGCGATGTCCTGGCTTTTCTGAAAAGCAGGGGCCAGGCCTGGCGCGCGGATCCGACGAACAGGGATACGAGGTACCTGCGCAATAAGGTCCGCCATCACCTGCTGCCGTATCTGGAGAGGTCTTTCAACCCGTCGGTCCGCGGCGTCTTGGCAGGTCTGGCACAGACCATCGGAGCGGATTACCTGCACCTCGAGCGGTGCGGCCGCGCGCTCCTGGGCCGTTGTGCCAAGAAGAGGGGCGGTTCGGTCCGCGTGGCCTTAGGGCCGCTCATGAAGGCGGATGACGGACTGCGCCGGACCGCCTTGCGCCTGGTCGTCCGGGACCTGTGCGGCCACCTGCGGCGCCTGACCTGGAGGCACTGGCAGGAGGTGGAGGACCTCTTGCTGGACAGACCCGTCGGTTCCGAGGTCCATCTGCCCCAGGGTCTGCGTGTCCGCAAGGGGGCAGGGCACGCGGTCTTTTTTGTGGAGCCCGGCGGGCGCGTGCCCGCGGCACCTTAAAGCGATAAAAGGCTCTTGCCTTCGGCCGCAACTCCCTTTATAATAATACAGTTATGAAAAAGCAGAATCCAAAGCCCGCCGGCGCCCCAACACCCAAGAAGTTGCAAAAGAATAATTACGCCATCTTTTTGTGGGTGGTTTTTGTCCTCGGGGCTTTTTATCTGATGTCGGTCTTTCAGAGCACAGCGGCCGCACGTAAGGAGCTTTCCTATAATGAGTTCTTCCGCGTCCTGAGCACGACGCCGGAGCGCATCAAGTCGGTGACGATGATCGAGAACGTCCTGCAGGGGGAGTTCGTCAACGGCACCCGGTTTCTCGTGAACATCCCGTCGGACGACAAGGCCCTGCTGACGTTGCTGCGCACCAACGCCGCGGACTTCAGTGTCCGTCCGGCCCGGACCTTTTGGACGACGCTGTTGATGAACTTCGCGCCGTTCCTTCTTTTGATCGGCCTCTTATGGTATTTCAGTTCGCGCTCGGCAGAGACGGGCAACCGCATCTGGTCCTTCGGCAAGATCCGCGCGCGCCTTGACAACGTGGACGGCAAGGAGAAGGTGACCTTTGCGGACGTGGCGGGCGTCGACGAGGCCAAGGAGGAGCTCCAGGAGGTCATCGAGTTCCTGAAGGACCCCAAGCGCTTCCAGCGCCTGGGCGGCAAGATCCCCAAAGGCGTCTTGTTGGTGGGGCCGCCCGGCTGCGGCAAGACCCTCATCGCGCGGGCCCTGGCCGGGGAGGCGAACGTCCCCTTCTTCAATATCAGCGGTTCGGACTTCGTGGAGATGTTCGTGGGCGTGGGCGCCTCGCGTGTCCGCGACCTCTTCGAGCAGGCGCGCAAGGCCGCCAAGACCTTCGGCCGCGGGGCCATCATCTTTATCGACGAGATCGACGCGGTGGGCCGGCTGCGCTTCTCCGGCATCGGCGGCGGCCACGACGAGCGCGAGCAGACGCTCAACCAGCTCCTGGTCGAGATGGACGGTTTTGACACGCAGCAGGGCGTCATCCTCCTGGCGGCGACCAACCGTCCGGACACCCTGGACCCGGCGCTCCTGCGGCCCGGCCGTTTTGACCGCCACGTCGTGATCGACCGGCCGGACATCCGGGGCCGCGAGGCGATCCTCAAGGTCCACTCCGCGAAGATCAAGCTCGCCGAGGACGTCGGGCTCGTCGGGATCGCGCGCCAGACCCCGGGGTTCTCCGGCGCGGACCTGGCCAATCTGTGCAACGAGGCGGCCCTGCTGGCGGCGCGCCGTGATAAAGCCGCCGTGGGCCGGCAGGAGATGGAGGAGGCGATCGAGCGCGTGATCGCCGGCCCCGAGCGCAAGAGCCGCGTCATCAGCGATAAGGAAAAAGATATCGTGGCGTACCACGAGGCCGGCCACTCTTTGGTCTCTCTCTTGCTGCCGGAGGTGGACCCGTTGCATAAGGTCTCGATCATCCCGCGCGGGGTGGGGGCGCTGGGCTACACGCTGCAGATGCCCTTGCAGGACCGCTACATCATGCTCAAGAGCGAGCTCTTGGCGCGGATCGCCGTCCTCCTTGCGGGCCGGGCATCGGAGATCATCAATTTCAACGACGTGACGACGGGCTCGGAGAACGACATGGAGATGGCGACACAGCTCGCCCGGCGCATGGTCTGCGAGTTCGGCATGTCCGAGAAGGTCGGTTACCTGACGCTGGGTCACCGCGAGGGTATGGTCTTTCTGGGAAAGAACCTGACCGAGGAGCGCAACTACAGCGATCAGACCGCGGAGCTGATCGACGCCGAGGTGAAGGCGATCGTCGACGGCTGTTATCGGCGCGCCAAGGACCTGTTGGAACACGACAAGGAGAAGTTGACGCTCTTGGCCACGACCTTGCGCGAGAGGGAGGTCATGGACGCGGAAGAGGTCAAGAAGCTCCTTGGGTTCTCCTGACCCCTTTTTCAAGCGATGACGCCGCACGTGCGCACATTGTCCCTGGAGACACCGGATGACCTGATGCGTGAATTCGGCCGCATCGGTGTGGACTGGGGCGGCATGGTGCGCATGCGGCCCAAGGGATTCGTGCACTTTCTCAAGGTGGCGCGTCTGCCCCGGTTTTGCGCGAACATCCTCAAGCAGGAGATGCTCGCGCTGGGCGCCGATGCAGCCGTTAGCCGATCGGCGATCGCGGGCGGTCCGCAGGCCACCGATTGCCTGTTGTTCGGGAATCTTTCTCAGCTGCTGTCGCTTTCGCAGAAACTCACGCGTCAGCCATTCGGCCTCGCCGAGCTGGGCGTCTCTATCCGCGAGACGCTGGCCCGCGCGGGCCGGCGCCTGACGCCTCTGGCGCTGGGCGGGCGGACCGTCACGTTGGGCCGCCGCACGTGGCTGATGGGTATCGTTAACGCGACGTTTGATTCTTTCAGCGGCGACGGCGTGGCCGGCCGCCCCGTGTCCGAGGTCGTGCGCGACGTCGAGCAGATGGTGCGCGACGGCGCGGACATGATCGACATAGGGGGCGCGTCCTCGCGCCCCGGGGCGCGGCCGGTCCCGGCCAAGGAGGAGCGCCGCCGCGTTGTCCCTCTTTTAAAGGCGTTGCGCCGGCGCCTGCGCGTGCCCGTGTCCGTCGACACGACGAAGAGCGAGGTGGCGGCCGCGGCCCTGGATGCCGGCGCCGACATCATCAACGACATCTCGGCCCTGCGCCATGACAGGAAGATGGCGCGGCTCGTGGCGAGATCCCAGGCGGCCGTTGTCCTGATGCACATGAAGGGCACGCCCGCCACGATGCAGAAGGCGCCGCGCTATGACGACGTGATGCAGGAGGTGACGGCGTTCCTCGCCGCCGCGATGGAGAGGGCCGGGGGTGCCGGTATCGCGGCGCGCCGCATCATCGTGGACCCCGGCATCGGCTTCGGCAAGACCTTTGAGCACAACAGGGAGATCCTGAGACGGCTGGCAGAGCTGCGCGTCCTCGGGCGGCCCATCCTCGTCGGGCTCTCGCGCAAGTCTTTTATCGGCAAGGTCCTGGAGCGCCCCGCGCCGGAGCGCATCTGGGGGACGGCCGCCGCCACGGCCCTCGCCGGCCGCAACGCGCACATCATGCGCGTCCACGATGTCCGGGAGATAAAGCAGGTCGTGAAGATGGCCGACGCCTTGACCCTTCGGCGGGGCTGCGCAACGTGAGGCAGGAGACATGAAGGAATTCATATCGGACTTCATGGCGGTCTATTGGACGATCTGGAAGCCCTTGATCGAGATCGCGATCCTCTGGTTCGTCTTTTACCGTATCATGATCTTTTTTGAAGGGACGCGCGCCGGCCAGGTCTGGAAGGGCATCTTTATCCTGATCCTCGCCTTCTTCGCGGCGCAGAAGCTGGGTCTCAACACCCTTGACTGGATCCTGACAAAGCTCTTTGCCATCTCCGTCATCGCCATCATCGTCATCTTCCAGCCGGAGCTGCGCTTTGGTCTGGCGCGCCTGGGCACCCAGCACCTCTTCGGCCACGGCCTCAAGGAGGAGGAGATCGACGAGTTGGTCCGTCAGCTCTCCGCGTCCCTGACATACTGTGCCCAGCGTAAGATAGGCTGCCTGATCGCGATCGAACGCGAGGACCCTTTGAAGAGCTATATCAACAGCGGCGTGGCGATGAACGCCCGCGTGAGCCCGGAGCTCTTGGAGACGATCTTCGTGCCGGGCGCGCCCCTGCACGACGGAGGGGTGATCCTTCAGGGCGATACCGTGGCCGCGGCGAGCTGCCTGTTTCCGCTCGCGCAGAATCCGTACCTGAGCCACTCGCTGGGCACGCGCCACCGGGCGGCCCTGGGCCTGAGCGAGGAGACGGACGCGCTGGTGACGATCGTCTCGGAGGAGACAGGGATCTTGTCGCTGGCGGTCGGCGGTCGCCTCACGCAGGGATTGACGCGGGAAGAGCTGATGCAGAACCTCCGGGCGCTTCTCGTGACCCCGAAACCGATAAAAAGCCCTCCCGTTACTTGAACGGGAACAGGAGAACGACGTGATGCGGCTGCAGGACATCTTTATCGGCATCAAGAGGTGGTTTACCCATTATTGGCTGTATAAGGTGATCGCGCTCATCCTGGCGGTCGTCGTTTACTTTTACGTGAACGGCGAGTTCCGGTAGGGAGGATCATGCCGCTTCTGGGCGTCAATATAGACCATGTGGCGACGCTGCGTCAGCAGCGGCGCGGCCGCATGCCGGACGTGATCGCGGCAGCCCGTTGCTGTGAGCGGGCGGGCGCCGATTCCGTCGTCGTGCACCTGCGCGAAGACCGGCGCCACATCCAGGACGACGATGTCCGGGCGCTGCGCAGGACCTTGGGCCGGCGCCTGAACCTGGAGATGTCCGTGGCGCCCTCGATCGTCGCCGTCGCCGTAAAGGTAAAGCCGGACCAGGCGACGCTCGTGCCGGAGAGACGCCTGGAGTTGACGACGGAAGGCGGTCTCGATGTCAGCCGGCACACGAGCCGCGTGGCGGCCGCTGTCAGGAGGCTCCAGAAGGCAGGCATGGACGTGAGTCTCTTTATCGAGCCTTCAGCGTCTCAGGTGCGGGCGAGCCGCGACGTCGGCGCAACGGCGATCGAGCTGCATACCGGCCGCTACGCGTTGAGCGCGAGTCCCCGAGCCCGGCGGCAGGAGCTTGCGAAGATCCAGCGGGCCTGTGACCTGGGCAGGGCGCTGGGCCTGGCCGTGAATGCCGGCCACGGCCTGGACTATGACAACGTGCGGCCCCTCGCCGCGCTGGACGGGATACACGAACTCAATATCGGCTACTCGATCATCTGCCGCGCGCTCGAAGTGGGATTGGAGAGAGCGGTCCGGCAGATGCGCGCGCGCGTCTGACGGGAAGAGGCCATGATAAAAGGGAACGGCATCGACATCGTGGAGATCCATAAATTGGAGGGGGCTGTCAAGCGCTGGGGGGATGTCTTCTTGAAGAGGGTCTACACGGAGAAGGAGCTGGCGTACGCGCAGAGCAAGCGCCATCCGATGCAGCACCTGGCGGCGCGCTTTGCGGCAAAGGAAGCGATCTTCAAGGCCCTGGGCACGAAGCCGAACATCGCGTTCAAGGACATAGAGATCTACCACGATAAGTTCGGCAAGCCGATGTGCCGTATCCGCAACAAGCGCTCGCTCATCTCGCTCTCCCTCTCCCATACTGAAAATTATGCGGTTGCCTGCGCGATTATCTAAGAGGCGTCCCGCGTCGCACAAAGGATCGTTTGGTCACGTCTTGGTCGTCGCCGGTTCGCGCTCTTACGTCGGCGCGGCGTGCCTGTGTGCCGAGGCGGTCTTGCGCTCCGGCGCGGGGCTCGTGACGCTGGCGGTCCCGAAGGGCATCTATCCGATCGTCGCCTTGAAGCTGACGGAGACGATCTTTCTTTCCTTGCCCCAGACGGCGGGCGGTGCGTTGGCCCTCAAGGCCCTGCCGCGGCTCCTGGCCGCGGCCCGGCAGGCGGCCTGCGTCGTGATAGGACCGGGACTCTCGCGCGACGCGCAGACACAGCGGCTCGTCCATCGGCTCGTGGAACGGATCGACAAGCCGCTGGTCATCGATGCCGACGGCCTGAACGCCCTTGCCGCGAAGCGGGATGTTTTAAAAAGGCTTAAAGAGAAGAGGGCGGGTGTCATCCTGACCCCGCACCCCGGAGAGCTGGCGCGTCTGATGGGCAGGTCCGTTACGGCGGTCCAGGGTGCGAGAAAAAGGATTGCAAAAGATTTTGCGCTTCTTTACAATGTTCACCTGATCCTGAAGGGTTTTCAGACCGTCGTGGCGGCGCCGGACGGCCGCGCCTACGTCAATACCACCGGCAATCCAGGCATGGCGACGGCCGGCAGCGGCGATGTGCTGGCGGGTATGGTGGCGGCTTTCCTGGCCCAGGGGATGAAGTCTTTCGAAGCGGCCTCTTGCGCGGTGTACCTGCATGGGCTTGCCGGAGATCTGGCGGCGAAGGACAAGACGCAGCCCGGTATGATCGCATCGGATATCATTGCGTTTTTACCAAAAGCGTTCAAGAGGGCGCGCTAGGCGGCGAAGGCCGATGGATCTCCCTTTAGAAGAATAACGCGCTGGCGTAGCTCAGCAGGTAGAGCATCTCACTTGTAATGAGAGGGTCACCCGTTCGATCCGGGTCGCCAGCTTGATTTTCGGACAGGTACCCAAGTGGCCAAAGGGGGCAGACTGTAAATCTGCTGCACATGTGCTTCAGAGGTTCAAATCCTCTCCTGTCCAAAAATTTTTTCCGACAAGGGAAAAATTTTTGGTGCCGAAACAGGCGTTGCGAGACGATAAGTCGAGCAGCCTGTTTCGGCACAGACACCTTAATGTCAAAGCGTTGATGCCGGTTTGGTAGGGAGGTCCCCATGCTCGAGAGCGTCCTCGTCGTCGACGGCGACGTCACATCCCGCGACACCTTTTACGAGATCCTCTCCTCGATGGGCTACCGCGTGAGCTGCGTGTCCAACGGCAGGGAGGCGCTCATCCGCGTGGAGCGGGAACGGCCGGTCCTCGTCATCGTCGACGCGCAGATCCAGCACTCCGGGTGTTTCGAGACGATGGAGCGGATCCGAAACTTCGACAGCGAGGTTCGCTTCATCCTGTTGGCCCAGGACGAGTTGCCCCCGGACTTGAAGAGCAAGGCCATCCAGGCAGGGGCCCTGGCCGTCGTCAAGAAGGACTTTTCGACCCACCACATGCTCAAGGAGATATTGGGGACGCTTAAGGAACGGCACCGGGAGTTCATGGGCGAGACCCGCGCGGGTCACATCCTGGTGATCGACGACGAGCCGGAGATCCGCAGCCTCATCGGTAATTTTTTGACCTCGCGGGGTTACAGCGTGGCCGCTGCCGCCAGCGGCGAAGAAGGGCTTCTCCAGATCAAAACGCACCGTCCTCAGCTGGTCTTTTGCGACATCCGCATGCCCGGCATGGACGGGGTGATGGTCCTGCGCAAGATCCTGGAGATCGACCCCGCCATCAAGGTCATCATGCTTTCGGCCATCCAGGACGAGGATGTCGTGCGCGAGGCCTTCACGCAGGGCGCCGCCGACTACCTCATCAAGCCTTGCAGTTTGATGAAGCTTGATGCCCTCGTCCTGTCGCTGTTGTCATGACAATGTGCGAGCGTAGTTCAGTGGTAGAACACTAGCCTTCCAAGCTGGTTATGTGGGTTCGATTCCCATCGCTCGCTCCATTTAATCGGGAGGGCAGAGTCCAGGAAATCCAGCACGGCGGCCGCGGGGGGCCGCTTTTTTGTCGATGACGATGCGAGCCTTTTTTCTCAATAATGCGGACTACGTGTCGCTTTTCTACGGCGCTTCGTTCTTCCTCTTGGGCGTATCGAGCATCCTGCTGTATCTGCGCAAGCAGGCCGCGGCCGTCAGGAGATACGATTGGCTGCTGTTGGCGTGTTTCTCTTTTGTCCTTTGTCTTTACGAAGGGTTGCTCATCGCGGCCCACGAGCTGATACGGCCCGCGCTCTGGCACCTCGAGCGCGACATCCTTCTCGCCGCGGGCTTCATCCTTCTCTTTGAGTTCGGGGTGGTGCGTGGACGGCCCCGTTCCCGCATTCCCCTGAATCTTTTCGTGTTGGGGCCGTTGGTGGTCTGCACCGTGGCGATCGGCTGTCTTGCCAAGAGCGCTGCGGTGTGCGAGGTCGCGATCCGGCACTTCCTGGCCCTTCCAGCGGCCCTTCTCGTAGCCTTTGTTTTCTGGAATGGCGCGGCGTCGGAGAGCCCCGTCTTTTCGACGAAGGCGGCCCGCATCGTGGGCGCGATGTTCTTTCTTTACGGTTTTTTTGCGGGCGTGATCGTCCCCGGCTCTCTTCTGGGTCTGCCCGGCCTGTTGAGCGAACAGCGTCTCTTTGAGCTCGTCGGTCTGCCGGCATCGGTCTTTCGCGGGGGTATCGCAACGGTCCTGGCCGCCATCTTCATCTGGCGCACCTCGCGTTCCCTGTTCGCCTACCGTTCGTCCCTTGGTCTGGGGCGCAGGCCCGCGGTCGTCTTGCCGGTCTCTTTCGGGCTTCTTTATGCCGTTTTCATCATCTCTGGCTGGTACCTCGTCCAGGCGGTGACCCTTCACGAAGAAGAGAACGTCAAGCGCCTGGCCGTGAAGGATGCCCGGCTCTACGCGGAGGCCCTGCTCGTCACGCCGCAGGTCGATGTGCTGGGGCTGACACAGCAGTCCGCGTATCCTGCTTTGCGCCACGCCCACCAGCGGCTGGTGGACCTGTCCCAAAAGGACTCTTTTGCCAGGGCGCTCTACCTCGTGCGGCTCGGGGACGAGAGGCCCGTTTTTCTTGTAGGCAGCCAGCCGCAGATCTTTCCGTCTGCCGTCTCCCCGGCCTTCGGCGCACACGTGCCCACCAAGCACATCCTCGACGCCTTCCACGGCCGCAGGCCCACCTTTGCCGGCCCCTATGCCGACTACCGGGGCCGCGCGACCTTCACCGTTTTTCTGCCGTTGGAGCGGCCCGAGGGCGCCCTGCCGTATCTCTTGGCCTTGGACCTGGACGGCGCCAAGATCTTCCTTGAGATCCGCCGTGTCCGTCTCTTCGCGCTTTTCGGCGTGATGGCCTTCCTGATCCTGTTGATCGTCGGGTTCGGTTTCCTGATCATCTTCGCCGTCAAGAACACGGAGCTGGAGGTCCAGAAGCTCAACCTTGATAAGGCCGTCATCCACCTGCGCGAGACCGAAGCGCTGCTGGCGCGCTCCGAGGAGACCTTCCGGGGCATCCTCAATAATTCACCCAACGCCATCTTCGGTTTTGACAGGGACCTGCGCTTGATCTTTTGGAACGAAGGGGCTCATCGCCTCTACGGCTATGCCAGGGGCGAGGTCCTCAACGAGAAGGACCCGCTGGAGAACCGCAGGATGGTGGATCTTTTGGGCATGGAGGCCTATGAGCACGAGATCGCCGGCATCTTCAGGGGCGAGACCTTGGTCCGCGAGGTCGCGCACAAGACGAAGTCAGGCCCGTCCGTCGACGTGGTCCTAACGGCCTTCCCGGTCAAGGACCCGCAGGGAAATATCCTCTTTGGCATGGGGCTGGTGCAGGACATCTCCGGCCACAAGCGGATGGAGGCGGCCCTGGAAGAAGAGCGTGACCGCTTGAGGATCGTCGCCGCCCATATCGGCGCGGGTCTGTGCCTGATCGACCGGGACCTTACGATCCAGTGGTACAACGAGGTCATGGAGGCCTGGTTCGGCAAGAAGGAGGCGGCGCAGGGCTCGACGTGCTTCAGCGTCTTCCATGGTCGCGAGACGGCCTGCGCCGACTGCCCGACCCAAAAGGCGTTCTTGACGGGTGCGGTCTCGACCGGCGAGTCGCGCGTGACCTATCCGGACGGCCGCACCATCGATTTTTCGATCATCAGCTCGCCGATCAAAGACGCCCGCGGCACCACCCGGCAGGTTCTTGAGCTGGTGCAGGACGTGACCGAGCGTAAGCGGCTCGAAGAGGACTTGAAGAGGCACACGCAGACCCTGGAGGGCCTGGTCGAGGAGCGCACGCATGCCCTGCAGACCTCGGAGCTCATGTTCCGCAGGCTCTTCGAGTCCGCGCAGGACGGCATATTGATTCTGGACGCCGAACATGGTAATATAATCGACGTCAATCCGTACCTGCTGCAGTTTCTGGAGACGACGCGCGACGAACTCCAGGGGAAGGCGTTCCACGCAACGAGCCTCTTTCAGGGGTCCGCCGTTTTGCGCGGCATCCCGCAGGAGCTCAGCGGCAAGATCGCGGTCTTCTATGACGACGTGGTCGTGACGACGCAGGCCGGACGCGAGATCAACGTCGAGGTCCGCGCCTCCTGGTATTACGTCGGCAAGCGCCGCGTGATCCAGTTCCACCTGCGCGACATCACGGAACGCAGGAAGATCGAGAAGATCAAGAGCGAGTTCGTCTCCCTGGTCTCCCACGAGCTGCGTACGCCTCTCTCGGCCATCAAGGAGGGCGTCGAGATCGTGGCCGACGGCACGCAGGGCAAGCTGAGCGGCATACAGAAGGAGTGTCTGGAGATCGCGCTTTCGAACATCCGGCGCCTGAACCGGTTGATCGGCGACATCCTTGACATCTCCAAGATCCAGTCGAACCTGCTGACGGTGAAGCGGGTGCCCTGCGACGTGGCCGAGATCATCGACCAGGTCTACCACCTGGGCAAGATCGAGATCGAGAAGAGCGGCCTCGTCCTGGTGACGGACATCGAAAAGAAGCTGCCGCGGGTCATGGGCGACCGCGACCGGCTCATCCAGGTTCTCGTCAACCTGTTGAACAACGCCGTCAAGTTCACGCGCGAGAGCAGCCGTATCAGGCTGACCGCCCGGCGTGCGGATAACGAGGTCGAGTTCGCCGTGGCGGACCAGGGGCCGGGCATCCCCGGCGAGGAGATCTCCAAGCTCTTCGGCCGGTTCGTCCAGCTGGACTCTACCTTGGTGCGGCGGGTCGGCGGCACGGGGCTGGGGTTGTACATCTCTAAAAATCTGGTGGATGCGATGGGGGGCCGGATCTGGGCCGAGTCCAAGCAAGGGGAGGGGGCGGTCTTCAAGTTCGTGCTCCCTGCCGAAGAGGATGCGGGACGATGAGCGAAGACAAGAAAAAGATCCTGATCATCGACGACGAGGTCGGGTTACGCAATCTGCTGAAGTTCCGTCTCATGTCCTTCGGGTACGATGTCGTGGTCGCCGAAGACGGGTACGCGGGCCTGGAGATGGCCAAGGAGCAGAAGCCGGACGTGATCGTGCTCGACATCATGATGCCGTACTTGAACGGTATCGAGGTCTGCAAGAAACTCAAGTCCGACTTGAAGACGAAGGACATGCCGATCATTTTTTTGAGCGTCCTGGCGCAGAAGGAAGATATCGAGGCCGGCCGGCAGGCGGGAGGGGAGTTCTTTTTGACCAAACCGTATGACCCGCAGAAGCTGGATTTGTTGATCCGGATGGCTCTCAAGGGAGAGGTCCAACCGCCCGAGATGCTGGAACCGTGAGGAGGTGCCGTGATGGAAAAGAAGAAGGTCTTGATCGTCGACGACGAACCGGACGTCCTGATGTTGCTGGGGGAACGGCTTTCCAAGGCGGGCTATGACGTCGTCAAGGCGTCGGCCGGCCAGGAGGCGATCGAACTGGCCCAGAAGGAGTCCCCGCAGCTGATCATCCTCGACATCGCCATGCCGGGTATGGACGGGTCCGAGGTCGCCAATACGCTGCGCGTCCAGCCGGCGACGCGGGATATCCCCATCATCTTTCTGACGTGCCTGTTCACCAAGCAGGAAGAGAAGACCTGCGGTCACGTCCTGGGCCAGAACTTTTTTATCGCCAAGCCCTACGATGTCGGCGAGCTGCTTTCGGAGATCAAGACCCGCATCCTTTGATCCGTCACCCTTTTGCCGGAGTGTCCCCGCATGACAGAAGCGCACCTGGAACCCGTCTTCATCGACGCCTTTGACCTGGACGACGCGTGGTTCCAGACGCTGCGCGCGATCCTTGAAAAGGGAAAGGTCTACACCATCACGCGCGGCAGCTACAAGGGCGCCCAACGCCTTGAGTTCGATTACGTCGTGGTGCGGGCGCGCAAACCCTCTCACCAGATCATCCCCCTCATCCCCGAAGGCATGAATATCCCGGCCCCCACCGACATGGAGTATGTGCAGGGATACCTGTCGTACCTGCTGACCGGCACCAAGACCGAGACGGAGGATTACACGTACGGCGAGCGTCTCGTGGACCCCAAGGTGCGCCTCCGGGAGGAAAGGGACGGGCGCACGATGATACGCGAGATCCCTCTCGGGGTCAACCAGATCGAAGAGGTGATCCGTATTTACAAGGAAGAGGGCTTCGGGACGAACCAGGCGGTGATGGAGATCGGCATGCCCTCGGACATCGGTCTCGTCGACCCGCCCTGTCTGCGGCTGATCGATACGCGCGTGCGGGACAACAAGCTGCATTTTTTCCTCTACTTTCGCTCCTGGGACCTTTGGGGCGGTTTTCCGTCGAACCTGGGCGGCCTGCAGCTGGTGAAGCAGTACATGGCGGACATGATCGGCGTCGAGGACGGCGAGATGATCGCAGCCTCCAAGGGTCTGCACCTGTACGATTATTCCTGGGAAGTGGCCAAGATCCGGACCAAGGCCGAGAAGACCGTCGTTTAACCTTCCGGCTTCCCCGTTTCGGGCGGGGTCGCTAGGGCAGGAGGCGCATGGCGCAGCATCCGTTCATGGTCGATAAGTCGGTGATCCTCCGGCAGCTGTCGTTTTTCGGCGAGCTGAATTTTTTTGAGCGCCGGCTCGTGCTGGATGCGACAGAGCTTCTGCAGATCAAGAGGGGCCAGCCCATCTACCGCCAGGGAGACCCGGCCGACGCGTTTTACGCGATCGTCTCGGGACGCGTCGAGACGATGGTGGAGCGCGACGGCCGGATGTGCCTGCTCGAGGTCCTTTACCGAGGCAAGTATTTCGGCCTCATCTCGCTGTTGACGGGCGAGCCGCACTCCGTCACGGCCCGCGCCGCCACCGATGTCCTGCTCGCGCGCATCGACCGCGAGCGCTTCCAGCAGCTCCTCGAGAGCATCCCGCGCCTCTCCCTGGACCTGAACCGCGCGCTCTCGCGCCGGCTCAAGAGAAAAGACCTCCATCCCAAATCCGTCTTCGAGAGCACTATCTGCGCGGTGTACGGCGCTGCGCAGGTCCTGCGCCCCGCCTCCCTGTATTTTTTGGATCTGGGCGTGGGGCTCTGTGACCAGACGCGCAAGAAGGTCATCTGTGTCGATGCCGGCGGCCCGGACTCGTGCGTCTCGGGCTTGATGGGCCTTGAAGAGGGCGCGGGGCTCGCGTGCCGTTCGTCTTTTCCCGCCTTCGAAGAGATCATGAAGGCGGTCGTCCGCAGCGAGGAGGGCCCCCACATCCTGCGCATCCTCCCGGACCCGAAGGGGAAGTGGGACGCCTCCTTCATCGTCTCCGTTTTGACGACCCTTATCAACGATTACCATTACTGCATGATCCTGGTCGCCCCGCACGTGGACCAGGAGACGGCGCGTATCCTGACCCAGGCCGACGCCGTTCACATCGTCTCGTCGACAAATCAGGAGATGCTTCGCGGGATGACGATGCAGATGGATGCCTGGGGGCTCTGGCAGGACGCCGAGCTTAAGAAACGCACGAAGCTCGTGCTCCTTGAGGAGAG
>Ga0307419_10000329_pt1 | contig 23209 bp, 22 predicted proteins | sample SalMarWE160230MG_2_FD_202512 | JGI IMG/M metagenome (GOLD analysis project Ga0307419, IMG submission 202512) | Salt marsh sediment microbial communities from the Plum Island Ecosystem LTER, Massachusetts, United States - WE1602-30 | ecosystem: Environmental > Aquatic > Marine > Intertidal zone... | reverse complement strand
GGCACGGTTGTATGGATTTGACAATATCCCTATTTCATCTCCCTCGGTACGGCTGAGCGAAGAAAAAGAAGCGCTTGACCTGGCAGTGCGTGACCAGGTGAGAACCGTCGCAAGCGCCTTTGGATTTATGGAAATTATCACTTACAGCTTTGTCTCTCCGGAGTTACTTCAGTTCGCCGGATCCCCTGGAGGGTACCACGAAGATCAACTCGTCAGTATCATGAATCCGCTCTCAACGGATCAATCGGTCCTGCGCACTTCTCTTGTCCCCGGGCTTCTGACCACCTTGCGAACGAATATGGCCCATGGAGAGCGGGCACTGAAGATCTTTGAGTGGGGAAAGATTTTCCTCCAGCGAAATGCCGGGCCTCAACCCGATGAAAAAACCTGGGTTGCTGGAGTTATGAGTGGGCCTTACGAATCCAAGACATGGTACTGCGATGAACGTGAGGTGGACTATTACGACGCAAAGGGTGCTGTTGAAGGGCTCCTGGGAAATCTTGGCATTCGAGAGCTTTCTTTTCAGAGAGGTGCACAGTTTCCTCCCTATGATCAGGGATTCTCATCCCGGGTCCTTGCATCCGGAGTCCTCCTTGGCAATGTTGGGCAGGTAGCAAAGGAGGTTATGAAAGCCTTCGACCTGGAAAATGAGCAGGCGTACCTGTTTGATCTCAACATGGAGGCGGTGCTGGGTGTTTTGCCACAGGAGAAGAGGTTCCAGCCCTTTGCCAGGTATCCGGCCGTATACCGTGATATCTCGATGGTGGTCAGCAGAAGCGTGGAGAGTGCCAGGATCCTTGGTTTGATCAAAGAGGAAGGGAAAGGACTGGTTGAATCGGTCTGGATTTTTGATTACTATAAAGGGAAAAAGATGGGTCCGAACGAAAAGGCCTTGGGATTCAGGGTTTGCTACCGATCCGTTGAGGGGACGCTGGACGGGACAAAGGTAAACGAATTGCACGAAAGAATTATCGAGCGAATTCGTCGTGACACGGGAGGAAAACTCCGGGAGGGTTAGGCCGTGAACTGGATACCTGAGGACAAACGTTTTTTTCGCATTGGCGAGGTGAGCCGGATCATCGGAGTTGAACCCTATGTATTACGGTACTGGGAGTCGGAATTCTCCCAAATAAGACCCCGCCGGGCTGACTCCAACCAGCGCACCTACCAGCGGAAAGACCTTGAGATAATCATGGAAATCAAGCGGCTCCTGTATGAAGAAAAAATGACTATCGAGGGTGCAAAGAAGAGGCTGAGGCAGAAGGATGTCCTGGCCGCCCGGTCCCCGGAATCCGTCCTCTCCGACGTAGAATACGAACTCAAGGAAATCCTCCACATTCTCACTTAACCGCAATGCCACGCACATTTGGCCTTCCTCAAGCCTTCTCGTGAGGACTCATGACAAGGACTTTCGGAGGGAGACGGGTAATCTTCCGGTGACCATTTTCCGTGACAAGAACGACATCCCTGGAACGCAGGGAATACTGATCTCGAACGTGTGTCTCTGAAAAAAGCGTGAGGACCATGCCCTGTTTGAGGATCTGCTGGTTCCCCTCGGTAATGATGGGAGGCTCAACCAGCTCCAGGCCGATCCCGTTGCCGAGTATCTTTTTCCCTGCCATCCCACGGCCTGGAGCATTCCGATCCAGGCCCAGGACCCGGGCCTTTTCCAGGGCAAGGTGAAACAGCAGGTCCGCGGGTATCCCCGCTTTGACCTCCGCAAGGGTTTCTCCCTGGAGGTGCAGGACAAGCTCAACCAGGTCATTCATTGACCGGTCCAAGGGACCAATAGAAGAGATCCCTGATTCTTGGATATGGTAGCCATTCACGAAAAACCTGGACTCCAGCGTGATGGGCTCCCCCCGATTCAGCCTGCCTTTCGGCTCAATGTCCAGGCAATTTCCCTCCCGGACGGAGGGGAGGGCGTGCACCCAGTTTGTGCCCATTCGGGATTTGGCAAGGAGGGAGAGGGGAAACCCACTCTTTTGATAGTCCCTGATGCGCAGGGCCGCCCCGTGACCGATGGACCTTGCAAAGGATTCTGCCCGAGTGGATATCTCGATATCCATGTCTCCCGGTTTCATGTGCTCGGTGATGTAGTCGAACAGTTGCAGGGATTTTTCCGCGGCAATTTCCATCTGGGCCAGCTCCCATTTGGATTTTATTGAGCGGACGGCGTGTATCGCGGGAGACCCGTCCACGCATTCGGCGTCAGCAAACAACTTCTTGTAGAATTGAAACTCCCGCATGGGCATGACATCCCACTCGAAACCAAGCCTGGGAGGGAGCTTTTCCTGATGATTGATGATGATTCCAGGGATGTCTCTAAAGGATTGAACGCCAAAAATATTATTGAGAGGTGATTCTTCAAGGGCCCTCGGGAGGAACTTTTTCACGAGGAGGAGCGGTTCTCCTTCAGCCGGGATGAAAACGGATGCATTCTGGGCGGTCCCGGAAAAGTAGAGGACATCTATCCGTTGAACAACGAAAAGGGCGTCCATATTCCGGGTGCGCATTTCGTGTTGCACCCGCTTTATGCGCCACTGGATTTCCTCTCCCGGTACCCTGAATACATTGAGGTTTGAATTGTCTTCCATCATCTCCGCGCATGGTGTATCATAATTATTGAAAGTGCAAAAGGTACTGTCCAAAACGCCGTACCATATGTCAAAGGAATAGTCACCCTCTTTTGTCACTTGCTTTTGTCGGTGAATTGTTGGTTTGAAACTAGGGGCAGGGGAATCTTTTCTCCCTGACGAGCCTCCCGGGCTGGTATTTTCAGTGACTTATCCATGGGGGAGTTTTACCCCCTCCGCATTCCAGTCCTCAGGAAAAAACGCCCTGAGGACCTGGCTGCGGCTTCCCCCATGGATAAGTCACTGAAAATACGAAGCCCTCCCGACAGTCAGTGGATAAAAGCCCCCGCTGCCCCTAGCCGGTGGTAGTTATCTGAACATTCATGGGGTCGTAAAGAGCTGGTTTATTGCTATTTTGCGGCATCCTATGAGCAACGAAGTCCGGTCGAACCTAGCACTCCTTTTCAGGTCCTGGTGCTTTGGGGTACCAGAGGATTTTGTATGAAGAGCAGGTGAACGGGATGTTCCTGAAGCGGCGTCATTTCGGTCTTGGAACAGGACAGTGGAAGGGACGAAATCCGCAGCGACCGGAGTCATGGACGACGGAGGGAGCGTAGCTTCAGGAATATGCTGTTTGCCTGCTCACCGGGGTCACGGGATGAATTATGACTTCGTTAGAAGTGAAAAATAGGACGAGAGGCCATGTTAACTGAAGAAGGTGTCATTGAAAAAGTTTTCGCGGATCGGGCCACCGTCCTGCTCAGGAGGAGTGCGGCGTGCGCCCATTGTGATTCTCAAGGAGCCTGCGAGGTGGCGGATGAGAAGAATATGCATGTTGTGCTGGCGAATGATCTCCACGGTGGTGTAGGCGACCGTGTCGAGATCAGCCTGCCCGCCCACTCGCTGCTGAAACTCTCCCTGGTGGTCTATTTTGTTCCGGTCGTGGCGCTGATCATCGGGGCCGCCCTCGGGGACTCGTGGGGCCCTCTTTTTGAGGTAAAAGCGGCTACGGGTTCCATCATTGGAGGCGGAGCGGGCCTCTTTGGTACCTATCTCCTCATGAAGTGGGTGAATCGTATCGCAAGATCAAAGATGGAATATCGACCGCGAATGACGCGGATCATTGATACTGAACCCCTTCAACCCGACGATAGCAAATCAGACCACACTGGAGACACCTTCTTGACTCGTTCAACGCCTGTTCCTCCGTCAGGCCAAGAATGATCTCACGGGATGGATCATTGATCCTTTCGGTTTCGGATATCTCTGCCATTTTCTGCCGCGGGAACTGTTTTATCGGTTCCAGTTCATTGAGGCTCAAGACCTCAGTAAACTTTCGAATCATATTGGGGGGGGCTTCAACCGGTTCACCGGTCAGAAAGCGGTGCACGGAAGCGGCCGCCCTCCTGCCTGCGCCGATTGCCTCAATGACAGCCCGGTAATCGGCCACGGCTTCTCCTGGCCGAAAGATCCCCTTGTCTTCCCTGGCGAAAGGCCCCGGGTAAGGGGTCAGGGTTTCCCACATGACCGGTACTTGGGGTGGTGTTTTCTCTCCTTCTTCCTCATTTTCTCTGACTTGCGGCACGTAAATGAGCTCCGGGAATCTGCCCGCACCGGTCAGCAAGAGATCAACGGGGATATCTTCCTGTGAATTTTCTCGGCGGTCGAGATGTTCGACAGTGACACCCTGCAATGCATCTCCCGTGCCCATCATCTTTAGGGCGGTACATTGAAACAGGAACTGGATTCCCTTTTCTTTCGCGCTCTTCATAACCTTTTCCGGGTAGGGCGCAGACTCCTCGGTGCCCCGAAAAACCAGGTACACTGCCTTTGCTCCTTCGTTCATACAGACCTCAGCGGCCTGTATGGCTGCGCTTCCGCCGCCCAGGATCATCACCTGTCTCCCCGGTTGGGGCTTCTTCCCGCGCCGGTAATCGAGGAGAAAGTCAACCAGGATCTGGACGCCGGGGAGCGGGATCACATCTTCATCCCGTTGTTTTTCCCGGACCAGGGTGTCCCATCCACCGGTTGCGACAAATACCGCCCTGCATCCTTCCTCCAGGAGGGAGTGTATGGCGATGTCTCTCCCCAGCTTTTTTCCTGTTTGTGCTTCAACACCCGCCTCCAAGATACCCTCGATATCCCAGTCCAACACCTTCCTTGGAAGCCTGGATCCGGGGAGTCCCAGGTGAAGAATTCCTCCCAAGTGCTCTTCAGTTTCGTAGACCGTCACATCGTGTCCCAAGCGGTTCAGGGCATAGGCTGCGGTCAGGCCCTCTGCCCCTCCCCCGATAACGGCGGCACGGCACTGGGTTTCCGGGGCCCTCGGGATCTGGACATGTTGGCCGGAAGTCATTTCCTGGTCCGTTGCAAATCGCTTCAGGCTGTTTATGCCGACCGGTTCATCCACCAGGTTTCGCCGGCACGCCTCCTGGCATGGCTCGACACATATTCGCCCGCACACGCTGGGGAAGGGATTTGACTCTTTGATGATCTTGACCGCGTCGAGATACTTTCCGTTGGAAATTTCCCTGATATACGCCGGGATATCTATTCCGGCGGGGCAATTGCGCTGGCAGGGGGCGGTGCATTGATCAGTGGTGTATTCCGCCTGGATACGGCGCGTGTTTGAGGTAAGGGTGATAATGTGCCGGGGGCAGACCCGCTCGCAGGTTCCACACCCGGTGCACAGATCTTTGTCTACCACGGGAAGATGATCCGGTCCCATGGAAAGTGCTCCAAACGGGCAGGCCCGCACACAGGTGCCGAGGCCGATGCACCCGATGGGGCAGATTTTGGATCCGCCATTCAGAAGCATGGCGGCACGACAGTCGTTAAACCCATCATAAATGTATTTCAGATCAGCTTTTTCAAGGCCGTATGTGCATCCCGGTTTCGCGATGTCCGGTTCACGTTCCCGGATTTCCATCCCCACAACTGCGGCTATCTGGCCATGGACTTCGGCGGTACATACCACACAGACATTCGGAGGTGCCTTGCCCGTGGCGATTGCCTGTGCCGACGCGCTGCACCCGGGGTAACCACACCCGCCGCAGTTGGCACCGGGAAGCAGTTCTTCAACCTCGAGAATTTTTGGGTCCACGTAGACATAGAAAATCTTAGAGGCAACAGCGAGGCCGAGACCCGATAGAAGCCCAATTCCGCCGATAGTCAACAGTGCTGCGAGCATCTCTTATCTCCATTTTTTTTCAATATCAACACACCAAGATATCAAGTTTCATCCCACCAGGCCTGCAAAGCCCAGGAAGGCCAATGCTAGGAGTCCAACGGTTATGAGCCCAATGGAAGTGCCGCGAAGATGCACTGGAATAGGCGCAGTTGCAGACCGTTCCCGTATCCCGGTCAGGATAATAAGCGCTATTCCATATCCTACGCTGGCGGCGAAGGAATACACCAGGGTTTTCACAAAATCGTATTCGTTTTGCACGGCAAGGATCGCAATGCCGAGCACGGCGCAATTGGTGGTGATCAAGGGAAGGTAGATTCCCAGGGCCTGGTAAAGGGCCGGCACTGATTTTTGCAGGAACATTTCTACCAGTTGCACCAGTGCGGCAATGACCAAAATAAAGGCAATGGTCTCCAAGTACTCCAGGTCAAAGGGTACCAGAAGGTACTTTTCGACGATCCACGTTGCGCCGCTGGCCATAACCACGACAAAGACCACCGCCATGGCCATCCCGATGGCGGTATCTATTCTCGTGGAGCACCCGAGAAAGGGGCAATTCCCCAAGTACTGCGCAAGGACGATGTTATTAACAAAAATGGCTGCGACAAGGAGAAGTAGATAATCAGTCATGGTTCAGTCCTTTATTGAGATAAATAGCTAATGTCCTTTCTGCTTGGAGCTGATGAAATTCATAAGAGCCAAAACAAGCCCAAGGCATAGAAAGGCTCCAGGGGGCTTTAACATGATGCCGAATGGCTGAAATGAAGACCACATGACCGACATCCCGAACAGAGTGCCGTGTCCAATGATTTCACGTATTCCTCCCAACACGAACAAGGAGATAGTATAGCCGATACCGATACCAAGACCATCGACCAGGGACGGAAGCACAGGATTCTTTGAGGCAAACGCCTCTGCCCGGCCAAGAATGATACAGTTGACCACGATAAGAGGGACAAAGATCCCCAGGGCCTTATACAGGGGGTAAAAATAGGCTTGCATGTATAGCTCTGCCAGTACCACAAAGGAGGCAATAACCACAATAAAAGCTGCGATCCGTACATTCCTCGGAATAAATTTCCGAAGCATGGATATGAGAAGGTTTGAAAACACCAGAACAGCGGTGGTTGCCAGCCCCATGCCGATTCCATTCTTGGCCGATGTCGTTACGGCCAGCGCTGCGCATATCCCCAGAACAAGACGGAAAGGCGGAATTTCATTCCAGAGACCCTTGGTAAATTCCTTTGTAAGGCTCATTAACCGACCTCCTTCTTCACCTTTGGAAACATTTCTAATGCTTTCCTCACGGCCTTTACAACCCCTTTGCTGGAAACGGTAGCTCCGCTGACCGCATCGATTTTTCCGCCTTTGGCCGAAAGGGTCAGATTGTCTGAAAGGGTCATTCCCTTGAATTGTTTGGTAAACGCGGGCTCTGCAACTCTGGAGCCAAGGCCTGGGGTCTCTGAATTTGTCATGATGCTAATCCCTGTGACTGTCCCCTTGGTATCAACGCCCACCATGACGTCAATAGGCCCCTCATGACCCATTCCCGCAGCGTCATACGCCAGCCCAACAATCGCGCCACCTTTTTTTGCCAGGAAGATATTTTTGTTAAGTGGACGTCCTTTCTTGTCTTTCCCGATCTTCAATACGACACGATCCTTAATGGGATCATTATCATAATTGGTCAGCACGGCCTTAATAGACGGTGCCTCGACATATTTCAGGAGTTGATATTCACGGGGTGCCTTTGTGTCTTTGTTTGCGTATGCCAGCACAAGCGCGGAACAGGCGCATATGACAGTCAGGACCACAACCATTCTGATTAGATCACGCAATTTCTTTCAACCTCCCCACGGTTCTCGGTTTCACTTTGTCCAGTAGCGGTGTTACTGAATTCATTAAGAGTATTGCGAACGGCACGCCTTCCACATAAGCCCCCCAAGTTCGTATGATGATGGTGAGAACCCCGCATCCAATCCCATAGAGAATCATTCCGGGGCCTGTGACCGGACACGTCCCTTTTTCAGTGGCGAGAAAGAAGGCGCCGAGGAGCATCCACCCGGAAAGAATATGGAAGGTTGGTGAAGCATAGGTCTCAGGGTCGATTTGCTGGAAGATCAGTGCAAAAACCCAGGCGGAGGCTATAAAAGAAAAGGGTATGTGCCAGGTTATCCGCCTCTTATAAAGCAGATAGGCCCCACCCAGCAGAATAGCCAGGGCACAGGCGGTCCCGATTTCAGCAGGTACATTTCCCAGGAAGAGGTCCTTCCAGGGAAGATCAACAATTTCATCCAGGCCGTTTTCTTTCAGGCTGATAAGTGCCGGGTCTGAGAGGATCTCTCCTGGTGTCAGGAGAAAATGAGGACTCGGCATAGGGAAATTAGTAAGAACATCCTTGTAGGAAATACTCAAACATGCCCATCCCACAAGGACCGAATTAAATGGGTGATTGCCAAGTCCGCCAAACAACTCCTTTCCCACGAGAATAGCGACAAACGCTCCCAATACCGGTATCCACCAGGGGTTCTGGGATGTAAGGATGAGGCCCAGCAGGATACCGGTGATGAGGGCACTTCCGTCGCTCACCCGGACTTCCCTGCCGATGGCCTTCTGCCAGAGATACTCTGTGAGTATTGCCGACACCGCACTCAAGGCGACAATCAGCAGCGCGGACCATCCGAAAAAGAACCACCCGCCGAAGATGGCAGGAACAAGTGCCAGCACTATATCGAAATGCATCTTTTTCAGGGAATCTCCTGAATGGAGATGGGGTGGCATGGAAACGTGGAAATCGGGTTTTTTCATGATACTTTCCTCGCAGCTTCAATCTCTCTCTTGCCGAAACAAATGAGCTGGACCATGGGGCGATTGACCGGGCAGACATAAGAGCATATGCCACATTCGATACAGGAAAAGATATCCAATCTTTCGGCCGCATCGAATTTCCCATATTCGCAATTCTTACTGAGCTCGTTTGGCAGGAGTTTCATGGGGCAGTGGCGGACACAGTACCCGCAATTCATGCAGGGCTCATTAGAGTAGTGGATTATTTCCTGCTCGGTTTGCAGGACAATAGAGTCGATTTCCTGCGTCACGGGGACGTCGAGCCGGTGGAGTGCTGTCCCAAGCAATGGGCCTCCGCACAGCACCTTGGCCAGGCCTTGTTTTGAAAGGGAGAGTGACGCGAGGATATCTTCGATCAAGGTCCCCTCCCGCACGCGTACCAGGGTGTCAATACCGGATGATGGCGCCGTCACCTGGACCACCACGTCGAGAGACGGAATTTCGCCGCGAGCAGCACCCCGAACCTTCAGGGCTGTTGCCACATCAACAACAACCGTGCCAAATTCTCTGGCACCCCCGGAGTTGGGAGGAAGTTCCTGGCCGGTCAAGAATGGGACCAGGAGAGGCTCGAGCCCAACGGGATAAAGGTTCGGACAAAACACAGGCTCGGCACCGTGTTTGCGAAGTCCCTGCAAAAACTCATTTGCAAGCTCGGCTCCCTTTGAGACCGCAAAAAAGATCCGAGAAGCCCCTGTTGTGTCTTTGAGGAGGGGAATGCTCTCAAGGATTTCCGTTGCGTAAAGTCTGATCATTGCCTTTCGGAGCCAGACGCCCGGCTGACGGTCAATGCCATTGATAATAAGAGAATGGATGGGCTTTTCGAGCGCGGGTGAGAAAGGCGCAAACGTGGATGGAATCAGGTCCGGTTTCCGTAAACGCAGGGCCAGGGGCATTGGAGAAGGATCAACTTCCCGAATGTCTCCAGCCTGGATCCACCGCATGATTTCGTGAAGATCTTCTTGAGGTACAACATCTCTCGGGGGAGGAGTGTCCTTCTCGGGAGATTCAATCAGTAAAGCCGACCCTTCATTTCCAGATGCTGTGGGCCACGAAGCAACGGTGGAGACTCGTCCCGAGACCGAAGCGATCAGAGGCGGAAGCCATTTCTGAGGCCCTTTGGCGATAGGTTGGCCTGCCTGCACGTGATCCCCAGGTGAGACGATGGGTATCATTTTCCCGAATCGGGTAACAAGCGGCAGGATGACACGTTCCGGGAGTGGGATGTCTTCAATTTCAGCACTCGCAAAACGGTCGGTTTCTAATGGGAAGGAGATTCCTTTCAGTCTTTTCATAGAGTCACCACGATGATTCCTAGAGTAAGTTGACGGCTTTGAAAACAGTCCATCTGTTCCGCCGGATAAACTCGCACGTATCAATAATATCAGCCTGCTTCCGATATCTTGTGAAATCTGGAACGTATGCCATTTATAGAAATCTAGGCTGGTTTGTCAAGGACGTTTTTTGATGATTTCCCAAAAAGTTAATCTTCCGCCAAGCGGTTTCTCCGCCGCAACAGACTCGATTTTTGAGTATAATGCTCACTGAAAAAGTCCCGCTTTGCGGGAGGCAGAAAAATTGGGCTATACGGGTTACTTTAAGCTGTGTCAACCAGGGCCGCCAAAATAAATTGAAAGGTGTCACAATGATGACGCACAAAACCTTTTTTAAATTCGAATTGTTTACGGTTCTCGGGACAAGATGAGCAATGTGATCTTCCGGGGCAAGTAGGTGCAATGGCACAGATATTGCTATCTGATTAAGAATGGTTGTAGGAATTTTGTCCTCCAATAAATCATAGCCATTGAAGGTATCCCAAAGAAAAATGACATCATTTTTTGGAAAAAAAGAGACCGCATCACATCCCAGATATGCGAAACGAAAAGATGTTCTTTGGGCAGTGACGCCTCCGATCGTGATCATCCTCTTGTTCGGTCTTGCCATCTGGTTATTTTTTCTCCCGTCGTTCAAAATGAATATCCTCAATGAGCGGCGCCACATGCTTGCCCAGATGACGCAGCTTTGCTGGGACATTATGAATGACCTTGAAAAACAGGTAAAAAACCATGAACTGACCAGAGATGAAGCGCAGGCGAGGGCAATTCGCGAGATCGAAGTAATGCGCTACGGCCAGGGGTTAAAGGATTATTTCTGGATCAACGATATGAGCGGGTTCATGATCAGGCACCCCTATCGCAAGGACCTGGTTGGACAGAATATCATAAATATGGTCGACTCAAGCGGAAAATACTACATGCGTGAGTTCTTGAGCGTGGTAAAAACATCAGGCAAGGGTTTTGTTGATTACTTGTGGCAGTGGCAGGATGATCCCAGCAGAATTGTTCCAAAGCTCTCTCATGTCAGAGGATTTAAACCATGGGGATGGATCATCGGAACAGGGATGTATCTTCAGGACATGTCTGCAAAAATGGCAGCAATGACGAGGAAATTGAACACCGTTTTTCTGGGGATTTTCATCCTCATTGGCCTTATACTCTTTTACAATATCCGAAAGACTCTCGCTGTTGAACAAGAGCGTGATAAGGCTGGAGACGCGCTGCGGGAAAGTGAATTGAAGTTCAGAAGACTGGCTGAAACCGCGCCGTTCGGCCTCACAATAAGTGATACTGAGGGGAAATTTGAGTACATCAATCCAAGATTCACCGAGATATTCGGATATACGATTAAAGACGTGCCCGATAAGAAAACGTGGTTTGAGAAGGCCTATCCGGAGTTGGACTATCGAAAGCAGGTGATGGAAACCTGGACACGGGATAGCAGCGAACTGCAATTGAAAGGCGGTGTTTCAGAACGGATCTTTGAGGTGACCTGCGGAGATGGTTCGCGCAAGACCATACGATTTCGAAATGTGTCCATTGCAAAGCAGAAACAATCTCTTACGTATGAAGATATCACCGTTCAGGAAGAGGCAAGGCAAAAACTTCTTGAAAATCAGAAGAAGTACAAGCGTCTTTACAAAAAGTCAAAGATGGAAGAACACCTTTACCGCTCCCTCATAGAATCCTCAGCAGACGCGATCATTATCTATGATCTCGATGGGAACGTGCAATATATAAGCCCTACGTTCACTGAGATATTCGGCTGGCCAGAGGAGGAAGTGCTGTCCAGGAGAATTCCTTTTGTCCCGGATGCGGAAAAGGCCGAAACCATCAGCATCATCGAGTCGGTGGTCAGGGAAGGAATTGCGTGTCGGAATTTTGAGACGAAGCGACTCACCATGGATGGGGATATCGTGGAGGTGAGCATCAGCGCTTCCCGCTACAACGACTATCAGGGAAATCCGGCCGGGACGCTGGTAATTATCCGGGATATAGCAGAAAAGAAGAAACTGGAAGCCCAACTCCAGCAGGCGCAGAAAATGGAAGCAATCGGGACCCTAGCGGGTGGTATCGCGCACGATTTCAATAACCTGTTGATGGGGATCCAGGGAAACGCGTCTCTCATGCTTATGAAGGTTGAAGAAGACCATCCCATTTATGAAAAGCTGAAAAGCATAGAAGATCAGGTACAGAGCGGAAGCAAGCTGACCGGCCAGCTCCTGGGATATGCGCGGCAGGGGAGGTACGAAATAAGGGCCATCAACATCAATGATATTGTGAAGGAGACTGCTGACACCTTCGGGAGGACAAAGAAAGAAATATCGGTACATATGGAATTGGATCAGAATCTCCGTGGTATTGACGCGGACCGGACCCAGATTGAACAGGTTCTCCTGAACCTTTGCGTGAATGCGTGGCAGGCGATGCCCGGCGGAGGAGATCTCTTCATGGAAACGCACAATGTGAGTTATGCGGAGATGAGAGGGAAGGTTTACAAGGTAAAAGAGCGTGATTATGTCCTGCTCTCAGTTCGTGATACTGGTATAGGAATGGATCAGAAGATTGTGGAAAAGATCTTTGACCCATTTTTTACCACCAAGGGTATGGGCCATGGAACCGGGTTGGGTCTGGCTTCGGTATATGGGATCATCAAGGGACACGGAGGATATATTGACGTGGAAACCAAGAAAAGGAAGGGGAGCACATTCAGCATCTACTTTCCTGCCTCCTCCCGAAGCCTGGCAGCTGAAAAGGAAATGGTGGATAGCGCGGCGGGGCAGGGGGTCGGCACTATTCTGTTAGTGGATGATGAAGAGACGGTCGCGACCGTGGCCCTGGAACTACTCGAAGCGCTTGGATACACGGTATTGGTGGCACGGGATGGAGAATCGGCCATCAATATATACAAGCAGAACAAAGAAAAAATTGCCCTTGTGCTTCTTGATATGGTCTTGCCAGGCATGGATGGAGGAGCAATATTTAATGAATTAAAAAAGATAAATCCACAAGTTCGTGTTTTACTTTCAAGTGGATACAGCGTGAATGGACAGGCCCAGGAGATCCTTGACCGTGGCTGCAAGGGGTTCATTCAAAAGCCTTATCGGGTGAATGCCCTGAAAAAGGCAATCGACGAAATACTCGCCACCTGAAGCAAAACGCAGACAATCCTTACTTCCTGCAAGAATATCATTCCCGCGAAGCTTATCCTCGACATTTTGCGTACTTTGGAGTTCAAGAATGAACAAAAGGTCAAACAGGATATGCTCTTTTTTCTGAGTGACCGACGGGAGGGCTTCGTATTTTCGTGACTTATTTATGGGGGAAGCCGCAGCCAGATCCTCAGGGCGTTTTTTCCTGGGGACTGGAATGCGGAGGGGCAAAACTCCCCCGTGGATAAGTCACTGAAAATACCAGCCCGGGAGACTTGGAACGGAAGAAAAAGGAGCATGTCCTGTAACACTGAAATGAATGTTTTCTGTAAAAGTACGGGTTAGACAGATGAACACTTTTTATGATTCCTTCATAATTGATCCATCATAATTGAGCTGAAAAAACAGTCGAAACTTGATAGAATGTCATATGCATTATGAAGGTCCCATCTACAGGCCGCCCAGCGAAGCAGACAGTTTACTCATCCAGGCCACCGTTGGATGCCCCCACAATAAGTGCACGTTCTGCATGGTGTATAAACAGGGACCCGCTTACAGGGTAAGGCCCGTCAAGGATATAAAAAATGACCTGGATGAGGCGAAACAGTTGTACGGATCGGGGATAAGAAGCCTCTTCTTCCCGGCAGGGAATACCATTGCCATGCCCACGACCGAACTTGCTGAAATATGCACCTATGCAAAGTCTCTTTTTCCGGCATTGGAGAGAATTACCGTTTACGGCTCCTCGCGATATATCTACGACAAAGGTCCTGAGGCATTGCGTGTGCTCCGGGAGAGCGGGTTGAGTCGAATTCATGTCGGGTTTGAAAGCGGGGACGATGAAGTCCTCCGAAGTATCAAGAAAGGCGCTGATGCAACTATGCAGATTCAGGCCGGTATCTGGGTCCGTGAGGCGGGAATCGAACTCAGCGAGTATGTGATACTCGGAATCGGGGGACGGAATCGAACCAGTGAACACGCCCTTCATACTGCAACGGCATTGAGCAAGATAGATCCCCACTTCATCCGCTTACGCACCTTTCTCCCGAAAATCAACACACTCCTGTTGCATCAGATTCAAAAGGGAAAATTTCAGATGCTTTCCCCCCATGGGGTATTGCGGGAAACAAGGCTGCTGATCGAGCATCTGGAAGTGACCTCCGACATTTTGAGCGACCACTACACCAATTACGCCGATGTCCACGGGAAAATGCCGCGGGACAAGGACCGGATGCTCCAGGTTATTGATGAATGTCTCACGCTTGACGAATCTTCTTACAGGCCTGTCTACATTGGAACGCAGTAATTTCATATTGTCTAAAGGAGGTGCAACAGCCGGAACAGATGGTCTCCCGCAAAAAGGTGGGAGAGGGCAAGCATGGGATACACCAGGACCCGGTTGAGGATTCCCGTATGGGCAAAATTATCAAGGAGCACCACGGCAATCAGAAAGAAGGCCCCGTAACGCCTGAACCTCCGGTAAACCGATGAAATGGAGTTTGGGAGGATATTTTCCAGGATGTGGGATCCATCTAAAGGCGGGATCGGGATGAGATTGAATAGTCCCAGGCCCACATTCATGAGGACGAGGTAGACGAGCACCTTTTGATATACTTCAAAAGGCAAAAGAAAATAACGCACAAAAATGCCGGCCACAAATGCTGCAGATAGATTAGCAATGGGTCCACTCATGGACATAAGAACGATATCTCTACGGGGATTTTTGAAATACCGCGGGTCAACCGGCACCGGTTTTGCCCATCCGAAATTAAAAAGAAAGAGGCAGATCGCCCCCAGGGGGTCAAGATGGCTCAATGGATTGAGGGTAAGCCTCCCATGCTCTTTGGCCGTCGGATCTCCAAGAGAGAGTGCGGCCTTCCCATGACCGTATTCATGTATGGTAATGGCAAAAAGGAGAACGGGTATTCTGACAATCCACTCAGTGATATTCACCGACATATAGTGTTTCCTCCAGGATTTTCCGAATTTTCTCACATCGTAACAACAAATTGAGTTCTCAGCAAGTGTCAAAGCATGGCCTGTAAACACGGAATTGCCAGAAAGTCATGGACAATGAAAAGGGACCTTTGAGAATGTGATGAAGATTCCTCTTGAAAAAAAAAGAGACTTCTTTCACAATATCAGACAAAATGTCATTTTCGGGAGGTGGTTTTCATGACTTTGCGGCGGGTTGAATTTGCAGGATCCTGGTATCCGGGGGAAGAGACGGAATGCAGGAGATCCATCGAGATGTTTGAAACAGATTCCGAACCCTGCCCCCTGCCGGAAAAAGATATTCTGGGGGGCATAGTGCCCCACGCAGGCTGGGTGTTCTCCGGGTCCATTGCCTGCAATGTGATACAATGCCTTGGGAAGCAGAAACCATGTAACACTTGCCTTGTTTTCGGCAGGCACCTTCTCCCATCGAGCCCCCAGTATATTATGGCAGATGGTGCATGGGAAACACCTTTCGGACCGGTGGAGATAGATGCGGAAGTCGCCAAGGCCCTCATGTCCGATTTTTCATTTATCGTGGAAACACCGGATAGACATGATCAGGACAATACTATTGAATTGCAGCTCCCTTTCATTAAATACTTTATGCCTGACGCAAAGATTGTTCCCTTGGGAGTTCCACCGGCACCCACTACGCTCGAAATAGGGAGAAGGGCGGCGGAGATATGCCGGGAAAAGGGTCGCAACGCCCTTGTCGTGGGCTCAACGGACCTGACGCATTATGGGTACAATTATGGTTTTTTGCCGAAAGGGACCGGGGAGCAGGCCCTGGAATGGGTCAAAACAGTCAATGATCGGCGGGTCGTGGGCCTGATGGTTGAAATGGATGACGAACAGGTGATAAATGAAGCGCTGAACAATGCGAATGCCTGCTGTTCAGGGGCTGCTGCGGCCGCTATCGCCGCCGCCCGTGAACTGGGCGCCCGGAAGGGGAAGATCATTAAATACGCGACAAGCTATGACGTGCACCCTGATAGCAGCTTCGTAGGGTATGTGGGCATCGTTTTTAGCCGTTAGGATCGTAAAGATAACTCAATCCGATCCGGTCGTTGGTTCAAGCGTTTCACAGGAATAGCGAGCAGAGATATTATGAAAAAATTCCTTGAAAAACTTCATGCGGTTTTCGTGAACGGTTATGATACGCAGGTTCCTGAAGACAGCCCCTCGCGGAACGGGAAAACAGGGTCTCGTGTTTCTGAAAAAGAAGAATCAACAGGTCAAAATCGAATCAAGATCGATTTCCTTATCCACGATCTCAAGGTGCCCCTTGCGGTTATCGAGGCTGGGGTCAGCTCCTTGTTGAACCGCCAGGAAAAATACGGTCCGCTCACTGAAAAACAGATAAAGGTCTTGCAGAGGGCACTCAGGAACACCAAGGTAACCCAGAATCTCGTTGCGGATGCGCTTGAGTTGGGAAGATCACGAAAAGGCATCATGAATCTCTCTGCCGTGCGGTTGTCACATTGTTTCGGGGAAGCGTTTATTGAACTTTTTGACCTGAACAATTCCGCGCTATCTGAAAAGATAAGGGCCTGCCGATCTCTTGATCAGCTCAAGGAAATATTGCAACCTGAGGGGCTTATCCTTGAAATCGATGAAAGGCTGTGGAGTGCCAAGCTTCCACTGGACGAAGGCAAAATAAAGCAAATCGTGCGAAATCTCTTGAGTAATGCTCTGAAATACCGAAAAAGAGAAGTTTCACTGTGTGCCTATGAGGAGCAGGGAAGTCTCCTTGTTTGCATAAAAGATGATGGAGAAGGCATTCCCGCCAAGTATCAGAAGAAGATATTCGATTGCTATTTTCAGATGGATCCAAGTGAGACCTGTCCGGTCCGAGGGCACGGCCTGGGGTTAGCGGGCGTGATGGTATTGTTGGAAGATATGGGCGGCAAGATGACGCTTTCAAGCGATGAAGGGCAAGGGGCTGAATTCGTTGTCAGGATCCCTCTTCCAGGGGCTTGAAACCCCGGCCTTTCCCCTCTTGCCGGAATGGCCTACATGATCTTGCCTAGTTCGTCTTTGGAGACCCGGAAGGTCCTGTCAAATTGATCCCAAAATTCCCGGTCTTTTTCTCTCCAGTCAGGACCGAATTTCTTGTCAAAAAATGGTTTCAGTCTCTGGAACCATTTCGATTCTCTGGTTTCTTCTTCAGCTTCTTTTATAATATCGAGAAGATAGGTGCCGATATCCGCGATTTTGTCCTTGGGGATATAGGAACTCGCCCCTTTCTTGATGGACTTGATCAGGTTGTCAGGGCTCAAGGCGTGTGCGGTGAGCATCAGGGAAGGGATTCCTTTGCTGGTCGCCAGTTCCAGCAAATCATACCCGCGCACTCCCATGATATCCAATACCGCAACATCATATCTGTTTTTCTCCAGAAATTTCTTGGCGGTTTCATAATTGGGGGCTGAGTCGATCAGGCACATATCCAAAATCTCTTCCAGAGTTTCAAGGATATCGGGTTCGTCGTCGACAATCAGTATGTGTTTATCTTTCAGTATTTCCTGCTGATCGGGCATTATGGACCTCCATTGGAATAGTGGATTTCAAGAAGAGATCATGAGCGTTTCATCAACATTGCGCAGGATAGTAACCCGAAGGTAATAATTAGTCAACGGTTTATGAACATTTTGTGGGGGAGAGCAAAAGCTAATCGTGGGTGCGACCGGGAGGTCGCATCGGCGGAGTAAAGTGATAACATGCTGTGTAGAAGCAACGTCGTCGTTGCGACTGGAAAAAATGAATCAAGAGCGGCAAGGGAATATGGTACCCCAAAGGCAAAGGTATTCGAAAATGCATTGACAGCACCGTGGACATTCCTTAACGTGATATTGTAAGGCAAGGTGAGGGCACGCCCTCTAGCCCAGGATTTTAGAAAGAGGAGATACATTATGGATCTTGAGGAAAAGGCAAGAATTCGGCTGGAACACTGGATAACACACAATGACCACCATGAGGAGGAATACCAATTGTTTGCCGAACAGCTTGAATCGGCAGGTATGAAAGAGAGTGCCGGGCATGTCAGAGAAATGATAGCGCTTACCGGCCAGGGCACAGCATCGCTTCGAAAGGCCTTGGATGCCTTGGGATCGCTCAACAAGTAGATTTTTCATGCAGGAGGGAAGGACATGTGTGAAGCACATGCGTTCATCATCCAGAACGGTGAAGAAAAGAAGATTCTCGAAAACGTAGATCTAGTCGAATTTGAAGGGGATCAGGCAAAATTGGTGAATATTTTCGGGGAACAGAAGATCATCAAAGGACGGCTGAAGGTTTACGACAACGCCAAGAGCAAGATTGTTTTTGAGGCATTTTAAGAAACCTGAAAAACATATGGTGAAGAGGTCTTTATGATCGAGATGGTGGAGAAGGCCGCGAATATTCTTGTTCATTCCAAGATGACCATCGCCCTGACCGGCGCAGGGATCTCAGTGGAATCTGGCATTCCTGATTTCAGGAGCGCTGGAGGACTCTGGGAAAAATTCGACCCGGCTGAATATGCCACTATTGAAGCCTTTCGCTCTAATCCTGAAAAAGTATGGGAAATGCTTCGGGAAATGGAGGATGTTGTTCTGCGGGCCAAACCGAACAAGGCCCATATCGGCTTGGGAGAACTCGAAAAATTGGATTGCCTCCACCACATCATTACCCAGAATGTTGATAACCTGCATCAGGAAGGTGGCGCTCAGAACGTCATAGAATATCACGGGAACTCTGCGACCCTTTCATGTATCACATGTGGAAGACAATATCAGGCGGCTGAAAAAAGAGGAGAGCATGTCCCGAAGTGTGCGTGCGGAAGCATACTGAAACCGGATGTAATCTTTTTTGGGGAGGCCATCCCTCCGGAGGCGATGAATCGTTCCTTTCAGTTCGCCACGAGCGCACAAGCACTTCTGGTAATCGGGACGTCTGCCGTTGTTTCCCCCGCAAATACTATTCCCGAGGTTGCCAAACAAAACGGCGCGAAGATTATTGAGATAAACAAGGAAGAAACCCACCTCACCTCAACGCTCACGGACATTTTTCTTCAGGGGAGTGCAGGAGAAATCGTTTCAAGGTTGGTGGAGGAAGTGAAGAGGCTGAAAATGAAAATCTGAAGCTTATTGCTTTGGGTTCAGGAAGTCCTTCAACTGGATGATTTTAGAATCTTTATTGTCTGTTTCTCGCATCATTTCCCATGAACCGCGGACCTTTGCCTTCCTGAGTTCGCTGATCATTCCCTGCAGCTCGGGATTCTTTTCCACCAGGATCTGGATCTGCCGGTTCAGTTCTTTCCAGCTTGCATCCAGTTCTCCTGTATCCAAATCAAAACCGGCCAATGCCGACACCAGGGATCCGAGGTGCGAGAGAAGACCAAAATGGGTGGCCCCTTGGAGGTAATAGGGGCAATGGCACCACAGACTCATACAGGGAATCCCGGCCTTTTCCGCGGCGGCCTGAATGGTAGAGTGAATGGCGCTGGGACCCTGGTAGTTGATGGGAAGCACGTCCATATCTCGAAGCCGTTCGGAGAGGGTTTCATCCGACGCGATGCCGGAAACAATGGTGTCGGAATGAAGAACATTATCATACATGCTTCCGAGGGTGATAATCGTTCGCACGTGCATTTCCTGGGACAGGGCGAGTATCTCCTCTCCAAAATATTTCCATCGCAAGCTCGGCTCCTGGGCGTTGAGGATAATGAGGTCCACCTCCTGTGGGCTGCAGTGGGCGGCAGAGAAGGTCCCGCCGGGAGGGGCGAAATCCTTCAGTATGCCGTCTTTTATGAGGACAACAGGCCGGTTTTCATCATAGCGGTAGAATAAATCGGCATTAAGGGTTGCGAAAGATTCCGCTTTCAGTTTGCGAACCAGGTATGATGCCATTGTTTTTGAAACATCCATGGCATTTCCCCAACCGTCAAATCCCGCAATGAGGACGGGTTCTTTGGCGGGGGGCAATTTTTCTCCGAGAATGCCTTTTTCGAGCATTTTCCATCTCCCATATCCTTTTCTGCCAATGTCTCATCAGCATTCCGGATTGTCAAGTCCGCAACCGGCCTTTTGTGGAACCACGCGATTTTTGTTGACAAACAAAAAAAAATGTATACATTATTCCGGGTTAAAAAGACTGTGTTGCTTTGACTCCAGCGAATTGAGAAAGAGCTTTGACCATCAGGATTAAAAGGCAGGCTCTTGAAAGTGCCTGCAAGGAAATTATCGAGACAATCCTTTTCTGCCTCCCTGATGCCTTCAAGGGCACGGTGTATCAGATTGGCTCCCCTCCTCATATTACTGCCGAGAGAGTAACTTCAGGGATTATCGACGAAGACAAACAGCGGATTTCCTGGGGTTTACCTGAACGCTCAGACTACAATCCTCCCGGTAAAGTATGGCTGGACTACAGAGATCAACCCGACAGACCGTTGGAGGCAATGGCCTGGTGTGTTGCGCGACAGAGAAGCTGGACTTCGGAAGATCCTCAAACCGATCAGAGATCGGTCAGGCTTCAGACCGATGGTATCCGGGAAGATTTTCATCATATGGAACCGGTTCTCATCCGGAAAAAAGACCTCTATGCCAACAACCATAACCATCTGGACTATCCGAGAAATTATAAAGGGCTGACGCTGTGGGAGGACAGTGATTACGTGGTGGCCGCCGTGATCAAGATTCATTTCAGGCCCAATACCATCAAGATCGGGAGTCCCGAAACCCGTCTGATCAAAAGGCTCTCCAGGGCATTCGGAACTGAACTCCTTTCTTACCAGTTGCGAGAGGAATCCATTGCAGCCATGAATCAGCTCGCACAGGACAAACTGGATTCCTGCAACATCCTGGCGGATTCGCTTCGAAACGCCATCGCCAAATCCGGTCTTATTTTCTCCCTGATTAAACTGGAACTGGGGTGCCTTCGTGTTCAGTGGGAAAACCTTCTTTTCGAGCGAACGAATCGAAAAAACCAAAAGGAAGAGGCAATCCGGCAGCTGAATGCTATTCTCCAGAAAATAACTCAGAATGCCGAAGGACCTGTGCAGGAATTGCTGGAGGTGCAGAAAAAATTTCTGACTTTTTCTCTTCCACCCAAGGGCGGGGAGGCATGGGTCGATATGCAGATTGAAAACAGATGGTCCAGGCTGCTTGAAAAACTCTCCGGGGACGATGAATTAGCTGGCGCAGTGAGTCAGGCCCTTGAAAAGTTGAAGAAGTCCCTTCACCATGGTAAAGATCCGGCCCTTCTCGCTTCCTATGACTTCATGCCTGACCAGCTCAAGAAAGAGTGGGTCGAGTTGATCTATAGGGATCTGAAACAGGTGGACTTCGCCCATCTGGACCGGGTGATCCACATCCTCGGTGACCCCTCCCTCAATCTTCCTTTCCAGGAAAAATCCAGAAAGAGCCTTATCCATTTGAAAACGCTTTTTGAAATCATGGATCAACTGGAAAAAAGCACCAACAGTGTGTTGCAGCAGTTGTTGAACGGAGGGAAAAACGGGCATTCTGCCCCCTGTGCGCGTTCGTATCCATTGGAAGCCAATGCGCGAAGATAGTCGATCCTCCCAGTCTATCAATTCTTGATGAAATCTCTTTCAAAATGCGGTAAAGTACCTGAAACATTAGCGCCTGTAGCTCAGCTGGATAGAGCAGCGGACTTCTAATCCGCAGGCCGGGTGTTCGAATCACCCCAGGCGCACCATTCCATAAAACATCTCCCTCATCTCAAAAAAGGCCGGAAAATGGAGAGCCTTGCACAATTGTAATCTTCCTGAAAGGTGTGCGCAAGGTTTCATGACTAGGATAAAATGATCTGGAGACGGGAATCGGAATTGGTTGACAAGCGCGCTTTTCAACCTCGCGGGACAATCGTCCGAGACAAAATGGGGGATTGCAGTCACCTATGAAAAGACATATTCTTTGCATTAACAGCGGTTCATCCTCAATAAAATTCGCCCTGTACCGCATGGGGCCTGCGGAGGAACTCCTTGCCGAAGGAGCGGTTGAGCGCATTGGCATATCTGGCGGGCGACTCTGGCTGAAGGACGGCGGCGGGATAGCGCTTGTGAACAGGCATGAGGATTTCAGCCATCACGGTGCCGCGATCAAGGCCATGTTGACCGCCGCCATGGAAGACCAGCACCTCCCTGCTCCTGACGCCGTCGGGCATCGCCTGGTCCACGGCGGCCTCAAGCACACGGGCCCCGAGATGGTAACCCCGGAGTTGCTCACCGTCCTACGCGACCTCGTTCCTCTTGCGCCTCTGCACCTGCCAAGCGAAATTCGGGCCATTGATGCGGTGACTGCTCACTACCCTAAGTTGAATCAGGTGGCTTGTTTTGATACGGCGTTTCACCGCACCATTCCGGAAGTAGCCCAGCGCCTGCCCCTCCCTCGCACCTTCTGGCATGAGGGGATACGACGCTACGGATTTCACGGTCTTTCCTATGAGTATATCGTCACCACTCTTGGAGAGGCCGTTCGCGGACGAATGATTGTGGCTCACCTGGGAAACGGGGCCAGCATGGCGGCCCTCCAGGACGGACGGCCCCAGGACACCACCATGGGTTTTTCCGCAACAGGGGGGTTGATGATGGGCACGAGAAGCGGCGATCTCGACCCGGGAATCCTGCTCTATCTCATGTACGAGAAGGGTTATGACGCTTCCAGTCTCGAAAACCTTCTGGACAAACATGCAGGACTCGTCGGAGTATCCGGAATCAGCCCGGACATGAAAACGCTGCTCGATCAACGCGATAAGGAGCCCCATGCGGCCGAGGCCGTGGAGTTGTTCTGCTACACGGCCCGCAAGTTTATCGGGGCGCTCGCCGCGGTACTCGGCGGCCTGGACTCCCTGGTTTTTACGGGCGGCATCGGGGAGCGGGCCGGGCCGGTGCGGTGGATGATCTGCCACGGCCTTGACCACCTCGGAATCCGGCTGGATCCCCACCAAAATGACGCAGATGCAGCGGTTATTTCCTCGAAGGACAGCCCCTGTCTGGTGCGGGTGATTTCCACCAACGAGGACCTGATGATTGCCCGGCATACCCAAAGGCTGCTTTTCCCGGGCAGTGAAGGAGAAAGAGCATGAACATTGAATTCCATAATTTCGACGAGTTGC
>Ga0307419_10000328_pt1 | contig 23240 bp, 23 predicted proteins | sample SalMarWE160230MG_2_FD_202512 | JGI IMG/M metagenome (GOLD analysis project Ga0307419, IMG submission 202512) | Salt marsh sediment microbial communities from the Plum Island Ecosystem LTER, Massachusetts, United States - WE1602-30 | ecosystem: Environmental > Aquatic > Marine > Intertidal zone... | reverse complement strand
TATAAGACAGAATGCTGACATTGTAGTAGAGGGAAATGATTTAGGCGAAATTCTACCCGTTCTTGAAAAATACATGTAACAAGACTTTTGCACTTTTTTGAAAAACAGGGAGAAAATGTCAATTGAAAAAATGTTGTTGCTCCTCCTTACGTAGGCTGATTAATGGCAAAAAGTGCAAAAGTTTTGATGTAAATATATTACCTTAGAGATAGAGAACGTTGGCTCAATTAGTTGCTTGATTTAGACAACTTTCTCTTTATACATGCCAGCAAGGGCATATTTGATTCCATCAGCGCGGTCTGCACCTGTAGTTGATTTTGTAAGAATAGTTTATCGCCCCTAACTTCGTTTAATTGCTTTTCTAATAGATTTATTATCTTCTCCTGAGATTGAATCTTTTGTTTGAGGGGCAACATTTCGCTGTTATAAAGAGTATTATATACTTCACTGTAGACCTCATCTGATATACTATCTTCGTTTTTTAAATCATCATCTTTAGCATTATTGTCTAAAAATTGCACAATAGCCTCCTGTACAAGGTTGTTTCTTGACATCTCATGGCTTTCAATTTTGTTGTAAAGTTCTTTGTCCAATCTGATTGCTATTCCTTTTGTATCGTTCATGATCTCCCCCAGCTAATTTAGTGAATAACATTGGTATTACATAAATTTTTATTATTTTATACAAAAACCCATAACATTAGGTGATTGCACATCAAAGTTCCATTTATACCATCAAAGGTGAATATGCATGAGAAAATTAAGGAAAAAGAGATTTTGATATTTAATAGCCACCTATTTTCAAACTTGGATCACCCATAAGAGTAAACTCCTGGATAGTTTTGCAATCCATAAGAGTTGATGAGTCGTATGGTCTTTCCCAATTTACCTCCAAATTCCAATCTATCGGAAACTCGCTGATATAGTCTACCAATGTCTGAGTATGCGCTTGACCAAGTATAGTCATACTGTTCACACCATAGTTTTTGAAAAAGTGTGTATTGGCATATCCTGAAAAATATTGGGTGCAGTCAGGAACGCTATCATTATCGTAATCTCCCTCAGCAAACCAATCAAGTCCTGTGTATGCCATAATAGCAATAGCACCACCATCCATCTTACTAGTCATACGCCAAGCCCAGCATTCTGGAACCCATTCATTATACCAAAAACTACCCAGTGGTGACCTGCCAAAATAATTGAGACCCTCTTCAAAAATGCCTTTTAAAATATTCATTAAACTTACATTGAACTGACCGTTATGACAACCTCCAACCACTGCAATTGGAAGTTTTTCGCCATTTTTTAACTTTGGCATGTCATGGTTATCTAGTCCAGTAATCCACGTTTTTTTATCATCTGGCGGATGTGTTCCCCAAGTAGAAGGATTACCATGACCATCAAAGAAAAGAAATCCACAACCGTCACTGATTGCTTTTACTACATCAGAAACACCAGTGAAGCTTCCATCAGAAGTCCATAGTTTTATTCCTTCAAAACCCTCCATGTACTCTAATGCTTTATTGTTTTCTTCTTCGCCTTCGTAATACTCATAACCTGGTGCAGAGTCTCCGCCAACAACCACCATCTTGTTGAACCAACTCTTTCCAGAAACCATATTTTCATAGTTGATTATTTTATCAACCATTATCTTAACTTCAAAATCATATCTGCAAGGTAATCTACCTAGGTAAACATCAGGAGTTAAATCAAGTATATCTTTTCCTTGCTCGTTCCACTCTGCAAATAATCCGTTTCCATTAGAATCCCAGTCATCAAAAAAAGTTTTGTTGTCTACAACTTTGAAGAGATCTGCATAGTAAAGATCGCTAATAAAACTAGATTCATAACCATCATTTAAAAAAGAGTATCTAACAGGAACATACCAATCAAATCTCTGTCCTTTCATGCCACCGACCAAGAGTACATAGTCAATACCCCATGTTTCAAAAGCGTCTTTGATGAAGTATTTTATTTGCTCTGGTTTGTCTCGACCCACGTATTCTCTATAAATATTTTCCACTGTCTTCAGAACGGTATCTATGCCACAGCTATTCTTATGGTCAACCAAAGGTTGTAATGTATCCGAAAATGCTTTAGGAGCAATAATCACAAGATCATATTCATCAGGAAATGTAACCGGAATTGAAGGTTCTTCATAGCTTATATCAATGTCAAAGGTTTTGCTATAATATATTATGTTTTGTGCAGGTGAATATCTGATAGGATAACATTGCACTGCAAGAAGAATAACGTGTTCTTCACCATATAAACCAGCTGTAGTGGTATAAGTATAGCTACTAGATGGATACAACTCGGAACTATCATAAATCGTAGTATCCTTAATTGGTTCACTGTCTACTTGCATCCCCGCAATCGATGTAACTGGCCTAGAACCAGGTTGCACCTCTCTTGATAGCATCTGTTCTTTTACCTCAGAAAAACTCACATCAACACTAATAATTCTCGATCCAAATGGAAATGTAAATACTTTTGTCAAAACCGGCAGTACTGGTTTTCCTGCATGCAACAAAGAAGATGTTGATCCTGCTAGACTAATCGTTGCATATTGACCCACTTCTTTTATAACAGGTTTTGAAACAACAATCGACTCTTTCTCAACCTTTAAATCATAACTTGCATCATCAATTATAGCAACTGCCCCAAGTCCACTAAGGACCAAGATTCCTACTACCATCAAAGGTAAAACTTTTTTCATATTTTTTTGCCCCGTATTATTTCTAATCAATTGAGTAAATATAAATATTTGTAATAAATAGTATCATGAAACGGAAATTTGCATTATGCTATGAACCATAAAAACGTGAGTTTCACTCCAAGTAACAGTTTTCTATGATGTTTTCTGTATTTTTCCCACTAATTTACGAACTAATTTCAATAAGGAAAGAGCAATCAGTGACATAATCGCTAAGATGCTTAAATAAAATCCGATACCTGGGCCCCAACTGCAAGGTACAACAGCATTCTCCTGCAATCCTGGAATAGATATGTCTAAATTACCACCACCTGAAAAACTTCCCACTCCAATATCAGTTACTTGAGACATTGCAACAAAGAAAAGCAGAACAGTAACAACCAATAACACAATGCTTACGACCGACAATATCTTAGAGATTTTTCTAAATCTATCTTTAACAAGTATACAAATAGCAGCAATAACACATACTACAATCAACAGCATAGATAACAGCTCAAGGGCCATGCTAAGTTCGGGTGGAGCAAAACTTATCTCACCACCAAGAACTGATTGTGATGACGTTAGTGTAACAATGTTGGATGGAACCAAGAGTGTTTTTGTAGTTGTTGATATCGCACCAGTATCCCCACTTAAAGCCCACCATGGCGATACTAGAGCAATTAGAATAAGAGCAATTGCAAGGAGAGTCATACTTAAATGGATATTCTTCTTCCACAGTAAAAATATAATTGAACAAACTGCAAGCACAATGCCAAGAAATGTTACCATCGTGTGCAGAGATGATTCCTGTGTGGTTACAATACTAATAGATTTATCACCCTTTACATCAATGTTTTGCTTGGCTATCTCTTCATTCCCTGCAGAAACCTGTAGCTCATATTCTCCTGGTGGAACGGAAACTGTTGTCTTCCCGTTACTTTCAATCTCTGCCCCAGGTCCCTTACCTGATCTTTTCAGAGTAATTTCTCCATCTCCAATTGACATTCCATAGGAATTCATAAAATCTAAATCAACAGTAAATTCTGCTGGAAAAGATAGACTGAGTGTTTTATCCTTATCAATATCAACATCTTCTTCAAGAACAAAAGATTTGTAACTCATCTTGAGAGTATAATCTGCAGGATAGAGATCGGTAAATCGATGCTTACCATCACTAATTTTCTCTGCAGATATGGATATCTGATCAACCATTTCATTACTTGTAAGCATTGGACTTATGTCAACAGCTGGAGGAAGTCCCAAGGTATCTTTTACATTCAGTTCAAGCTGATGCAATGACATATCAAATAATTCCTTCAGCGTAAATAAACGGCGTGTTAAACCCAAATCAATCTTTTTTTCTTTAACCAAAAAACCTTGATAGACAATATATAATGTATACGGAATCCGCGGATAACACGGTGCACTGAGTATAACACTTCCATTCTTATCAGATAATGCCTCCTCTATAACAACATCATCCCTTAATAAGGAAAATCTTACATTTTCAACTCCATTGGATTCCTGATCAACAATAGATGCTCGCAATTTCCCTTCAGGTCTACAATATATGTGAGTAGAGGAGTCCCCTTCTAACTCAGCTAATGTAAATCCAACGTACTGTCTCTCCTTTCCAAAGAGTGGGTTTTCCTTGTATATTTTTATAAGGTATCTTCCAGCCTCCAAACCTGGAAAACTAATTTTTTTGAATAACGACGCATTCTTCCAATCAAATAATCCAAGAACTGCCTTCACTGTTTGAATTAAGTTTTTGCCTTCAAAATCAAGATCCATATTTGCAAGAGCCAACCTACCAATAGATCCAGAGGATGCGAAACTATTATCCTTATATAACTCTGCACTAACATATGAAAAACTTTTACCTACGACTGCTGAGAGCATGGAACCAAGTGGGAATGATGAGGCAAGATGCACATATGCAGTCAGAGTATATCTCTCCGTTTCTTCTTCCGATTCAATAGACTCGTTTCCTCGAGTTGTAGGCCTATTTACAACCAATTTTTGGTAAATCTCAGATTCTTTATCTACTGCTTCATATCCCTCCGTTTGAAACGTGATAAACTCACTATTAAATGCTACAGTCATCCCCTTTGGTAAAGATGTATCGTGTTTCCCGCTCTCATATGAATTTCTAGTGGCAAAAACATCTCCAGTATCAGCCTCAAGACCTGGAAGTTTTACGTGCTGCTTAGTCGATGCTTTAACCTGCAGCCCATCATTCTCTCCTTCTAAAAATCCAGTAATCGACTCAAACACCAAACCATGCGCCTTTCCAGTCAAAGGATCATCCATGCATAACCATGTCTTGCCCCCTACATCAGCATCATCTGTTGACGATAGAATCCATTCTGCTTTTTCAGTGTTAGGATCAGATGGAATCGAATATTCTTTAATACTTTCATCCTCAGCATAAAAGTGGAGTGATGGAAGAATATCTCCAATATTCATCTTCTCAATTGTTGCACTTCTGGCTTTAAAAGTTGATAAAGCGGCATATGCAGGATCCCTTTGCTTATCTCCAGTTGCCTCAGTTGTCTCAAGTACTTCATGATTAATATTTACATTCATACGTTTTGCTGAAGTCGGGCAGTAATAATATGTGTAAATATTATCAGTTTTTACTGCACCATCTGGAGAAACACCCTCTAGCCTAAATCTAAGCATAAGATTTCCATCTACAAGTACTGTTTTTGATACTGTTGTAGCCCAAGCCGGTCCCGCCCAATCTGGCTCTCCATCTTTACTGTAGCTCATATACATTCCCGCGAGTTGATCCATAGTAGTTGTTTCAAATTCTGTTTGTTCTGGTTTGAGTCTAGCAAGACTATTTGATACACCATTTCCGAGTATTTCCCCCTTCTGTAGTATCCCATAAACAATATATTCATCTTGGAAAATCTTATAATAATCAAAATCAATTATTTGTCCTGAGATGGGTTCATAGAAATAGTGAGTATCTTCAAAGTACAAATGATCAACATATTCTGGCACAGAGGTTTCAGAACCATCGTATAAAACATAATATTTTTCTTTACCATTAGCATCTTCAGGGATGAGAAATACTAGACTACATGCAGTAATATGAGAATCATCACTATGTTCCAAATCATATATTTGTGAATCTATTTCTGTAATGCCGGATCCGTCATCATAACCAACACGCACAGAATGCTTTGTTTCATTCTGCGTCCAACAAGAATTATCAAACACTATACGCACATCAATTGGTTGGAATTTTGCTTCGTCTAGGCTCGTATCAATTGGAATCGTTATCTCCTGTTTAAATGCTAGATTTCCAATATCTGTTGTAACATACCCTTCATAAGAAAATACATTACCTCCAACAGATGAGAAAAGTACAATGACTACAATGACAGAATGTAAGAACCTTTTTATCGCAAATTGCATATATTTGATATATTTATTATAATATAAATATTTTTATATTAAATTATATTTTGGCCGGAAAATTTGCCTGTTGCATCTACGTCACACTCACAAGATGAGAGACAGAACAGGTATGCATATAAGTACAATGAAAAATATGGCTAGAATTAGCCCCTTCTTTCCAAACTTGTATTTCTCTGGAAGAATCTTTTGAGTCATATAAACTGCCCCTATGCCATAGATAATTACACCAATAACGCCTAAAAAAAGCAACGTTATGCTAAGTACCAACATAACTGATAAACCATTGTAGATCAATAAAGATAGTGGGATACCTGTAACAAGAATATAGACCAATAGATAACCCATGAATCTCCTATATGATGTTTTATGTACTCTCTTGATAATATGTTTCGATGTTTCATAAAGCATCCTAGTTGCAGCTTCAAAACCAGCATAGATAGTACCAAAAAGTGCAAAGAAAACACTTATTTTAAATAATAATTCCAACCAATAAGCAAACTGGGTGAATATTACTGCCTGCGTTTTTATTAAATCCATGTCCGACGGCAGCAAAATACTTCCATCTCCTTGAATTCCTAGCAAAAATTTACCAGCAACAACATAAGCAACAGACACAATCGATACAATAATAAATGCAATTATGAGATCAATATGTATCGGTCTTAAAAGTAAACGGGATTTTTTAACTTCATCAATAGTATTTGGTAGATATGTAATTTTTCCTTCTTTTCTAAAAGAATCAAAGCATTTCTCTGAAAAGACATTAGGATCTTCTTTATCCTTGAAAACACCCCATTTTTTAACCTTAACCCAACCTAAATAACTAACAAGTGGAATAATCGAAATTGTAAGAGTTCCAAGATATCCTAGCATAAGTAGAGGTACTGGAGTTGGAGTAGCAGAGCTAGATGCCAGAACCCAATCAGGATAACTCGGTACATTTCCTATGCGAAAGAAGCTTAATGTCAATTCAAAAATGTTCGGGTTGAATTTCTGGAAAATGAATAAAGCCGATATGATTGCACCTGCCCCCAATACCACAATAAAGAACGCCTGTACATGTTCAAGAAACTTATATCTAGCAAAAAGTACAAGAAAACCAGCAATTAAACACGCTGCTATACCCCATATAATATATGTTTCATTACCAAAACCAAGAATCCATGCAAGCGATTGACCAATAGTAGTAATAATCGAAGCAGTGAAGGTAGGTATAAAAATAAGCATTATCCCAATCAAGAGCCAGTTAAACCACCCTTTCTTTGTCTTAATGGCAAACATATCCATGAGACTGATACCTGAGAGCATCGTAAATCTGGAGCTTATGTATGCTATTACGTAGGAGGCAACATTAACAGTTATCAGCCACAATAATCCATATCCTGCCCATGCTCCTATATGCGGCCCAAGTATCAACTGTCCCTGACCGATGGTCATTGAAGCTAGTATTGCACCCGGTCCAAAAAATAATAGATATTTAAGGTATTTCTTCACCGAGGGTTTTTCTGTTAAAACTGCATCTGGTTCCGGAAAGGTTATTTGTTCCACCTTTTCTGAGTTCATATTGCCTCACTCATGAAAAATAATCTCCTTTCTGCCGTTTAAATCTATTTTAGGCTGTTTTGGCCCTTTCTTTTTACGAGCTTGTTTATCATATGCCTCAACTCCACCCGCTCCTTCAATTATTTTCCTTCCCATCTCAATTTGATTTTGTATGCTTATATTGACTCTTTCCATTGAGCCTGGCGCTAATTTTTTAGCAAATTCTACCATTGCAGCAAGTCCATAGGGCAGTGACTCCATTCTCATTGTTGTTCCAGGAAGAGCAAAAAACCACACACCTATAGAATCCTCTCCAAATTTTGTTATAGGTATGCCTGCCGCTGCCTGCCGCTCAGCTTTAGGACCAACATGAGCTACAGTCCATTTACCATCAACGTATACTTCACCTTCACCCTCTAGCATGAAGTATCCCATGGAATCATACCATTTTTTCACGATCGGATCAACATCTATCGTTGAATCGTACCATGCCTGAATCATATTCATTGCAAACATTTTATATCGTGCCTTTATCCCAGCTGCCCTACAAATAGCGATAAATGCAGTTATAAGATGAAAGCAAGTTCCCGTTCCTCGCCTAAATGTCACTTCAACCTCATTAAATGGAAGTATTTCAAGCGGCAGTTTTTCCTTTACAAAATGAAAAGCAGCCTCTGCAAACTCACGATCAGATTTTTTATACGCACCAAGCTCATTTGCAAGGGCTATTACTTCCGGAGCACGACAATTACAGTAAAGAGTTGGTCTGAGATACTTCTCTTCAGAATCACAGTACTTCATTTCATCCTTATATTTAGGGAGATCATATGCCCTTTGGGGTCGTATGTACCTTTCTTTAAGAGGTTCCATCTGCCTCAATATTTTGATATCGCCTGGACTTTTTATAAGTAGTTTACCTAGAGATATCGCTCCCCCCATTATCAATTTCACCTGGGTTCTTTGAGGAATATATCCCTTATCCCTCATTTCTCGTAAACTTGTCATACTTTTACCTTCCAATGTCCCTAGACATCATTGTTCTCATCTCTTCAGCACACCCTCGCATTTCTGCACCCATTACGCGTTTAACCTCAGGTTCCAATACTGGACCAGGGCGGTCACAGACTGGGCAATGCTCGAGTAATTTTACTCTATCACCCGTTGTGATAAATCCGGGGTAGCTCGACGCTATAGAATCAAGAAATGCAAAACGACCTGATTCGCCATAACCTACCTGCTCAAACTCATCATCAAGAACTATTGGTTTATAGTATGAATAGGGAACATGCAGGTAATGTCCTTCAGGACACTGAGCCATCCACCCATTACCTTCCACCATACCATATAAATCTAGACAATATCTTTCTGGAATACCTAGTACGTCTTTCACTTCTTTTCTAAAATCTGCAACAGATAGGCGGACATTCTCATGAATCTTCCAACCGCCACCAGTTGCAACTCCGCCCCTTTCACCAAAATCAAAACTTCGTCCTTGTGCCTTCAGCTTTTCCATTACAAAGTACAAAATATATGGAGCACCAACAAATGTAATCTTTTCGTTAGTTTTGTCATGATATTCTAGCCATTTAATAATATCATCAACCATCTGACGGGAAGCTCGTCTTGAAAATAATTTGCTAAGTCTGCTCTTTAGCCCCCTTCCACCACTCATCATCATTTGAATCAATTCAGTAGTGATTTCACGGTCAATCGCCACATTCACATTCTGTATGGCATCAAAATACACTAAACATACCTTCCCTGCATATATATTGGTTTTCTTAGGATTTGGCATCAATAGATATCCACTGCTATCATGTTCCCAAAATGGATAAATCATTGTAACAACTGATTTTGCAATTGCATATTCAGACGCAAAAAAAGTCCGTTGGTCACGTGGTATAAACGTATGGCGCCCGCCCGTTCCACTGCTATACGAAACAAGCATCCCTGCTTCATTGAAAGCATCTATAACCTGATCATATGTTGGTATACGGTGTTTTATTTCAATCTTTGGTAAATCACCGGTATGAATATTTCCCAACCATGTTGCAAACTCTTTTCCATGAGGGTAATCCTTAAAAAAACCGTCTGTGATGAGAGGTATTTTCACCAAATCATCTGATGTTTTGATATCATCAGGAGATGTATTATTTTCTTTGCAAAAATCTTGATAGAACTTATTATTTGCATAATGATGATTAAATGCAAATTTAATTGCTTTAAACTGCAGTTGCTCTGCCTCTTTTAAAGGGATGCGGAAAAGATCTTTTGGTTTATAAAGAGCCTCATCAGCAGGAGTCCAAGTATTTATTGGAGGGATATACTTGTCCACACATTTATTAAACTTATCAATATACTCATCAAACCCAATCATTTTATTTTGCCCCTATCAGGTAGTCTATCAATCCAACATATTTTTAGTATGCGCCATCAGATGATATAATATTTAAGCTTTTTATTATTTTCAGTATTAAACATGGAGCCTTTGATGATTTCATTAAAAGAGTTCTTCACGCATGTTGAGATGAAGTTACAACTCCCTAAATGCTTAAATATAGCTTCCCTTATTAATGGCAATACTTTCTCATATTTACGGGGAGTAATTATGCTCTCTTACACCAGTAAGGGGTAATCTGTACTAAAAATTCATAGAGGTATGAAACTTGGACGATACACCTAAACCAAAAGAAGAGGTGCCTGAGGCACCACCTGAAGAAGCAAAAGCTGAAGCAATAAAGGATTTGCACCCAGAATCCGAGACACAGGTCAAAAAAATATCTAAAGAGCAAGTCAAAGAAAAAACAGAGTTGCCCCAAGCAAAGAAAGACCCGCAAAAGAAAACAGGAAAAACTGAGGCTAAAAAAATCAAAAAGGAAGAAGACAAGAAAAAAGATGATTTTAGATACATTGTTAGGATTGCAAATACAGATATCGATGGTGAAAAAAAACTTGTTCGTGGATTGACTAGCATAAGAGGGATAGGAATGCATATGAGTGCCCTTATCACCGAGGAAACAGGCATTGATAGAGACATTAAGATCGGAAATCTAACAGATTCACAGATAGAAAAAATAAAAGAAGCTCTTGATGGCATAGAAGAAAGCGCCCCCGCATGGATGCTTAATCATCGTAAAGACTACGAGACTGGAGAGGATATACATTTGATAGGTTCAGACATTGATATGCGATTAAGGGATGAAGTCAATATTATGAAAAAAATCAGAAGTTATAAAGGTATAAGGCATGAGAGAGGATTACCAGCTAGGGGACAACGAACTAGGGCAAATAATCGTAGTGGATTAACTCTTGGCGTATCAAAAAGAAGAGAAGATAGGAAGAAGTGATTTTTATGGGTAAGCCAAAGTTTTCTAGGAAAAAATATGAGACTCCAAGTCACCCGTGGCAAGCAGACCGTATTAAAGCAGAGAATGAGTTGTCAAGGAAATATGGCCTCAGGAACAAAAGAGAGATCTGGAAAGCTCAGACTGCTTTGAGGAGATATCGTGGACAGGCTAGAGGATTATTAGCAAAGATAGGTGGCGGCAATCCCCAGGTCAAAAAAGAGAGTGAACAACTATTGATGCGTCTTACTAGAATGAATATACTACCGCTAAATTCTACGTTGGACGATGTATTGGCCTTGGAAACTGAACCGATCCTATCTCGTAGACTTCAGACTCTCACTTACCTTAAGGGTCTAGCAAATACACCAACGCAGGCACGACAGCTTATCTCTCATGGCCATATCGCAATTGCAGACAGAAGAATAACTGTACCCAGTTATATGGTTACAAAGGATGAAGAAAGCAAGATCGGTTATGCTGCTAATTCTCCACTAAATGATTTGATGCATCCCGCACGTCCTAGTGCCGAGTTTAAATCGATTCCGATAAAAAAAGAGGATAAACCTGAAGAATCCAAGGATAAACCAGCAGGAGGGAAACCAGCAAAAACAGATGAGGTCAAAAAAGACATCGTAGGGGAAAAGCCTTCCGAAAAAGAAACTGTTCAGGGAAAAAAACCAGTCAAGAGTGAACCCAAGGAAAAACCAGCTGAGACACCAGAAGGAAAACCACCTAAAACAGAGGAAAAAACTTCCAAGGATTTATCACAAAAGGAAAAACCAGCCGATTCTGAAAAGAAAATTGAAAAACCTGAAGAATTCAAGGATAAACCAACAGAAGAAAAGAGTGAAGATAAAAATAAGTCAGACGATGTTAAAGAAGGAGGTAATTAAATATGGGAAGATGGGGAGTTGCACATATTTTTGCATCTTTTAACAATATAATTATAACAATCACAGATTTAACTGGTGCCGAGACGATTACTCAATGCTCTGGTGGCATGGTTGCAAAGTCCGCAAAGGATGAAGGGTCTCCATACACTGCCATGAAAGTTGCACAAGTTGCTGCAGAAGCAGCTCTTGAAAAGGGAATAGACCATGTAAACATTAGAATTAGAGGACAAGGTGGCAACAAGGCTGGAACACCAGGACGTGGTGCCCAGGCAGCCATCCGTGCTCTTGTAAGAAGAGGTCTAAGGATAGGTAAGATAGAAGATGTTACACCCATCCCACACGACGGTTGCAGAAAGAAAGGCGGTAGACGCGGTAGACGTATTTAGGTGACAAAACATGAAGGTTAACGTCACAGAATTGAAAACAAAAAAAGCTGTTTTAAAAATTGAGGATACTGAACCATACTTTGTTAATTCCATAAGAAGAATAATGCTTTCGGAATTACCTAAACTTGCTGTAGACGATGTTATAATATATGATAATACAAGTGCGCTTTTTGATGAAATTATCGCACACCGTCTTGGTCTGGTTCCAATCCCAACTGATCTGGATCTGTTAGTACCTAGAGATGAGTGTGTCTGTAAAGGTAAAGGATGTCCAAATTGCACTGTTAGATATACATTAAGCAAGGAGGGAGAAGGCCCTGACAAAAAAGTAGTTGTATATTCTGGGGATCTTCAACCTGCTGAGAAAAGTTGGGCCATAACGGAAGGTAAAATACCCATAGTAGAATTGTATAACGAGCAACGTCTAATTCTTGAAGTAGAAGCCGTTCTTGGATGTGGAAGAGACCATGCAAAATGGCAACCTGTTCAGGCTCCAGGATATAGATTCATTCCAACTATAGAGATCGACAAGAAGAGAATAGATGAAGCAAAAGATTTTGTAAAAGAACTTCCAGAAGGGCTTGTTAAATTAAAAGGATATAAACTGGAGATAAATGATATTAAAAACATGCCTGTACTCGAATCATACATTGATAAAGCCAACGCAGATTTCATTACCATCAAGAGAGATTCGAGTAAGATAATATTCAGTTTTGAAACCGATGGGTCATTGAGCACGAAAGATGCACTTAAAAAATCTGCAAAAATTCTTGAGGAGAAATATGCAGAGTTTGGTAAATTGCTTAAGAAAATAAAGTAAAGCTCAGAAACTATATTTTACCGAAACATCTTTTATGCGTTTTCTATTTTTATTTTGCGAATTTGGGCCTGTGGGGTAGCTTGGTATCCTTGTAGCTTCGGGGGTTATAGACTTGAGTTCAAATCTCAGCAGGCCCATACCTGCCCAACATGAGAAAAAAGTGGAATGCCTACTGATTAAAAGCAGAGGGTGCATGAACTTACCTAAAACTCTTCCCAATTAACCATTGTAAATCTTAGCATATCCACCATAGCAACCTCCAGATTCTTAGAATGAATTACATACAGTTGCAATCCAGTCATTGCCATAAAAATCAAATTCTATTCACTTTCCCTCTGGGAATAACGAACAGCAAATGTTTTAAGTTAAAATGTTTTGATGTACAAAATATGAACATAAATGAAATATTTTACTCCATCCAAGGTGAAGGTAAATGGGTGGGGCTACCCAACATATTCATAAGAGCCACAGGGTGCAATCTAAGATGTTCCTACTGCGATACAAAATATGCATATGATGATGGAAAAGAAATGAGTATAGGCGAGATAGTAACCCAAATAGGCAACTATCCATGCAAGTATGTTTGTGTAACAGGAGGGGAACCTTTACTACAACATGAAACCCTAGATTTGATAAATGCTATTATAAAAAGAAATTACAAAATCTCTCTTGAGACAAACGGAAGCATAAATATAGAAAATATAGTAAATAAAAAATCTCTAATGATTTCATTGGACGTTAAGTGTCCTTCGTCCAACATGCATGAGAAAATGCATCTAGAGAATATACCAATACTTAAGAAAGATGATCAGTTAAAAATTATTATACAAAACAAAGAAGATTATAATTATGCTAAAAAGATCATTGAAAAATATGAACCAACCTGCCCTGTTTTTTTTCAACCTGTTTGGGCCACCAATCCAAAAAATTTAGCTGGTTGGATACTCAACGATGGTTTGAATGTTAAGCTAGGATTACAAATTCATAAAATGATATGGGGAGATACAAAAGGAGTTTAGATTTTTTGAACTGATTCAAGACATCACACAACAGTTTTGACAACACAAACTATATACACAACGAGCGTATTCTGGGTTGAAAAATTGAAGTATTTACAACTATAATCAACTATAATTATTGAGTATATGATAGAGGTGAAATAAGATATGCAACCAGCAAATATGGCATATGATAGAGCAATAACTGTTTTCTCCCCAGATGGAAGATTGTTCCAGGTGGAGTATGCTCGAGAAGCTGTGAAAAGAGGTACTACAACTGTAGGTTTAAAGTACAAGACAGGTGCAGTTTTAATCGTGGATAAACGTATCACATCCCATTTGATAGAACCAGAATCAATTGAGAAGATATTTGAAATAGATGGTCACATTGGCTGTGCTACTTCGGGCCTTGTCGCAGATGCAAGAGCGTTGATCGATAGAGCTCGCGTAGACGCCCAGGTAAATGAAATAACATATGGTGAGAAAATACAGGTGAAAACCCTTGTAAAACGTATTTGCGATTTCAAACAGACATACACCCAATACGGTGGAGTGAGGCCGTTTGGTACTGCCTTGCTCGTAGCAGGCGTAGATGACACAGGCCCACGGTTATTTTCTACTGATCCATCTGGTGCTCTAATGGAATACAAGGCCAGCAGTGAGGGATCAGGGCGCAATGGTGCCATGAGCCACTTTGAAAGCCATTACAAAGAGGGGCTTTCTATGGACGAGGCTATCGATATGGGTATAAAAGCACTTCATAAAGGTACTGAGGGAAAACTTAATCCTGATGCTACCGAAATTGGTGTTGTTGACAAAGATTTTAAATTTCATATTATACCACCAGAAAAAACAAAGGAGTATGTTGCTAAGGCGACTGGGGGAAGTTAGAGTTGGTAAGTCTTGACGATGCTGTTATTGCAAGGTTAAAGAAGGGAGAAGAGCACTTTGAGGTGCTAGTAGACCCTTATGCAGCAGCTGACTTAATTGATGGAAAAGAAATAGACATTATTCAAATCCTTGCTATAGATGCAGTTTTCAAGGATTCAAAGAAGGGTACGCATGCATCAGAGGAATCTATTAAGGAGAAATTTGGTACCGATAATATAGCAGAGGTCGCTAAACAGATTGTTTTAAATGGAGACATACAACTTACAACAGAACAACGTCATAAGATGCAGAAAAACAAAAAGAATAGGATTATTGAAACAATTTCAAGAAATGCTATGGATCCGAAGACAAAGGCCCCACATCCGCGTCAGAGAATCGAACTTGCGATGGACGAGGCAGGAGTACATATTGACCCTTTCAAACCAGTGAGTGAACAAGTCAAGACAATCATTGAAGCTTTAAGATCACTCATACCAATTTCCATGGAGCATGTTAGGATATCAGTTAAAATCCCTCCAGAGCATATTGGTAAGGCCTATGGCGTCGCTCGCAACTATGGCACCTTGGATCGAGAGGAGTGGCAATCTGATGGTTCATGGATTGGTATCATAAAAATTCCTGCAGGAATGCAAACCGATTTTTATGACAGATTAAATGATGTGACCAAAGGCAATGTATCCACAAAACTCTTAAAGTAACTTTAGAAGAGGTTATCATTCTATGTCTCAAGAAAAACGTGAAATAGTTATTCCAAGTCAGTTTCTTGGAGATGTCGAAGGCAACAATGCTGGACGCGGTACGTTTATCGAAAATGGAAAAATATATTCAGAAATGTTAGGAATATTAAGCAAAAGATCGAACTACATAAATGTAATACCGTTAAAAGGCCGTTATGATGCAATAGAGGGAGATTTTGTTATAGGGATCGTCCAAGAAGCAATGGCATCAAGTTGGTTAGTTGATATTAATGCCCCATATCCTGCCCTTTTACATGTGAATGAAGTACCATGGGATGTGGACTTTGGTGAGACCAAAAAATATTTAAATCACGGCGATTCCGTAATGGCAAAGATTCTACAGGTGGATGCGGAAAAAAAACTACAGATTACACTAAAAGATCGTAACCTCTACAAGATCAGGGGAGGATATATAACTTATATCGAACCTTCCAAAGTACCAAGACTTATCGGTAAAAAAGGTTCTATGATAGCCTTGCTTAAAAAATACACCAGATGCCGTATCTTTGTCGGTCAGAATGGAAGAATATGGATCGATGGAAATGAGGGCGACATAGCAAAAGTGCTACATGCAATAAGAAAAATAGAGGAAGAATCTCTAGCATTTGGACTTACAAATAGAATAGAAGAATTACTGAAAAAAGATATAAAGGACGTGCAATAAATGGAATCAGATATCAAATTAATTGATGATAATGGAAAGCGATTAGATGGAAGATCTCCGGATGAGTTAAGAAAAATCAAAATTGAGGCAGGAGTGCTTCACAGAGCAGAAGGCTCATGTTATTTAGAATGGGGTGGAAATAAAGTTATGGCTGCAGTCTATGGCCCAAGGGAGGCACTTCCAAGACACACTCAGAATCCGCTGAGGGCCATTGTAAATGCTAGATATAACATGGCTGCTTTCAGTGTTGATGACAGAAAGAGACCTGGACCAGATAGGCGCAGTAGAGAGATCTCAAAGGTCATCTCTGAGGCTTTAGAAAAAGTTATTTTGCTAGAAAAATTCCCAAGAGCATCTATTGATGTGAACATTGAAGTTCTAAATGCCGAAGCAGGAACGAGATGTGCTGGTCTTACGGCTGCTGGTGTAGCACTTGCAGATGCTGGTATCCCCTTAAAGGACATACCTGTGGCATGCGCAGCTGGAAAAATAGATGGACATGTTGTTCTTGATCTAGGCAAAGAAGAGGATAATTTTGGAGATGCTGACCTACCTATAGCCATTTCTCCCCGTACTAACGAGATTTTATTACTTCAGATGGATGGGCATTTAACGGTAGAAGAGTTTGACAAGGCACTTGAAATGGCAATTAACGGTTGTCATGTTGCATCAGACATTCAAAAGAAAGCAATCATGGATAAATATCAGAATGCTCCGGAGGTGAAATAATATGACAATTACACCATCAATTAAACGAGATTATCTGTCCAAACTTGCAGAACAGGGAAAAAGAGCAGACGGAAGAACATTTAATGAATTTAGAGAAATAGAGATTGAAACAGGACTCTTCTCAAAAGCAGAGGGTTCTGCACGGGTTAAAATTGGTAATACTCAGGTTATTGCTGGGATTAAAATACTTATTGGTACACCATACCCTGATACGCCTGAATCTGGCGTTATGACTACAGCAGCTGAACTTATTCCTATGGCATCCCCTGATTTTGAAGCAGGACCACCGCGAGAGAACGCAATAGAACTTGCAAGGGTCGTTGACAGAGGAATAAGAGAATCAAAAATAATAGAGGTCGATAAACTCTGTTTAGAACCTGGTGAGGCAATATGGATGGTCTTTATTGATATTCATATTATTGACTTTGATGGTAACTTGTTTGATGCATCATCTCTTGCAGCTCTTGCAGCATTGCATAATGCAGTGATTCCAATCGAGCGTTCACGACCAGATCTTGAGAAACTTCGAGAAAAATTTCCATCAGTTAAGAAATATTTGGAAGAACATCCTACAGATTACCCATTACCACTCAAAGAACCACCTATATCATGCACATCTGTCAAATATAATAACGTAATAATGATTGATCCAGCACTAGATGAAGAAGAGATAGCAGAAGCAAGACTCACAGTTGCAACAGACAAAAATGGCGACATACGTGCCATGCAAAAGGGATTAAACGGTAGTTTTACTGTCGAAGAGATAAAAAAGGTTATAAAAGCCTCTATTGATAACGGGATAAAAATAAGAGAAGAATTATATAAAAGTGTGGGTAAATAAACATGGCAAAAAGAACGAAAAAAGTAGGTTCATCAGGACGTTTCAAAGCCAGATATGGAGTACGAGCAAGAACAAAAATACGAAACGTTGAAATTCATCAGAAAGCGAAACACATTTGTCCTAGCTGTGGTCACAAAAAAGTGAAGCGGGCAAGTACGAGTATATGGCAGTGTAAAAAATGTGGCGTGAAATTTGCTGGTGGGGCCTATCTACCTAAGACTGAAGCAGGTCAGAACGTTGAAAAAATCTTGAGAGGAATAACTGCACCCAAGATAACTGAGGAAGGAGAATAACCATGACTGGTTATAGATGTGGACTATGCAAGAAAAGTGTCAAGTTTGATGTGAAAAACATAGGTATGCAATGTCCATACTGTGGCAGTAAGATTTTTTACAAGGAAAGGCCGACTATAGCCAAGCATCTTAAACCAAGATAATAAAAGTTTAATGCAAAATCAGTATTCTACAAGCTTCTGAGCTAATTCCAATTTTATGTAAATGTACATTTGAGACTACATTATTTTTCATCTTATGCCCAATATAAGATAGAATTTAAATATGATATGAATTATATAGTAATCTTTATATACTTATAATTCTAATATATTATCCAGAGAATGGGGAAATGTAGTTTTTTAAAATCCATCTTTCCTCACCACCTCACCACTTCCCCATTCTCACAATTTAAAACTTAAAAATGTTTTCTCAGGAGTGTACATACATTTGCAATATTTAAATAGGTTCCCAAGATTGATTGTGTATTATAACCAGTTCAAAAGTAAAGTTTATTATTAAACCCCATATTATCGACATAGAGAGTAGGTTATGATGAAGGTTAGATTTGTCTTTGACTTTGATTCAACTAAGGAAGCCAGAGTGATAGCTGAGTCACTTCATCCAGAGATAAAACACAAAATTCCCAAGACCAACGTTGATGTCTCTATTTCTGAAAAAACTTTTTCTCTTTCCATAGAAGCAAAAGACGTGAGTTCTTTAAGGGCAGCATGCAACTCGTATTTGAGGTGGATCAACACCGCGCTTAACGTGAAAAGAACGGTCTAAACCTCAATTGTTTCCTTTCGCCCAGGTCCAATAGAAACAACTGCAATAGGTGTTTTTAGCTCTTTTTCTATAAACTTTAGATATATTCGTGCATTTTCTGGTAAATCAGCAAGCTTCGCCGAATTTGTATTTATCTTGTTCCACCCCTCAAATTCTTCGTATAGCGGCTTACATTTCGCCACTTGTTCAATATTTGCTGGGAAGAAATCTATCTTTTTTCCATTTAGTCGATACCCTGTACAAGTTTTCACAGTCTTTAGGCCATCAAGGACATCAAGTTTTGTAATTGCAAGTTTGGTGATTCCCGATACCATACAAGAATGCTTCACTACAACAAGATCAAGCCATCCACAGCGTCGTGATCTACTCGTCGTAGTCCCAATCTCATGTCCTTTCTCTGAGAGATGTTTACCTGTTTCATCAAAAAGTTCTGTTGGTAGTGGCCCTTCTCCAACCCTTGTTGTATATGCTTTTACAATACCAATAATCTCATCAATACGTTTTGGACCTATACCAGCACCCGTACTTGCTCCGCCAGCAATAGTATGAGACGACGTTGCATATGGATAGGTTCCATACTCAACATCAAGCATCGTTCCCTGCGCACCTTCAAGAAGGATGTTTTTACCAGAAGTTATTGCCCTGTTGAGTTCAACATGAGTTGTAGTAATAAAATCTCTCAGTTGCTCTCCAAAACCAGTGTATGTTTCCAGGATTTCCTTTTTATCAAGTTTTTCGTCTATTTCATATGCATCAAAGATTCTTCGTTTGATGGAAAGAATTGTATCAAGTTTTTTGCTTAGAGTTTTTCTATCTATAATGTCTACCGCCCGTATACCATTGCGCGATATTTTATCACTATAGCAGGGACCAATACCTCTCTTTGTTGTACCAATTTTTTTATCTCCTAGAAATTTCTCCTCAGCACCATCCAATATTTTATGATACGGCATGATAATGTTTGCCCTATCACTTATGAGAAGCTTTGGTTTAATACCACGTTTTGTGAGCTCACCAATTTCTTTAATCAAAACATCTGGATCTATAACACACCCATTACCAATAACACCTATTTTTCCTTGTATCACTCCAGATGGCGTTATGTGAAGTTTGTACACCTGATCTTCAACTTTTATAGTATGACCAGCATTATTTCCCCCTTGAAAACGAACAACATACTCTGCATCTTTTGAAAAATAATCAACAATTTTACCTTTTCCTTCATCTCCCCACTGCGTACCAATTACTAAATTAACCGTCATTTTATTTCACTCAGAGGGCAATGTAAAAGACATACATAAATATGATGTTAGTTGCCATCTTTTACATAGATGTCAATTCTAGGTGGTTTTTCTAGATGTTTTTTTACCGCACATAATTCAGCTGATTTTATCACTGCGTTTTTGTAGTTATCAGGGAAATCTTCTGGGACCTGAATCTCTATGTTAATTTTGTTTATCATATGGGTCTCTTTGTCTTTATCCATTTTCAAGACAAGTTTAATATTTTCTGTTGGAATTTTACGTCTTTGACAGAAATCAAGAACATAGGCTCCAGTACATGTACCAATCGAAGCAACAAATAAAGAAAATGGTTCAGGAGCTGACCCGTCACCTCCCTCACGTTCTGGTTGATCAGTTTTAATCGTGAAACCTTTATATTCTGCATCAACTTTTTTACCACCTGAAAAACTAATTTTCATATCCATATTGATATCCCATTCATACACGTAAATAAATATTTTTTATTAACGTTTGGACAAAGGTTTTATAAAATAGAGTATGTATCGGCCAGACAAATGCCGGATAATTGGAATCCATTCAGGAATGAAAATAACGTCACCAACCTAGATGTCGAGTTGTTAAAAAGAGAAGTTGGTCAACGTTTTCCTTTTTATGAAGTAAAATCAAATTTAAACACAGTAGCATTTTTCTGCAGAATTGATAAAGAAACTTTGGAGGGGAACTTCGACTCTTTAAGAAAATCTCTTTCTGAAAAAGGATATGTTCCAATGCTTCGCTACGAAAAAGGAGAACATATCATATACATCATTCAAAAGCCGAAAAGAAAAGAAAAATCTATATGGATCAATATCTCACTACTAATTGCAACAATTATTACTACAATTCTTACAGGTTCACTTCTTAATATGGGACACTCTGAAATCCAGAGCGTGACCAACATCCTAGACATATTCAATATTAATAACCTGTTTAGCGGAACTGTATTTTTTGCTCTCCCGCTCATGAGTATTTTGTTTGTCCACGAAATGGGACATTATTTCACTTCAAAAAAACATGGAATTAAAACTTCTCTTCCGTTCTTTATGCCTATCCCTCCAATCCTGCCTGGATTTAACATAGGTACATTTGGTGCATTGATCTCAAGTAGCGACCCCATGCCAAACAAAAAAGCATTGTTTGATGTTGGAATATCTGGACCTTTAGCAGGATTTATCATTGCAATACCTGTCACAGCCATAGGAATTGCCACTTCTGAAATAGTTCCAATATCTGATTTTTCTTCTGGAGAAGTTATTCTTGGAAGCTCATTTCTTTTTATTATGTTATCAAACATGATACATACCATTCCAGAGGGTTTTGCCCTTAATATGAATTCCACTGCATTTGCAGGATGGGTTGGACTTCTTATCACGTCCATTAACCTTCTTCCAGCCGGTCAACTTGACGGAGGACATATATTCCGCGCAGTTCTTGGAGAAAAACAAAAATATGTAGGTTGGATAGCAGTTTTTATCATGATTTTTACAGGATGGACGTTTTTTGCCATTATTATCGTTCTTATGATGGGTATGATGCATCCGCCACCACTCAACGACGACACAGATATAGATATGAAGAGAAAAGTACTCTTCTTTGTTGCACTGGCTATATTGATATTATGCTTTATTCCATTCCCAATATACACAATCTAGATTGGATAACATCGTAACCATTTAATACCACCACATCAATTTACCTTTGAAGTGAAGCATATGAAAACATATTTAAAAATTCTGTTTAACAGTGAAGGAGCTGCTCCATCGGAAATAAAAGATCAGCTACTAAACATGGGATTCAAAGCAACCAAGGGGAACTATGATTTTGTTTACGATTGGAATGAAGAGTCTGCAACCGTAGAAGAACTTGTATGGTTTGCAGATAAAGTACATTTAGCTTTAAAAAAGAACAAGATTTACTTTAGCATAGAAACAATATAGAGTTTCTATCGCTCCTTAGTTCTTTTAATTTTTTCTAGAGTTCTACTAAAGACACCCATTAGAGTATGATATTCCCATTTGGAAGGCATTGCTCTTCCCATTATTCGTCTGAACATTACATTTGTTTTTTCTTTTTTGTGTTCTGGGTAGTTTATCTCTTCAAGTAATCTGGAAAAAAAATCAAATAATATCCCCTTTTCTATTCTTCCAATGATTCTTTTTTCCCTTGGTTCAAATGTTTTTTTGACATACAAATCATACAAAACAAGATTTACTGCATGCGAAAGATTAAGTGACAGGTATGACTCACTCGTAGGTATTCTAAGCATAATATCGCATGCTGCAATTTCATTATTGTATAGGCCATAGTCCTCTCGCCCAAAAACAAGTCCTACTTTTCCATCTAATTCAAACATTTTTTCAGATAAATCTTCAAGTAGAACAGGATTTCTCAGATGTTTTTTATCTGTCTTAGTTTCAATGGAAGAAGTAGCAACAAGATAATCAAGATCTTCTATTGCACTTTCAAATGATGAAAAAATCTTTGCATTATCAAGAATATTACATGCATGTACAGATCTAACGTAGCACTCATCATCAAGTTTGCAGGGACTTACTAAATAAAGTTTGTCAAAATCAAAATTCATCATTGTTCGTGCTACTGCACCAACATTGCCTCCATATTTTGGTTCAACAAGAACAACACAGAACTCAGTTATTGCATTTCACCATCCAAACTACAGGTAATTATTATTTAACTATTTTATTCTCAGTTCTTTTTCTTTCTCTTTTACCATTTCTTTGTACTTGGAAGGTAAATGTCTAACCGATTCTTTTAACTCGCTGTGTCTTTTGAGTAATTCCGACCTCTTGTTTGTCTGGAGTTCTTCCAAAACAAACTTCTTTTTCACGATAAAACTGTAGAGATAATAAATACCCATACCAAAAACAATAAGTCCTATTATCAACACATAGAGGCCCC
>Ga0307419_10000327_pt1 | contig 23242 bp, 16 predicted proteins | sample SalMarWE160230MG_2_FD_202512 | JGI IMG/M metagenome (GOLD analysis project Ga0307419, IMG submission 202512) | Salt marsh sediment microbial communities from the Plum Island Ecosystem LTER, Massachusetts, United States - WE1602-30 | ecosystem: Environmental > Aquatic > Marine > Intertidal zone... | reverse complement strand
TCTCGCTCCACCTTCGCACCTGAAGGCTCTCTAGCGGCAATGTTGCGGGGGAGCAACACATGCCGCTTGAAGCCACCGACGCGTACTATTAGCTCCTCATTGCGTTTACTCAGCTCAACCTCCTTTCTTGTGAGGAAGGGTATCTTGATGTCCAAGAAGTAATCGTCCTGGACCTTCCTGAAAGCATAAGGGGTGTCTGCATACAGAACCTGCTCGGGGCTGAATCTGCCATAAATCTTTTTGGCCAAGTTCGAAAGTTGCTTCTTGCCAACAACCTGATCGGCAAGCATAGGGACCTTGAAGATAGGAGTGGGGCTGAACAGCTGATATGTTTGCTCAATGTAGTGAGCCTGGGTTTCTTTCCATTTGGCGAAGTAGCCATTGTCAACAGCCTCTGGAAGTATACGATTAACGATGATGGCATCTACACACATTTTGTAAAGGCTGAAGTACATGTAAGCTCGCTGTGTCTCTTTCAGGATGATCTTTTCGGGGTTAGTAATTAGGCGAACGGTAGTGGTCTTGGGATCAGAAAGGAGTTTGTCGATTCCTTCAAGCCGATCAAAGAGCCTTTGGATTGTAGCAAAATACTCGTCTTCTGGAAGGGGCAGCGAATAAAGCCTCTTGGTAATAGGCCGAGCTAACTTGACGACTGTGCGCTCTATATCAAAGATCTTATTCATGTACCATTCCAGGCTCGTTGGGATGCTGATGAAGCGAATCGACTCCCCCGTGGGGGCACAGTCAAGAAGGATCACGTCGTAGCGGCTTTCTGCCACATACCGGTTGATGTGCAAAAGAGAACTTACTTCCTCCATACCAGGGAGAATGGCAAGCTCCTCAGCCAACACCTCATCAATGCCCGAGATGTTTAAAAGGCTGCTGATGTACTTGTGTACTTCCCCCCAGTTTTTCTTGATCTCTTCCTGGACGTCCACCTCCTGAATGAAAAGGTGCTTGCCGACCCTAAGGGGTTGTCCCTTGTTCTTGTCCATCAAGCTTCTGTCAAGGTCAAAGGAATCTACCAGGCTGTGAGCCGCATCAAGCGACATGATAATTGTTTTCAAGCCCTTTTGGGCACAGGCCACTCCGCTTGCGGCCGCGATGCTGGTCTTGCCAACGCCGCCCTTTCCTGCAAAAAGCACAATTCTCATAGACTCACCTGGAATACCTATCGGCACAAGGCGTAAGGCCTAAAGCGCGCGGCTCATAGCTCATAGTCCTTAGTGCCCTGTGCTCCATGCCCTTTGCCCTCTGCTCTATCCCTTGTTCTGGCCGTTTCTGAACGCTGATGTAATTATAAGCCATACCGTGCTTGGAGTAAAGGGACTAATCTGTATGGTCGGATGTCCTGGTTTTGCCTGCTCATCCTTGACCGGAGAGAGGACTTGACGCTGAAATGAGTTACCTTGGTATAAAGAATAAAGGGCGACCCAGTCATATGAAGCACCCCTGCTAGCAATGAAGCGCCCTATATGTCATGAGTCTCTTATGGCCGGTGGGCTTCTATGGTCGTTGTGCCAGCAAAGCGGCGACGACTCAATATGCAGTCGGTTGGCTGAGCTAGGCTAGTGTGTCGATACCTAGCAGTATATGAACTCACAAAAATCGAGGCCACGTAAAGATATCACAGGGGGGTGCGTTCGAGCATCAGGACACGTCCGCAAAGGTGTCCAAATGATGTCGAAACTCAAACGCGCAGAAATGGGAGTGCGTACAGCTTGCCAACATTTATAATACTGGCGGAACACATCTTCCTTGCCAGAATTTGTGAGTCTTATCAACTGATTTTATTGAAGATATCTGACAAATCGCCCGGCCCCAGACGCCAGATGCCTGAGTACAACTTCCTTACAACCTCTCTATTTTTCAGAAAACCCTGGTGTCATATGGATATCGGAAAGTGTGTTCCGGTGCTTTCGCCAAGTCCTCTCGTAGAATGTCACGATTTCGTGGCCGTCCCCGCTGAGCCCTCAGGCTTGTCAAATGGGAGAGTCAAGGGAACCTTCATCAATAAGCGATCAGCTCAAATCGATAACCGCGTACCCGTTTCCCTTGGTGATTCGCGGACTCCTGTGCGCAGCGTAAATGACCCCTTCCCCCCATCCAATTCCAGAACATCGAACCATTACGCCTATAGCAAAGATAAACTTCACCGGGCTTCTCGATCCTCATAGGTTACGCATGCACGTTTAAGATGGCCACTTTATGGAAATCTTGCGGTGTGACTGAACACAATCCCTCAAATACAGATTAATAAGGTTTTGGTATTCCCGATTCTTCTGACATCTTTTTGAAGTATTGAAGATTCCCTGCAGCAAGCTGCAGGGAATCTTCGACCGTAAGGAAGTTTCCATTTTCAGATACGCTCGCTAACCCCGCAGCAAGCTGCGGGGAATGCGCTCGCTTTCGCGGTTCAATGATATCGATGCCCATACGAATGGTTACCTGTTTCTTCAGCCTCTTTGCATAAGGATTCTTGCGCCCTTTCATCTGTGAAAAATCGTATTCTTTTTTCATCGTCTTTCTCCAGAATAGGCTCTTTGTTCATTTTTCGTGGCTTTCCTTGCGGAAATGATCCTGATTCCCCTACTATCCTCACGAAAACTGTAACTGACCACCAAGACTCGCAGGCGGCAACTAAGAGGGTCCACCGCCATGCTCCGGAATACGCACCTATTACTCCTAAGCAATGTGCTTCATATGAACAGCATCTAATTGACAGGCTTCAACACAGTCCAAGCATCCCAGGCACATATCTTGAAAAACAATCGGCGGTTCAAAAACGCCGTCTAGCTGTTTGATAACCGTATGCGAGCATGCCGACACTGCTGCACAAAGACCTACATCGGGATTGCATTTGGTTGGATCACATATTGTGTATTCAACAAGAGCAAATGACTTCTTCGGCTGTATGGACATTTAATGGCCTTTTCACGAAACCATCAATTTTGCCGACTTACGCAAGATGCAATGCCTCAATCACCTGCCGGCCGGAAGCCAGTTGTGGGCCAAGAAAAGGGGCAGCTCTGCAGCGCACACGGGGCCGACGATGACGTTCCAGTCGGTGAGTTCTTCCAGCTCATGGCCCACAGCGGCAGCCAGTCCGGGGATGATGATCTTTCTGTGGGAGATCCTTTCCAGGACGCCTGAAGCCCGAACGTCTTGTTTGATCTGTTTGGCTGTCAAGGCCTTGAAAATGAGGGCCATATCGACCGTATTTCCCTTGGTGTCGGAGAAAAGGAGACAAAAAGGGCTGCTCGTCGTACTCAGAACGGACATGAGGACATCTTGCGTGTGCACATGGTTTCCTGAGACCAGCAGAGGACTTTGCTCGCCGGGATGATTGATTTCCACCAGCCCGATCGGTCCGGGCCGGGGATTCGTCACACAATCAAATTTCGGCAGGATATGATCGGCATCCAAGGCGATCTTAAAGGGATAGTAAAGATTTTGGGCCATATCAGGACAATCGGAAGGCCGTTTTTCGCCGCGCTTCAAACCCTGAACAAATTCCTCACAGGTCTTTGCCCCGCACGCCTCACAGTCGGTTTGAGGGAGGTATTTCAAAAAATCGATTCGGTCCAGATAAGCATCAGCGAGCAGCATGACGAGTCTCGAGACAAGCCCTGGCTTCACCCACGGTATAAAGAGAGCCGGTAATGCACACCAAGTCGCCATCACGGGCCTCGTCCAGGGCAAGGGATACGGCGTCCGGCAGATGAGATATGACACGAAGGTCCTGTGTGATGGGTCGTACAAAAGTCCCCAGCTCCTCCGGGTCGGCAGCTCGTTCATACTCCGGTTTAGTGAGGATCATGAGGTCGGCGATGCCGGCGAGATCTCGCAGCATGGGCTTCCATGCCTTGTCTTTGAGGATGCCGAGCACCAGGATGATTCGACGGGGTGCCATGCCATTTTCCAAGAATGTCTTGAGGCTCCTCACCGCGGACGGGTTATGGGCGCCGTCTAAAAGAATCAAGGGCTCCTTTGACACCACCTCAAGACGCCCGGGCCAGCGCGCTGCGGCAAGGCCTGTATAGACGGCTTCATCCGACAGGTTCAGATCCTTGTCCATGAGGAGTTCCAGGGCTCCAAGGGCAAGGGCGGCATTGGTTATCTGATGATCTCCCAGGAGCCCAACTTTCAGCCTGGGCCATCGTCGGTTTTCCCCCAGGTAGGAAAAAGACCCATCTCGCTCCTTTCGGATCTTGATCTCCTTGCCAAGCCTGAGCAGTGGCACGCCATTTCCCGAGGCGGCCTGTTCAATGACCCGAAGCGCATTTTTCTGCCGCGTGCCCGTGACCACGCCGGCACCGGTCTTGATGATGCCCGCCTTTTCAGCAGCGATCTCGGCGAGGGTCTTTCCCAGATATTCCGTGTGCTCAATGCTGATGTTGGAAATGATTGAAACCGCGGGATGAACCACGTTCGTGGCGTCATAGCGACCGCCCATCCCGGTCTCAAGGACCGCCCAGTCCACTCCTGCCCGGGCAAAATGGTGGAGGGCCATGGCCGTGGCGCATTCAAAGAAGGTGGGCGGCTCACCTTGGGTATAGATCCGCTGGACGGCTTCGGCAGCCTCCGCCACATCTTCATCGGAGATGGGGCGGCCGTTGATCTGGATGCGTTCATTGAACCGGACAAGATGGGGCGAGGTATAAAGGCCCACCTTGTATCCGCCATGGGCAAGGACTGACGACAGGAAGGCGGCAATCGATCCCTTACCGTTGGTGCCTGCCACATGAATGCAGCGATATTGATCCTGGGGATTCCCCAGGCCCCTCATGAGGCGGGAGATGGTGGCAAGCCCGAGCTGAATGCCGAAACGTCTCAGCCGATAAAGGGCAGACAGGTGTGCGTCAACAGAAGAGATCATGGAGACGAGTAAACCCCCATGTTGGAACGTTGGAGTAAACGGAAGGGCTAATGTTTGAAGCTTCTCTGGCCGGTACACACCATGGTGGCGCCGGCCTCGTTGCAAGCCTCAATGGACTGGTAGTCGTTCAGCGAGCCACCGGGGTGGATGACGGCAGAGACCCCTTCCCGGAGCCCCACATCCACCCCGTCCCGGAAGGGAAAAAAGGCATCACTGACCATGGCAGCGCCGATAAGGCCACCCTTTTCCTCGGCTACCCGGTCATCGATCTCTCTTTTTTTCGCCTCGTCGGCAAGTTCATTGTAAGCCATCCCTAGTCTTTCAAAACAATACCGGTCTGCAAGCTTGCGGTAGGCCTTGTCCCTGGCAATCTCAGCCACGCCAACCCGATCCTGCTCACCGGTTCCGATCCCCACGGTAACCTCATTCTTAACATATATGACCGAATTGGATGTAACCCCGGATTCCACCAGCCAACCAAAGAGCAGATCCTGATACTCCTGCTCCGTTGGCTCCCTCTCGATACGGTAGGTTTTCCCATTGTATTCGCATTCTGCCAGTTTTAGATCCTTCTTGGTCCTTGCTTGCGGGACAAAAGACCATTGGGCAATCAAGCCGCCGTCAACGAGGGCCTTGAATTCGACGACCCGCTCGCCCACAAAGGTTTGCAGACGACTGATATTAGCAATCCTGATGACGCGGAGATTCCTTTTTTTGGCAAAGATATCCATGACGCCCGCCTCAAAATCCGGGGCCACCACCACCTCGGCGTATTGTTGGCTGATGGCCTCTGCCGTGGCCTTGTCCACCGGCTGGTTCAGGCAAATGCAGCCGCCAAAGGCGGCCACGCGGTCTGCCATGTTCGCCTTGATGTAGGCCTCCTCCAGGGACTCGGCCCGCGCGACCCCGCAAGGATTGTTGTGCTTTACGATCACCACCGTCGGCCTGCCCGTAAAGTATCTCAGGATGTTCAGGGAATTGTCCGCGTCCGTGAGGTTGGTCTTGCCCGGGTGTTTGCCTGATTGAAGGAGTTCGATATCCGAGGCGAGATATCTGCCGGGCTGAATCATCTGGGTATCCCCCAGGATCAGGTTCCCATTCACCAGCCTGTACAAGGCAGCCTCCTGCCCGGGGTTTTCCCCGTACCTGAGGCCCTTTTGCACATCATCGACCACCCAGGCCACCTTTTCGTAGAAAAGCGTCTGACGCTTATCGCTATCCACAAAGGCGATTTCCATGTGGGGGGAAAAGTGGTCATCCATGACGGTCCGGTACATTTTCTTGAGATCTTCAACCATGATACTAACCCTCCATCATTTGATAACAGGAGCGGACATCCTCAAAGGGTCTGCCTGCCAGAAAGTCCGCAATGTGGCGGTCATACGCGGCGGTGTGATCAAAGGCCTTTTGGGCCAACTCGTATCGAAGGCCCAAAGACAGCTTGCCGTGGTTTACTTGCATCTCCGAAATGATCTTTGCGTAGTCCTCAGGATTTACAACGGCGGCCACTCGGATGAAATTCTTGGCCGAGGCCCTGATCATGCACGGCCCCCCGATATCGATGTTCCCCCTGGCCTCTTCCACGGTGACCCCTTGTCTGGATATGGTTTCCTTGAAGGGATAAAGGTTGACCACAACCATGTCTATGGGAACGGCGCCGGTCCTTTTGAGGTCTTGCTGGTGGGCGTCGTTGTAAGTCTCTGTGAGCAGGCCAAGATAGATCTTGAAATCAAGGGTCTTGACGAGGCCTCCTTGGGTTTCCGGTTGGCCCGTGTATTCACTGACAGGCGTCAGACAAGACGCGGCCCGATCGCCCAGGATCTGTTGAATCCTGGCGTAGGTGCCGCCTGTGGAGTAAATTTGGATGTCCGGATTGATTTCCACGAGCGATGGTATCAGACTTTCCAGGCCGCCTTTGTCGGACACACTCACGAGGACATGCTTCACCTTAACGAATCCATCGATCTTTTCAACAATGTTCAGTGCCATGATCCCCTCCTTGCGCTTTTCAGCGTACAATATCTCGAATTCGCACCACGACCTCGCACAGGCCCGCTGATCCTCCCACAAGATTTGTTGCACCGTCAAGATGTTTTCGGATTTGATTTGACATACTTGACGATTTCGTTAAGACTTCGGCCCAGGGTGTGAAAACGGCCCCACGGACATAGGAACGGACACAAGAGATGAAGGACGTTCAAAGCCAGCCGGATCACAGAAAGATCGATATCAACAAGGTGGGAATCAAGGGGATCAAGTATCCCGTCAACGTGTTGGATAGGACCAACAAGGTTCAAGCCACCGTGGCCTCGGTGAACATGTACGTGCATCTGCCCCACAAGTTTAAAGGCACTCACATGAGCAGGTTTGTAGAGGTCCTGAATGAATATTGCGGCAACTTGAACCTGAGGGCCTTCTTTGAAATGCTCGAGGCCGTGAAGACGACGCTTCATGCCCGCAGTGCCAACATTGAGATAAGCTTTCCCTATTTTATCAGCAAGAAAGCGCCGGTATCAGGCGTGGCCAGCCTGATGGAATACACCTGCGACTACATCGGAGAGATGAACGGCGATGAACATAAGCTCTTTGTCTGCGTCAAGGTGCCTGTGTGTACCCTGTGTCCTTGCTCCAAAGAGATAAGCAGCCTGGGGGCCCATAATCAGCGGGGCCTTGTCTCGGTGACACTGTTCTTCAAGGAATTCTTCTGGATTGAAGAAGTTATAGAGATCGTTGAGAGCTCGGCCAGTAGTGATGTTTACGCCTTATTGAAAAGGGAAGATGAAAAGTATATCACGGAACAGGCTTACAATCGCCCGATGTTTGTAGAAGACGTCGTGAGAGAGGTCACCGAAAAGCTGACGAAAGATGCGAGATTTACGTGGTTCAGTGTGGAGGCCGAGAACTTTGAAAGCATCCATAACCACAGCGCGTATGCTTACACTGAGGTGGCCTCTCGGCCATAGCCGCCATCCCCCTATGCTATCCTGACAAATCCTTGGAGGCTCCGGGCACCGGTTCCACCTTGACTGCGCAAACCTTGTACTCGGGTATCTTCGATACCGGATCCACGTCATCAACGGTCAGCAGATTGGCGGCGGCCCCTGGGAAGTGGAAAGGGATGAAGACAACCCGTCTGGGACATTTCCTCGTACGGTGCGCCCGGGCTACCAGTTCGCCGCGACGCGACGAAACCTTCACCATCGAGCCTTCCCCAATGGCGAGCTCCTCGGCATCTTCTGGATGAATGTCCAATAACGGCTCCGAATAAAGTAACCTCAGGTCCCGAACCTTGCGGGTCATCGTACCGCTGTTGAAGTGGGATCGCACACGCCCTGTGGAAAAAATGAAGGGGTAGGTCTCGTCCGGCAGTTCACGCGGCGGCATGAATTCCACGGGATGAAACAGCCCTTTGCCCCGGGTAAACCGGCCCTTGTGAAGATACGGTGTCCCGGGATGCTCCCGGGTCGGGCAGGGCCATTGAATGCCTTGTTCTTCCAGACGGTCGTAGTGGATACCGCCATAAATGGGCGTGAGACGGGCGACTTCTTCCATGATCTCTTCGGGAGACCCGTAGTCCATTCGATAACCCATCTTTTCGGCGAGCTCGCAGAAGATCTGCCAATCGGGCCTGGCCCGTCCTACTGGAGGAAATGCCTGTCTGACCCGCTGAACGCGCCTTTCCGTGTTCGTGAAGGTGCCTTCCTTTTCCACAGAGCTCGCCGCCGGAAGAACGACGTCGGCCAGTTTTCCCGTCTCGGTCATGAATATGTCTTGCACCACCAAAAAATCCAATCCCTTCAATGCAGCCGTCACCTCGCTGGCATTCGGATCACTGGCCACCGGATTTTCGCCGACAATGTAAACGCCTTTTACCTTCCCCCTGAGTGCGGCAGGCCAGATCTCCGTGACGGTCAGGCCGGGCTCGGGTGCCATCTTGACTTTCCAGGCCCGTTCAAACTTTTCCATGATCTGCGGGTCGGAAAGCCTTTGATAGCCGGGAAGCACATCCGGAAGGGCCCCCATATCGCAGGCGCCCTGGACATTATTCTGGCCACGCAGCGGATTGACCCCGCCCCCTTCAATGCCCACATTTCCGCACAGCATGGCAAGGTTCGCAATGGCCCTGACGTTATCGGTGCCGGCCACATGCTGTGTAATTCCCATGGCATAAACAATGGTGGCCGCCTCGGCTCCTGCGTACAGGCGGGCAGCCTTCTCAAGATCCTTGGCCGGGACGCCGGTGATTCTTTCCACGGATTCGGGGTCGTATTTTGCCACGGTTTCCCGCAGGGCGCCAAACCCTTCTGTTCTCTCTTTTACATAAGACTTGTCCCACAACCCGTCCTTGATGATCACGTGCATGAGACCGTTGAGCCAGGCCACATCCGTACCCGGCCGGGGACAAACCCACACGTCGGCGTATTTCACCACTTCCAGGTTCCGGGGGTCTGCCACGATGAGTTTCGCCCCCCGGCGGGTTACGGCCCGCCTGATATGGAGATCCACGATCGGATGGTTGTCCGTTGGGTTGCTGCCGGTCAGCAGGATCACGTGGGCCTTTTCTATATCGTCCATAGAATTGGTCATGGCCCCGCTGCCAAACGCCGCGGCCAGCCCAGCCACAGTCGAGGCGTGACAAAGCCGTGCACAGTGGTCCACGTTATGGGTTCCGATCACCGCCCGCATGAATTTTTGAAAGACATAGTTTTCCTCATTGGTACATTTGGCGGAACTCAAGCCGGCCAGAGCCTGGGGACCATATCTCTCCTTGAATTCCAAAAACTTCCGTGAAACCAGGGAAAGGGCCTCGTCCCACCCGGTTTCAACGAAATACTCGCCTTTTCGCACAAGGGGCGTCCGGAGGCGCCTTGGATGATGGACAAAATCGTACCCGAAACGGCCCTTGACGCAGGTGTCGCCAAAATTCGGGGGATGCCTCGGATCAGACGTCACCTCCACCAGGGACCTGTCCTTTACGTTGAATGTCAGGTTGCACCCACAGCCGCAATAGGCGCATACGGTGCGCACCTGTCTCAGCTCATCCGAACCAACGGGCAGCGTCACGTACTTTTTTACCAGGGCGCCCGTCGGGCAACTGTCTACGCACTTTCCGCACGAGGTGCATCTTTCGTTTATCCTGATCTCCAGGTCCAGAGGCAGATCGTTCTCATCGAATTCCATGGCACGGACCTCCATGGCCTGGTATTCACAATGGGTCTTGCAACGCAGACAAAAGATGCATTTGTTCGAATCGATCATGATCAAGGGATGGCTGTTGTCTGTCTCATATCGGGGGGCTTTGGGCGTTTCTAAGACAGAAAGATCCACATCATAGGCGGCGGCAAGCCTGCGGAGTTCGCACTTGGACAAGGCCTTACAGCCGCAGCCCAGACATCGTCGTGCCTCTTGACGGGTCATATCTTCTGAAAAGTCCAGGGTATATTCGCAAAAGTCTCTTACCCGCCTGTCAGGCGGACGTTCCGGAATCTCCTCGGCTGGCTGGATCTGAATGTCGTCGAAATTCTTGAGGGCCACGTCATGAAGATTCTTCCCTTTGATGACATGGACCTCCTTTTTTCGGGGCGTGACCGGTTTTCCTGAAAGGTAAGCGTGAATGGAATCAGCCGCCTTCCGGCCGGCCGCAATGGCCTGAATGACCGTCTTTGGGCCGCTCACGGCATCGCCGGCGGCAAAAATACCCGTTGTGTTCGTTTCAAAGGTGTCCGGGTCAACGACCAGGGTGTTCCTGGATACAGCCAGTTCACGGATCCTGCTTCCTGAAGACATAAATGACAGGTCCGGGCCCTGGCCGATGGCTGCAATGACATTGTCGACTTCAATCACGAATTCAGTGCCTGGAAGGGGGATAGGACGCCGTCGTCCACTCTCGTCCGGTTCGCCCAGCCAGGTTCGAAGCACCTCAAGCTTCAGGTGCCCGGCCTTTTTCGTGATCCTGGAAGGAACGGCGACAAGAAACAGTTTCACCCCCTCGGCCTCTGTTTCCCGAACCTCCTGCTCCCTGGCCGGCATCTCCAGACGACTGCGCCGATAAACAATCGTCACGTCTTCGGCCCCCAGCCTGAGACAGGTCCGGGCCACATCCAGGGCCGAGTTTCCCCCTCCGATCACAGCCACCCTTTTACCCAGATGAACCTCTGTGGCGGTGCGTACATGCTTTAGGAATTCCAGTCCATGAAGGACCCCTTCCAGATTTTCCCCTTCTATCCCGATGTCCTTGGTCTGCCAGGCACCGGTGGCGATAAAAAAGGCCTCAAAGCCTTCTTTGGTCAAGTCTTCCACGGTAAAATCCCTGCCCAGTCGCCGGCCGGTTCTGACCTGTATGCCACTGCCCGTTTCCACGATGTTTCTTATCTCCTGATCCAGGATCTTTTTCGGCAGTCGATACTCAGGGATGGCATAGCGCAGCATGCCGCCCAATTCCGGCATTCCCTCAAAAATGGTTATTCCATGACCCTTTCTGGCCAGATAGTAGGCCGCTGACAGCCCTGCGGGTCCCCCACCGATGACCGCCACGTGACGCCCCGTGTCTGGACAAGGCTCGCAGATGTCGGTTTCTTGAGCCTCCAGAAAATGATCTGCAACAAATCGCTTCAGGTGGTTGATAGGCACCCGCTCTTCAACCAGAATCCGCCGGCACATGGCCTCACAAGGATGCGGGCAGACCCTTCCCACGGACAACGGCAGGGGGTTCTTCTCCTTGATGAGCCTGAGCGCCTCAAGATACCTGCCCCGGGCGATGAGACCGACGTATCCCTGGACATTGATATGGGCCGGACAGGTCAATGAACACGGCGAGATGCAGTCTCCATAGTGACGGGAAAGCTGGAGTTCCAGGATGTGTCTGCGGTGTGCCCGAACACGATCACTCTGGGTGGACACCACCATGCCCTCTTCTGCCGGTGTGGCACAGGCCCGCAGCAGATCCTTTCTGTCGGCAATCTCAACCACGCACATCCGGCAGGGATGTTCACCATGCTGACACAGACTCGGAATAGGGATGCCCGCGCGCGACGACGCATCGAGCAGACTCGTACCCGGTTCAACCTGGGTGATTTGATGATCGATTTTCAGTTGTATCTTGTTTGACACTGCGATTTTCCCCCGCTTGCCGGCTCCTGACTGAGCCGCGCAACGAGCAGTTGGAGCAACTATTGTGCCAACAATCCAGCCGTGTCGGCTCGTAGTTCCTTTCTACGTAACATTGAGGCCTTTGAAAATATGGTTCTTCTCCCGATTAATTGATGCAAAGGGTTCGAGGGGTCAAGGATTCAAGGGGTCGAGTGCTTTTCTTTCTAACGATTTCACACCTCCCTATTTGTGATCTTGGCCCGCGTCTTTCATTACGGGATCGTCTTGTTATTCTGTAAATTTCTAAATATAGGTGATAGGACCTTTCTCAAACCTTTACCAATTGTTTATAATTGTTAAGCAGTTTACTCGAACCCTTGAACCCTCGAATCCTTGAATCCTTGAATCCTGATAATCCCACCAACTCTTTTAGAGAAGAACCGAAAATATTTTCTCTATAATGGCACTCATCACCCCGTTGGAAATGAAACCCAACCTTGCCTTTGCCTCTGCGTGCGATATATACTTCCCTCAGCCGGGAGTCCTGACACTGGCTGAACCGAAGGCAACGCGTCCTCCAGCCGCCGGACTCTCCGTTGGGCTGCCTGCGTAACCAGCCAATTTGGACACCACCTGGAAAATTCGTACGGCATGGGGTATCGTTTGATGTTTAAACGTTACCAATCGTTTGACTCAACAAGCTCATTCTATTTTCTAGTCGGGAGAGGGTGCACATGTTTTACTTGAAAGTCCGTGAGTATTCGTTGGCCCTTATGGCGTCATTGATGATAGCGATGGCCGGTTGCGCGTCCGTCGGGCCCATGGCTTTGCCACACCCCAAGCCTTTAAAGGAGAAAGTGGAGAGTTCTGAAAATGGTTGGTGGCACGCCCGCTTTAGCATAAAATGGCCGGAAGATAAGGAGCCGTCCTGGCACATGGGGTTGTTTATTGCCCGCGAGATTGTGTCGCCTGTGTTGTCTCAACACAAAGATAATATTCGCCTGTGGCGATTTCACCGAAGGGCCGTGCGAGACGAAACAGGGCATCAATTCAGTTTCATTTTCTATGCTTCTCCGGAGACGGCACGCGAAATCTATCATGCTATCCAGTCAGATACACGCTTGGAAGCCATGAAAAGGGCTGGTTTGATCATCAGGGATTCTTACGATGACACAACTCGGATCAGACAGCCAGATATTGGGGACACGAGTGACCTCAACTGGTCATCGCCGATCCGAAAATCGTGGCCCTATTTTATGATGGGTGCCAGTCAAATGTGGCTTAATCTAATCAACGAGATTGCCGGGGATATGTCTAAAGGGACGAAGCCTTCATCCGTTCGGGATATCGAGGCCTTTTATCAACAAGTCAACACATCTCTTCAAGCGTCCTGGCAGGAGGAGGGGGGCCATGCCTTATTCCACCACTTGAATGCCCTCTTTGAGTATGACGGAGTTGTCATCTATGAAAAGCGTCTAATGACATTCTGAGCGACCGTGCTATGAACGATTTTTTGTGGAAGCCAGTCCACATTGATGCAACATGGGAATCAAGAACCAGGTTTTCAGCAAAGCTCGATGGGATTTGCGTTAGGAACAACGATTCAGAAAGGAGTAATGGCCCATGAGTGGTAACAAAGAGGGTGGACAACACATGGATGAAACGAAGTGCCCCAAATGCGGACAGCCCAGGGATGTGTCATCTCACGAGTGTGTGAGATGTGGCATCGTCTTTGCCAAGTACGATTCAGTTGAGGAGAAAACAGGCAGGCGACAGACCATGCAATGCCATGAAGTTGATTACAAGGTCATCGGGGATGATATTCAAATCGTGGAAATAGAGCTCGACCCCGGTGAGACGGTCATTGCCGAGGCCGGCGCCATGAATTACATGGACGATGGTATCACCTTCGAGGCCAAAATGGGCGATGGCTCCAAACCAGACGAGGGAGTCTTCGGCAAGCTCATGAGTGTGGGTAAGCGAGTCCTCACAGGGGAATCTATCTTCATGACCCACTTTACAAACAGGGGACATGGAAAGAAGCATGTCGCATTCGCAGCACCCTATCCGGGAAAGATCATCCCCATCGACATGTCCAAGGTCACGGGAGAACTCCTTTGCCAGAAAGATGCCTTCCTGTGCGCGGCTTACGGCACGGAAGTAGGTATTGCCTTTACAAAACGCCTGGGCACGGGTTTCTTCGGTGGAGAGGGATTCATCCTCCAGCGTCTCCGAGGCGATGGCATGGCTTTTGTCCATGCGGGTGGTACGGTTATTAAAAAAGAGCTCAACAACGAATTCTTTCGCGTCGACACGGGTTGCATCGTAGCCTTCACACCGGGCATCGATTACGACATTGAACGCGCGGGCAGTCTCAAGTCCATGTTTTTCGGCGGGGAGGGACTGTTTCTTGCAACCTTGCGTGGCACCGGGACCGTGCTTCTTCAGAGCCTTCCGTTTTCTCGCATGGCAGACCGTATTCTGCAACATGCCCCTTCAGCCGGTGGCGGGCGGAAGGGCGAAGGGTCTATCCTGGGCGGCCTCGGCGCCCTCATCAACGGCGACAATGATTAAGAGTCCTGATCCTAAAAAGCCGTCTGCATAGGAGATCAGAATGATACGATTCAAGGTCAAGCATTACGTTGGGGTACTGGGGGTATGTCTGATCATCGTCGGATGGGTGCTCGGCAATGCGGATCGTCATCCATGGGTTTACCGGATTGTTGCCCCAAAGTACGCAACGGCAGTGTCCGCACTCAAACGCATACAGGAAAAAAACGCTGTTCTAAAACAAAAGGATGACGGGTTCCGGGAGATTTCCGAGATACTCAAGGGGTACTTTGAGGCGACGATAAGTCGCGAAATCACAGGCATCAAGACCTTGAGTCAGGGAGTGGACGTGGTAGAGACGCCCGAAGGTGCGCAGTGGGATCCATATCTTGAGTTAGAGGTGTCTTTGTCCAATGAGCCCCCCCTGAGCGCGAAGTTCTTCGGGTTGAAGTCAAAGATCGAAAAAGCCTATCTGACCAGCAAATTCCTGGCCTGGAAAGACGGCATTTTTTGGTCTGGTATAGCCCTGAGTCTGATAGCCTTGTTCCTGTGATTTCCTGGCGTGGACAAACGCATCGACGGTCCGTCTGTCATGCCGAGCATGGCGTCCATCCGGTCTCAAGAGCGGTGCCCCCCATCAACTATTTGTCTTCCCGTCAAAATTTCATATCGTGTCTTGACAGAACCCGGCTGATGGTGTTAAAGGCCCCCAAACATTTCCTGTATTTTCTGCAACCAGCGGTTTCGTCCAGCCAAACTTTTGGTTCGATCTTGCGCCGCAGAAGCAGGGAGTGCGTTCGTCTACAAGGGTGTAAAGGATGGGTCACAGCTCAATCTAAACAGGGAGGGTCAGCCCTGATAGCTCTGAGCTCATAATAGCTTATAGCGCGCTGCTATGAGCTAAAATATTTGACTTATCATTTAACTAAGAGGAGGGGATTGTATGAAAAAGTTTATCAGCGTAGCATTCATCAGTTTAGGTCTGGTGGGAGTCGTGTTTGGGGTTGCTTTTGGTGAATCCTATCCGAATGGTGCTGAAGGACTTAAATGTGCAACTTTGCCACCACCCGGTTTTTATTACAAGATGTATAATGCTTATGTTACCGCCGATGAAGTCATGGACCCGGACGGAGATGAAGTACCCGTTGATTTTGATGCCAAGATGTTCGTAAACGCGCATAGATTCCTTTGGATATCTAAGGACATCAAATTGTTTGGGGCCAATTATGGTGCCGACCTTTTTATTCCGATTTGGTATAAAGACATTAAAGTAGGAGCATTAAATTATGACGATAGCCAGTGGAATCTTGGAGATATTATAGTCGAGCCCTTTGTTTTGGCCTGGCACGGCTCACGTTATGACGCATCAACAGCCGTTGCCCTTTTTCTGCCGACGGGCGATGATGACGAGCCTGCTGATCCCGGTGAAAATATGTACACGACGATGTTCACTTTGGGCGGAACCTATTATTTTGATGAAGCAAAAACATGGTCGGCATCAATACTTGGCCGGTATGAAATTCACCACAGTGACTATGATGATACGAATATAGAGCCTGGTGACGACTTCCATTTTGAGTGGGGAGTCGCCAAGACACTTGCACAGGTTTGGGATGTTGGTGTGGTCGGGTATTGCCAATGGCAGGTCACTGAAGACAGTGGAAGCGGATCGAGTTCTGATAAAGACCGCGGTTACGCAATTGGGCCAGAAGTATCCGTGTTTATTCCACCTATGAAGCTTTTTGTTTCTCTCAGGTCCGAGTTTGAGTTCTCGACTGAAGGCGGAGGCGTTACACCGCTCCCGCTAGGTCGCCCAGAAGGGAACAGAACATGGCTAATTCTCACAAAGATCTTCTGATTCGTTTGAGGGTAAACTCACTGCTGCCGTCTCCCTTTGATGCTAATAATCACGGGTAAACCACCACCTCTGCCGGGGGACTGCTAAAGATAGATAACTTCCGCCTTAATTGAGCGAGAAATTGAGCGTACGCATTAAGCTGAGAATCGACCGGAAGGGTACCGGTTGAATCTGCGGTGGGTGCATCATTTCTAGAAGGGATTCTTGCCCTCAGCTTCATGATGCCCCTCAAACCCATTGGTTCGTAGATGGGTTAAGGGGTTCACAGGAATAAGTAAGAAGGGATTTCAAAGGCCAAAGAGCGAGACGAGGTTATGCAAAGGGCTCGTCTGGAGGGCAGTCGTCTCGACCATCTTCTATTTGCTGATCTCCTGTTCTATGATCTTGCCGGCTTCCGGAGGGGGCGAGGTGCCCGTGGTTCCTGCCACAGGTGGTTCGTCCGGTTTGGGGCTTGGGGTTTCAAGAGTTTCACCCATTTTCCCAGTCATTTTAAGTCGATTTTCCAACCACAAGACCTCTTCCACAAGAGTCTTTATTCTCTTCTCTAATAGGGCCATTCTCACCCGGTCGTTCTCAAGGAAACTCTGCAATGCTTCTTTGTCCACCTTGCCCTCTGACAGACGCCTGATCGCTGATTCTTGCTCTTGGGCTTTATTCTGTATATTCTTGGTGACTTGAACAGCCTTGGCTATTTCCTTTTTCTGCGCTTTGAGATCGGTGCGCAGAGCCGTGAGCGTATCATCCAGTCTTTGGTTCAGATCTTTTACTAACGCATCAAGAGAGGCCTTCTGCTGAGCCACATCTTCTTGCAACGCTGCAAAAGTCTTGGCAACCTCTGCAGAACGTTTCTTGTCGGCCATTTCTGAGGCCTTCTTATCTGCTTTTGATGTGTTTAACTTCTTGACGTTCCCTTCCACCTTTTCCACGCGATCCTGGATCGCAGCCGACGTCTTTTCAAGCTTCACATACTGGTCTGATAGAGACGCCGCCTTATTGAGAATATCTTTAGACAGCGTTTGCACCTCCCTAGATCCCGCAGTCTGCAGCTGGCTCAACCTTTTCCGAACTTGCAGATAGCCAAATACAAAAATGGCGCATAGCAGGCACGGAATCAATACGAACAGGATCGTGACTCGACGACTCAATCTGTGAATGTCCGAATCCCGCCGCAAATCCCGCACTTCGTCTTCATACAAGGAATCAGGATGTTCTCCGTTGATCTGGATATCCCTGTCCAAAGAAATGTCATCCTCTCCATTCTTATCAGTTGGGGACTGACTCACGATACCTCCTTTTCCGCCCTTTCTCGGTGACCTCCTCTTGGTCCGTGTGCGTTATGGTGATGTCCCGTTTAGGATATGGGATTTCGATCCCCTCCCTGTCAAAGGCCTCTTTGACCTTGTCCGTGACGTAGGATATGGTGTGTATCCGCCGTCTGGCGTTCTTGATCCACACCCTCAGCTCGAGATCCACTGAGGACTCCCCGAATGCCTTGACCACTATGACGGGCGGTGGATCTTTTACCACCCACTCCGGGGTCTTGGCAACCTCCAGTATAACAGCCTTGGCCTTGCTGATGTCCGTATCATAAGACACACCGATGGCAATTCGGACACGGATATCCTCTGAGATCGTCGTATAGTTGACGATATCGCGCATCATAATCTCATTGTTGGGAATGATAATGACAATGTTGTCTGTGGTCTTGATTTTCGTGGCCCGCAGGCCGATATCGATCACGTCCCCCCAGGTCGCTGAATTCTTCGGAGCAGACCATACCTCGATCCGGTCTCCTACTTCAAAGGGCCGGTCCATGATAAGCAGGACGCCCGCTATGAGATTCGACAAGGTGTCCTTGGCTGCAAAGCCCACGGCAATACCGACCACGCCGGCCCCGGCAACAAAGGGGACCACATTAATGCCCAGCACGTCGAGGGCAAGCAAGATGGCAACGGCAAAGATGATAATGCCCGAAAATTTGTTCAGAAGGTCAAAGACGACGTCGTCCACCTTGCTTTGGGTCTTCTTGACCAGGTTGTCCTCGGCATATCCGAGGACGAGCAACGTAAAATCCTTTACCGGCAAGGCCAAAAGGATGATGAGGGCGGCATAAAAGACCTTTTCCAAAATGGGTATCTTGAACAGATTGACCATATAGATGCCGCTGACAAAGACCAGTGCGTAGGAAACGGCCTTTTGGATCAAGCTGAAGATCTCATCGTGCGCACGGACAAATTCATACTTCCAGGCTCTTTTTCGAACCCTTTTCATGACCCGTTTAAAAAAAACCCAAACCACGACTGCGGCTAACACCACAAGAACCGCTTTGATGAGAACCGGGTAGAAGGCCCGCCAATCGGAGAGGATACCAGCACCGAATTGTTGATAAGCACGCCTCAGATAATCCAGCATTTCCTAAACCTCCCCTGCCCACAGAGACAACGACAGTCCATTTTGCAGCCTATGCAGACCAACCAGCTCGTCAAGCCCCTGGTTTCCATGCCCTGTGGTGCGGCGTTCCTGCTTCAGTCTATGGATAGCAACCTATCTTTTCTTATCTTTCGACCGCATCGATTCTCGAAGCCTACGCCACTTCTCAAGCCTTTCCTTGATGGTCTTCTCGTATCCCCTTTCCGTGGGCACATAGAAGACCTGTCCCCTGAGTGCTTCCGGTAGATACGCCTGGGGCACATAGGCGTCTTGAAAATCGTGGGCATACTTGTAACCCTTGCCGTAGCCAAGATCCTTCATCATCTTTGTGGGTGCGTTGCGTATGGGCAGCGGCACCGCAAGTGACCCTGTCTCGTGAATCGCTCGCGTCACTTTGCCGTAACCCGCATAAAGGGCATTGCTCTTTGGGGCCGTGGCCAGATAGACAGCGGCCTGGGCCAGGGCCAGGTTTCCTTCCGGAAGTCCCACAAATTGAAAGGCCTGCATGGCAGAGACCGCCACAGACAAGGCCCCTGGATCGGCATTGCCCACGTCTTCAGAGGCGAACCTGACCATGCGGCGAGCCACATAAAGCGGGTCCTCACCCGCAACAAGCATGCGACCCAACCAGTAGAGGGCGGCGTCCGGGTCACTTCCACGCAGACTCTTATGAAAAGCAGATATGAGATTGTAATGCTCCTCGCCGGTCTTGTCGTAGCGCAGGGCCTTCTTCTGAAGAGCGGCTTCCACCACGGCCCGGGTCATCTTTCTTTCTCGCACACTCTTGTTCCGGACAAGAGCGGCCGCCGCCTCCAGATTGTTCAGGGCTGCACGAGCGTCGCCATCGGCTGCCCAGACAACGTGTTCAAGGGCTTCGGGTTCAGCCTTGAACGACAATCCACCCAGACCATTATCCTTGTCATCGAGGGCCCGGTTCAAAATAGTTAATAACGCCTCTCGTGACAACGGTTTCAGCACCATGACCCGGACCCTGGACAGCAGTGGCGCAATTACCTCAAAAGACGGGTTTTCCGTGGTGGCCCCGATCAGTGTAATCAATCCGCTTTCCACATGCGGCAGAAAGCCATCCTGCTGGGCCTTGTTAAATCGATGGATCTCATCCACAAAGAGGACGGTTCTCTTTTGATGATGCCGCTGGGCTATGGTCGCCCTGTCAATGACCTGGCGGATCTCTTTCACGCCGGAAAGTACGGCCGAGAAGGCTTCGAAGTTTGACTTTGTCTCTTGGGCCATGATCCGGGCAAGGGTGGTCTTTCCGGACCCGGGAGGACCCCAGAAAATGACGGAAAACAGTTGATCTTCCTTGATGGCCTGACGCAGCAGGCTGTCTTTGCCAAAGAGATGGCTTTGCCCTACAAAGGTCTCAAGGGTTTGGGGCCGCATCCTCTCTGCCAGGGGACGTGCCGTCTTTGCCATTTTTTGTTCGACTTGATCAAAGAGGTCCATGGTTAAGAACTAGCATCCGACGCCCGGTGCCGCATCCCTGACAAGAGTCAATTCTGAAAGATTCGTAAAAAGTATTTTGCGAACGATATTGAGCATTTTGGGAGAAAGGCACTTCAGGTGTTTAGCGTTAAAAAATGCTAACTGTTTGAGGGCGTTAGCCCGAGTCTTAGCATTTTAGCTGAACATCTTAAGGGCCCCCAAAATGTTCACGGAGTGAGTAAAATCGACTTTTTGCGAGTCCATCAATTCTGTCTCTGGCACCTTTTGGCTGGCATCATCTTTCCTATCATCTTTTCTTGTCTCGTTTTCGAAACAGGACGCGCAGCGGCGTCTGGTCCAGGACCAGCGCCTGTCGAAGCTGGTTGACCATGTATCGTTCATAAGAAAAATGAATACCCTCAGGATAATTGACAAAGCAAACAAACGTAGGGGGAGCCACGGACGTCTGGGTGCTGTAGTAAAATTTTACGCGCCTGCCTCGGTGCATGGCCGGTTCGTGTCGACCAATAATGCTTTCAAAGATCCTGTTGAGCCGCCCCGTGCTGACCCGCGTGGTATATTGCTCGTACACGGTCTTGACCGAGTCAAAAATCTTGAATGTCCGCTGGCCTGTCAACGCTGAAATGGTCCACACAGGGGCAAAGCTCAGGAATTTGAGCCGCTCTCTTACGGCGTTCACATGTCGCTGGGCCGTTGTAGCATCCTTTTCCACCAAATCCCATTTGTTCAAGACAATGATGCAAGCCCGCCCCCTTTCCCAGGCATATCCCGCAATGCGCACATCCTGATCGGTCACCCCTTGAACGGCATCCATCATCACCAACGCGATGTGGCATCGATTCAGGCTCTTGAGGGCTTTTATCACCGAGAACTTTTCCAGCTTCTCTCGCACGCGTTTCTTTCTTCGGATGCCGGCTGTATCAATCAGAATGTATTCCCTGCCATCCACGTTGCAAATCGTGTCAACAGCATCGCGTGTGGTGCCCGGCAGGTCACTCACCACAAGCCGCTCGTCTCCAAGGAGACGGTTGATGAAGGAGGATTTGCCCACATTGGGTCTGCCGATCACCGCCAGCCTGACTCGATCAGCGGTTGTCTCGGGCGTCGTTTGGGGCAAGACGGCGATCAAGGCGTCCATCAAATCGCCCAGGCCATATCGGTGTTCGGCAGAGAGGGGATAGAGGGGGTCCACGCCCAGGACGGAAAAGTCAGCGAGAAGGGATTCATGCCTCGGCCCATCAATCTTGTTGACACCGTAAAAGACCGGTTTGTCCGATTGACGAAGCCGTTGAACGAGGTCTGTGTCCACCGGGGTGACCCCTTCACGCCCATCAAAAAGCATGATCATGGCGTCCGCTTCCTCTATGGCCTGCATCACCTGGTGTTGGACAAGAGATACGAATTGCTCTGAATGAAACTCGGAAAAGCCGCCCGTGTCCACCACGGTAAAGGGAACTTCGTCCCACTGGGCATCTCCGTAGATCCGGTCTCTGGTGACACCAGGAAAATCATCCACAAGGGCGTTGCGGGAGCGCGTCATTCTGTTAAACAGCGTGGACTTGCCCACGTTGGGTCGGCCCACGATGGCAACGATCGGCTTCATGGTATCCGTGGTCGGCTGCAAGTTGCCAGCACGCTCAAAGCCGTGAGCCGAAAGCGTGGCAACGAGGCTTTCTATTTTCAGTTTTTAGCCATCGGAGGTTTGATGGTCTCGTAAAAAGTCGCTTTTGCTCGCTCCGTGAACATTTTGGGCGCACTTGAGGTGCTCAGCTAAAATGCTAAAACTCGGGCTAAGACCCTCAAACAGTTAGCATTTCTTAACGCTGAACACATCAAGTGCTTTCTCCCCAAAATGCTCAATTTCGCTCACAAAAGACTTTTTACGAGTTCATCAGATTTAGGTTCTCAGAATATCTGAATTCCGCTGGAAGGGCAAGCAATGCGGAGCAAGGGAGGAAAAAGCCGTCAGTCCGAAAGGCCTCTCCGTTTCTTGGCTGCCTCTATAAGCTCAACGAGGCTGGTCACTTTATGTTTAGGGGCTTGATTGAATAAGCGATCCCATTGGGCCGGGGTAAGTTTTTCCTTAAGATAGGCTTCCACAGGAAAATGGGGCTGCCAGCAGACAATGACCCGCGGGCAGGGGAGATCGCCTCCCTCCTCTTGACAGTATGAAAAACGAACCTCTCCCCCCAGCCTGGGACATCTAATCTCTAAATGATCATACCTTTTCGGGTCAGTGGACATTTCGGCTGTCATGTCTGCTGTAGCTCCTAGAAAACCGTCTTTTTGTGCCACTCTCTCATTACGGCTTCGGCAGCCCATCAATGGCTTGGAGGGCCCTGGCAATCTCTTCTTCCGGCATTTCGTACTGATGAAGCTTGCCCGAAAGATACGCATCATAGGCCGCAAGATCCACCAGCCCGTGGCCGCTCCAATTGAAGAGGATCACCTTCTCTTTTCCCTCCTCTTTGGCACGCTCGGCCTCTTGAACAACCGCAGCAATGGCGTGGTTGGTTTCCGGTGCGGAGATGAAGCCTTCCGTACGGGCCCATTGGACACCCGCCTTAAAGGTCTGGATCTGATCATACGCCCTGGCTTCCATGATCTGCTCTTTGACCAGGTGGCTGACAATGGGTGCCATGCCGTGGTATCTGAGGCCGCCTGCATGGATCGGGGCGGGCACAAAATCGTGGCCGAGGGTATGCATGGCCAGCAGTGGTGTGGTTTGGGCCGTGTCTCCAAAATCGTAGGCAAAAGGGCCCCGTGTCATGGTGGGGCATGATGTGGGCTCGGCAGCCACGATGGAAATCTCCTTTCCGTGGATCTTGTCCCTCACAAACGGGAGGCAAAGCCCGGCGAAGTTGCTCCCCCCGCCCGTGCAGCCTATGACCACATCAGGATAGACGCCGATTTTTTTCAGCTGTTTTTGAGTCTCTAATCCATTGACCGTCTGATGCAACAGGACATGA
>Ga0307419_10000325_pt1 | contig 23269 bp, 24 predicted proteins | sample SalMarWE160230MG_2_FD_202512 | JGI IMG/M metagenome (GOLD analysis project Ga0307419, IMG submission 202512) | Salt marsh sediment microbial communities from the Plum Island Ecosystem LTER, Massachusetts, United States - WE1602-30 | ecosystem: Environmental > Aquatic > Marine > Intertidal zone... | reverse complement strand
AATTAGAAAGTAAAATCCCGCAATCATTATTACGTATAATATTGGAAAAAACAGCAGCAAGAAGACAATCGGGTTCTAGATAAACACCATACGAATTATTCGATATCTTATTGTATAGAAGAATTGGATAATATACATCTCTGTTTATTGCTACACCCCGCCCACCATTATTTTTAATTATATTATTTGCGACAAAAGACATATCCGCCTCAATAGATACTCCTGAATCACCATCTTGACTACCACTATTTATTATTGAAAAACCAGAAATGCTACATAATTCCCCAATGATACTAACAACAGTGCCTTTGCCACCACCATCAATGACTGTTGCCCCATTATTCTCCCCAATAACTCTTACCGAGCTATCAAGACATGCATTTTCATAATATGTCCCATTAAAGACATAAATAATTTCAGAGTTTGTAGAACTATCAATGGCATCCTGTATTTTTGCCCACTTAGTTACCCCAATTCCAGGTGTTGTCTCATCATAATCATCATCAACGATCCGAGCAGATGCCGCAAATAACCATCCTTCTCTACCATCCCCTGTAATAGTTCTAATGGAATACAATGAGCTCCTGTTTGGTGTGAAATCAAGTGAAACGCCACCATCCAGTGTAGGTATGGTGGCCCTCTCTACAACCACATCTTCAAATAAAAGACCGTCAACTATTTTTATATCAACATTTGGAGAATTAGTACTTGAAATATATGTAATATTTTCCCCCATAGGGTTCAAAGAAACTTCACCACTGTCTGCAACACCAGGACTAAAAAACGATTGTTCCAAATCCAGAATATCGATAAAAGTCAATGGATCCTCAACATGAGACATCGGAAGTTGATATTCATCGCCAGTTGGTCTTACAGGCAGCTTTAAAGCTGGATCACCTAACAATATAAAAGCAAAAAATGTGTAACTATCCACAGGATCAGTAAAATCATGACTTTCAACATATCGTGCAACTGCGTGAAATGTAAGATCACCAAGTGTACTCGTTCCATTGTAAAATGGTTCAAATAGATATGTCAGCATCGCAGCCATGTATGTTTCTTTAAAAATATTGAGATAACCTTCGTCTAACGCAAATATTGGTAAACCTGCGTTACCTCTTGAACCGCCGATATATGCTATTCCTCCAGCGTCTGAAAGCAGTAAGGATTCGCCAAATGATACATTAAAACCCATGTCCACCAAATTCGTATCAAATGCACCATTCACACATGAAATTGATACTACTATTGGCGATGTATTACTTTGTGAAAGATCCATAAGGTCTTCAACACCTAATGGGTCCCCCTCTAAACTCCAAGCATAACCACTCCCATGTCCAATATGGTACAAAATCCCTGTTTCTCCCATCAATGATTTTGTTAGATTTAATCTATCAAATGAGAGTTCGGTTCTAAAACATTTTCTTGGGGTAATACCTCTGAATAAGCCCTGATTTATTGAATCAATAACTATCATTTCTCCAATATCATATGAAGTGCTAAATGGTTTACCACCAGCAACAGTAATATTTCCAAAAAGATCTGATGATGCATCCCAGTCCATTATCTTATTTACCACATGAGATGCTTCTTCTGAGTTGTTTACCGGTAGTCTTCCTACTTTATAATTTGGTACTAAATCATAATCCGGTGAAGAATAAAAAAAATCTGTTGGAACCCATGTAGAATAATATTCATAATAATAACTAGGTGGTACAAGTCTCGCATTTCCAAGAAGTGTAACATATTGTAAATTAGGATGATTTGCAGTATCGTTTAAATATGCTAAAATTCTCTTTGCAAGACTGTAATTATAATTGCAAATCTCGTCCCCGGCATGATAAGTAGAATTGCCATATCCTGGACATGGAGGGTCATCTGCCTCTTCATAGTTATCATATATCCAGGTTGTATTAACAATACCAGTCAATGTTCCCTCCCCATCATGAAGTTCTTTCAGTTGCGATGCAGGATCATATAAGGACGGAGGTGTGATAATTATGTTTATGTTATCACTGCATCCAGATATTGATAAATTGGGGGATTCCTCTTCAATTGTATAGTATAATTTAATTAGCCCGTCTGCAAGTAAGAAAGGCTTACCGCTCTTTGGCATATATTGAATTGGATAAATCTTTACGAAAACCTTTGTTAGTTTACTATCCTCCCCTACATTATAGGATAGAGCCGTTCCTGGAAATAACCGGTCACTACCATATATATCCATATTTGGGATTAATCTATTAACTATATTTTCACCCTCAGTCTCGAAATTAGACCAAAAAACGGGTTGAGGATTTGGAGTGATATGTAATTTGTTCTTTATTTCACTATAAACTCCGCCTACTACTCCAATCTCAATTATTTTTGCATTTTTTGGTAGTTCCAACACATATGTTTCCATTGGCAGCATTGGATTACCGGGCAAACCAAAAGGTTCTAAATCCCCAATACCAACGTAGACATGTCCCTTATCCATTTTGTAAGATTTGCATTTAGAATGATCAAAATGAAATGAAATTGTTTTTTCTTTTAGATTTTGATATAAATCAAGGTTTTTCTCTTCTATTCTACCCTCAATGTTTAACTTATCTAAGTGCTGATCTCCTCCAAATGTTAGTTCCCCATCTTGAAAAAAAGCTTCATCAATTCCTACCAATGTCTCTCTTTGATTTGTTTTATCACAACTCATTGCTGACGTTGCAGAAAAACCTGTCAAGACAAGAATAAAAACGACATAAACGCATATTATTTTACAGTTCATAATCTAATATCCTCCAAACAAACATAAATCCAAACCAATTTATTTATATAAATGCAGTATTTAATATTTAAAATTGATTGATTTTGTAAATCAAGGGAATAAATCCAATCTTTATCGAAATAACCATAAATAGGATGCTGCATTCTACTTTCTCGTATGAGTAGATTAGAGTTACTAACAAGCAACGTAGAAGAGATCGTCACAATCGAAGAATTAAGAACTGTTCTTGAAAAACAGAGACCTAAAGCATACATTGGTTTTGAGCCATCTGGATCAGTTCACATTGGGTGGAAGATCTGTACTAACAAGATCAAGGATTTTCTTGATTGTGATTTTGATTTTACCGTACTTCTTGCAGATTGGCATGCATACATCAATGACAAACTGGGTGGAGATATTGAAAAAATCAAACTCTGTGGGAAATACATGGAAGATTGCTTTGCTGCAATGGGCGTAAATAAAGACCAAGTGAAATTTGTTTATGCCAGTGATTATGTAAGTGATCCCAAATATTGGGAGCTTGTCTTGAGAACCTCTAAAGCCACGTCTGTTGCACGTGTGAAACGTGCCATGGATATAATGGGTAGAGATGCAGAGGAAGGAGAAAAAGATCTATCAAAACTCTTTTATCCAGCAATGCAGGTTTCTGATATCTTTTATCTTGATTTGGATGTCGCATATGGTGGAACAGATCAACGCCATGCCCATATGCTTGCCCGAGATGTATCTAAAAAACTTGGGAGAAAACCCCCTGTTGCCATTCATACACCACTTCTAACAGGACTTCAAGCAGGTGGACGTATGGATCCAATTGAGGCAAAGATGAGTAAGAGTAAACCTGATTCTATGATCTCGATTCATGATGATCCTGCCAGTGTGAAGAAAAAGATCAGTAAGGCATTTTGTCCCGAGAAGCAGATTGAAGGGAACCCAGTTTTTGAGATGTGCAAATACGTTGTCTTTCCCGAACTGAAGGATGAATCGTTTTTGATTGAGAGACCAGAAAAGTTTGGTGGAAATCTAGAGTTCACGACATACGAAGAATTAGAAAATGCTTTTGTTGATGGACTTCACCCCCTTGACTTGAAGAATGGTACGGCAAGTTACATAAATAAGATTCTTGCGCCAATCCACGAGTATTTTGAAAAACATCCAGAGAATTACAATAAGATGAGAGAAGCGGGAATCATTCAATAGAATTTATTTTGTTATTTTTACAAATTATTTCCAATTCTTACCGCAATTAAGAAAAAAGGGAGGAAGGAAGACTGTTTAGTATCATCTCGGTAATCTAACCAACATTAGTGACCAATAGTACACTAGAAGAATAGTCATCTTCAGGCACCAATACTATCAGAGATTCTTCAAATCCTCTTTCACCATTTGTGACACCCTGTAGAATATCAGCGCCAGAAAGTGGCTCATCCTTCGCTTCATCTTCATCTGTTGACATAGCTATTACTGATGTCATTAGCAATATCAAAAATACAATCAATAATACAAGGGTTTGCCAAAGTTTTCCGGTTTCCATAGCATTACACATCCAGTAGAGATTATGTTGCTTTCTACTTATATGCTATAAGAAAACGTTCGGAGCTTACCAAACAAAAACAGGCATCAAATCATCCATCTACTTACCCAAACATAGAAAAATACCAAAATAGAAATAATGAAAATACAATCCGACAACTGGTTTGACACCATGAACATGAAAAGTATCTACATCAACTGCGACGGTGCATCGCGAGGCAACCCAGGTAGAGCTGCAATAGGCATCCAAATAAAAGGAGAAGACAAAAAAACAGTATTAAAACAGCATAGTGAATACATTGGCAAAGCAACCAATAATGTTGCTGAATATCTTGCTGTTTTGAAAAGTTTGGATCTTGCAAAGAGATTTACAAATCAAAATGTTTTTGTTTATAGTGATAGTGAGTTGGTGGTTAGACAATTGACTGGTAAGTATCAAGTAAAAAACAAAAATCTAAAGGAACTTTTCAATCAAGTTCAAAAACTGCAAAATTCTTTTCAAAAAGTTGTTTTCACACATATTAGAAGAGAATACAATGTGATAGCTGATCAGTTAGCCAATGATGCTTTAGATAGGCATAGATAATATGTGAAATCTTTTGGTTTGACGCTAATCGTACTGTTTCGTGTTTTTAACAAATACAAACAAGAAAATGGATCCCAACGTGAGAGCTAAGGCAAATAGAAACGTTGCTTCAGGGGATATCACGTCCCAAAGCATCCCAGCTACAAATCCACCAGGAAGTGCAATGAGACCTATAGATGTATGGAATGTTCCTAGGGCTGTCGCCTTTAAACCAGGTGGTGCCAGATCTGCGACAAATGCACGTTGCACACCATCAATCATGGCATAGAATATACCGTATATCGCGAAAACGACCAATATAGCATAAATCTGAGAAGTAAACAAGAGACCAATAGCAATAGCAGCAAACAATACATATCCCATCATAAGAACTGGTTTTCTGCCGATTTTATCAGAAAGGATTCCAGCAGGGATGGTACATAGAGTATATACAATATAGAATATGACATAAAGGAAAATTGCTGTACCGTCGGCCAGTCCAATATTTTTTGCTTTCAACAATAAAAATGCATAGCCGAAATGTCCAAATGCAAAAACAGTTGAAACCAAGATAAAGAGTTTTAAATTAAGAGGTAACTCTTTCAAGCTAACCTTAAAAGAAATCTTTTTTTCCTTTTTTATTTCTTTAGATCTGTTCTTCTCCTTGATGAGCAGTACAATAAAAACAGCTAAGATTCCAGGAATAAACGCTACTAAGAATATGTCTCTAAATCCAAGTATCGGCAGAAGGATCAAAGCAAGAACTGCGCCCGAGATTGATCCCATACCATCCATTGCCCTGTGAAATCCATAGGCCTTTCCCCTTACTGAAGCGGCAGTAGATTCTGCAATAATGGCATCACGAGGCGCACTTCGAATTCCTTTACCAATCCTTTCAAAGACCCTCACTATTAATACCAATGGCCAGGTGTACGTGAATGCAAACAATGGTTTTGTAATCGACGATAGCCCATAGCCTGCAAGAACAAACGGTTTACGACGTTTGATTTTATCAGACCAATATCCAGAGAACACCTTTAATAGAGACGCGGTAGTTTCAGCTGCCCCTTCAACCAAGCCAACAACCCATGCACCAGCGCCAAGGACAGTGGTCAAATAGAGTGGAATCAAAGGGAATACCATCTGGCTGCTCAGGTCAGTAAATAAACTGACAAAACCAACGATGATCAGGTTTCGAGTAAGCCCTTTTAAAAAGGATTTTTTATCCATTTAGTATGACCTCATCGTAAAGCTCTTTGATTTTTTCTCTCGCTTGTTCTAGTATCTTTTCTCCTTGAGGTGTTGCCCGATAATAAATACGTCTTTTGCCACTTACCGTTTCATTATGGGCAACTAGAAAATTATCTTGATCCATTTTGTGAAGAATTGGATATATGGTCCCTGGGCTTACGGTGTATCCATGTCTTTGTAGTTCTTTGATTATATCAATGCCACAGATTTTTTCATCAACGGCATGATAGAGTATGTGTATTCGTATGAACCCGTTGTAGAGATTTTTAATCATGATATCGAAATACGATATCGAATTTCGATATATAAGGTTTTCCAAGTTGTAAAAATTTATAAAGAGGCGATCATCGGCAATCTGTATCTAAAAATATATGCAATAAATATCAATCTGTTCATCGTTAAATAATCGACTCAATACCACTTTAGATTTTAACCCAACATTAGATAGATATGCATCAAGTTTTTTTCTATCGGAAAGTGAACTAAATACAAAATATGCACGACCTTGTTTGGATAGGCATTTGCCCACTTCTTCAATAAATCTTTTGGTCAAGGATAGGCCGTCAACGCCACCATCTGTTGCAATATCGAACCATCCAGTACCGCCAATACGCTCTTCTGGACGGGTTGGAAGATACGGTGGATTGAATATCACAATGTCAAACCGTTCATCAGATTTAAGCACGGAGAAAAGATCCCCGCACCTGACTTCAACAGTTCCTTTCAACATAGGCTGGTTTCTTAGATAATTCCTCTTAACAAGTTCAATTGCATATGGATTTATATCCGTACAGACAACCTTTGCCCCCTGGCGTGCACATTCTAATGCTATAAGTCCACATCCAGTACCTATCTCAAGAACCGTGTCGTCTTCATTTACCTCAATTGATTCAAGGAGTTGAAATGTGTCTTCCGAAGCTTCATAGACTTCGTGATGGAGTTCTATAATAAGTTCCTTATAATGAAAGGTTTTGAAAGAAGGTTTTTTGTCCAGCTGAATATCCCCTCATTTTCTTTTTACCTGAGTATTGTACCCTCATTTCTTTAATTTTGCTATGTTGGTATGGAAAAGCCATGCTAAGTTATGTGTGACAAATAATTTTCTTGATATTTTTAAATGATTGTTTTATTTTACTAAACAAGAACCAAAAAAAGTTGATGAACCAAAGATAAGTGAGTTTTAGTAATCTCCAAACATTTTTTTCTCTTCTTTTTCCCTGTAACTATATATCTCCAACCATAACCTGGGTATCTCATTCCTCTGAAGCCTTTTAAAAATTCGTCAAACGCCATTGAATTACGGAACCGGATTTTTCTTACTACTTCGCCTGTTTTTTCGTGAAATAGCTCTATTGATTCTTTATATTTTTTATTATTAACCATTTTACTCCTCAAAACTAATGTTCATAGCCTCTTTTGACGCTCATAACCTTACAGAAACATGTAGCAAGGAATTCATTGTTCATTTTTTATAATTGATATTTTAAATTACAAAATTTTCTCATATAAAACATTTTCACGAATATTTAGATTTCTTCTTTTATTATGAATCTTATCGATTTCTTTTATAATGGATGCATATTTCTTATTCATTTTTATCACTTTTATTATTATCTATAAATCTGCTAGACTGATTAATTTTTGATATTTTGTAAATTATTTTTTTATTCTTTCGTAATTTCATTAATTCTTTAAGTAATTCTGTTTCATTTTCTTTAATTTCTTCGCCCATTGACTATCGTCCCCGATACAAATGAACATTAATCGTTCTTACTTGTCATTAATTAAAAGAAACCACTGTTGTATGATTACAGTGTTTAGTATGTAAATACAACTGGTTTCAAAAACGTATACTATCTCTAGGCGTTTTTTAATTTCTTGACATTTGTTGCTTGTGGCCCTCGTTCTGAATCTTCTGTCTCAAATTCAACGTTATCTCCATCATTAAGATATGTTCCTTCAGTTATAGATGTTTTGTGAACAAATACATCTTTTCCGTTCTCAACTTCTATGAAGCCAAATCCCTTCATTTCATTGTACCATTTTACAGTTCCTTTCATATGTTTTTCACCTCCTCAGACTATAATATCTGGAATGAACAAAAGATCAATGAATAAAAAATTCCAAAAGTCTAAAAAACGAAATTGTGAAACTCTTATTTATATTTCCTTCTAATGCCTATAGTGCTATCTTAGCATAAATAGTTATCTATTGATGTCTTTGATTGCGTACGGGGTTATCTTTAGACAGACCCGTAATATTAAAGATTCGATTTTCAACACTTTTTTATCCACTCCATAAAACCAAAATAAAATGAGGTTGGTTTTTTAAAGAAAAAGATGTTATGAAATTGAGGATTTGAACGAGGAGGTAGAATATGGTAAGGAAATGTTGTGAATGTGGAAAATCACTTCGGTATTTTGACGAATGGAGATGGGTCGGTTCTGATAAAAAAATGTGTATATCTTGTTATGAAAAATATCAAAAAGAACAAGAAATTGAAAAAAAGAGAGAAAAGTTATCTCAAACTATCAAAAGTGATTTGTCAATACCAGAATTACAATTACAAGAATTAATACAACTTAAAAATGAGATGATTAATGTAAAAAGTGATATTAACACAATTCACACTATTGTTTTGATATGGTTTATTTTGGGATTAATAGGAATGCTGATAAGTGTAATTACATTGTTATCTATCGCTTGAAAAAGCGGTTTGGGATTGTAGACTATGAATGAGAAAAAATATGGCGATATTTTAGAGTTTTTGGAAAAGAGAAAATCAAAACCGAAACATAAACATAGGATTATAAAACTTATTGGATTAATCAAAAACATGAGTAAAGCACGCATAGGAACAGTCATCCTCGCAATAGGGACTATAATGTCCCTTTTTGGAATGAGATACACGAAAACATGTATGATAACAACAATAATGGGAGTGATTTTATTTATTGTAGGATTATGGATGATATTCATGAAAGATGAAAAAGGTGGAATGAAATTGTAGAGTTGGAGGGATAAAAATGTCAGATACTTATTCAAGACATGTAGAAAAACGAATCAAAGAACTTCATGAAAGGATGTCTAAATCGAAATTACATACTACAAAGAATCGCAAGTATTGAACCGAGTTCACCAAATGACAAACAGTCTAAGTGACTTTGGAGTGCACACAATGAACCCAACAGGGATTGAAACCTGTGTGAAACACCTATTTAAACAGTCGCTAACAGGTGTTCTTTGTTGATGAATAATAAATTATTAGCAGAATCAAAACCTTGCATTCGCCATTTTTTAGGGGAAATTAAGGACTACTTACTTCATATATTTCGTTATAAAGTTATGAATTCCCTCAGCTATATCTCGCCAATTACTATTACAAAAAAAATGATGACAACCATCATACAGCCCGTATTCTGCATTGTATTTCTCAGCTAATCTTTTAACCAACTCAGGAGTACATATTCCATCCTGCTTTGTTGCAATGAAAAAGAGAGGGCATCTCACTTTCTTTTCATCTACAGCTATCCGGTTCATTCCCAGTTCATATGTAACAATTGCTGATTGTTTCTCCAATTTTTCATAGATACTTTTTGCCTTTTTTTCTTCTATCCCAACCAACATATATTTTCTAATATACTGATAATCTTCTTTAAACGGCATTCCCAGGATAACTTTTGGTGCATACTTAGCAGAAGATAGCACGATACCGCCACGAAACTTCACTCCTTTTGGAGCCGCAGAACAGATAGCAACGCAACCTTTTATGCTGGCTTCCTCTGCTACTTTCTGGACAATCAGACCACCCATTGAATGTCCTATAATTATATCGTCTTCTGTTACCATGGCCTTTACTTTATCTACATAATCTTGAAAATGAACTTTCCTCAGATTTAATCCTTCTTTCAAATTCACTGCTTTACATGAAAAATTTCTCTCATTAAAATAATTGATAATAGGACGCCACACATCAGCATTGGACAACATTCCATGAACAAAAATAAGCATATTAATTACAGATATCTATTATGTCACTTATTTATTTTCGGTATCAAAAACCTTGTATTTGTGGTGTATCAAAGGTTTGATTTAAATTGTCTATTAACTCTTTGTAGCTGCCCTTATTGAACAGGATGAAAATTGCTGTGCGTAATCATCGTACCTAGCAGGTTTTAATCAGGGTACAGTGATTAGAGGTTAAGACAAGCATTACTTATTTATGATTAGAGTTTGGTAGATAATGTGTCATTTAGGGATTTTTTCTAATTTTCCCAAGTTTTTCTTCTAAACTATGAATTTTGTTTCTTATTTTTTCTCTTTTTTCCTCATAATTAATTTTGTGTTTTTCAAGCTCTTCTTTTGATATTTCTTTTTCTTTATATCTCCTTTCAAATTCTTCTAGATCTCTATGATAAACTGCTCTCATTTCATTTAAATCTTTGATCTTATCTTCGATTTTATCTTTTTTACTCATGAATTATACACATTTTGTAATATGCAAACATATAGATATAACTTTTTTAAAAAAATGGTCGTTTTTTGTGAATATGTGAAAAGATGTTAATCTTAGGCAATTTCCGGCAAGATTAATCCTTATAAACCTGATTTTATATATAACTTCTTTCTGGCTACCGAGAGGGCGATAATCTCCATTATGAACAAGATTTTCTTTTTGTAAGAGAATTTAAAGAATTTCTTGAATTGGATAAATAGCCATAGAATCAAATATTGTTTTGAAAAGCCCAAGTTGAAAACAGGGGCTTAATGAGATCAAAACAATAAATTTATTATATTGAAATATAGGAAGCGCATTGTTATGGAGAAACTTGTGATTATTAGCGCATCAAAATCACCAAGAATTTATTCAAGCTGGAGTAATTATGGTAAGAGAGTCATTAAACAAAAAACCCTATATGCTCAATGGTGGAGCCATGCAATAAGACCCGAGCATGACAATGAACTTCAATCAAATCTACCAATAAAGCTATATGTCTATGTTGGCGGAAAAGTAAGACATTTGATAACAGTGAAAGAATTTGTTTCAGAACCCGGAAATCATCGTATTCCATGTCCTTGGTCAGAATATGTTTCTCTCGACGGTGAACAAAATCCTAATCCTCCTGCCCGTTCTCGTTATGTTAAAACATGGTTTTTGATAACAAAATTTAAACCACTTGAAAAACTTTTAGATTTAACTGATTTTACGTTATTTAAAAGGAGAGATGATATTGAAGATAAAGATCTTCCATCATCATTGATAAGTTCATTTGGTTATGGGTATATTTCTTAACATTACAACATTTCCCCATTCACAAAAAACCTTAGAATTAGGCATAAGCGAGGCTACTAGCAAATAAAAATAAAAGAAGGATGAGGGGTTATTCAATTTCACCGGCAAAATTGTGTTCAAATCTCGCCCCCTGCATTTTTAAATTAAATAAATGATGGTTTCGATTCAATTTTCCAGTTATAACAAAAATATTATCGACCTAAGCTTGATAATACAAAAGATATTTTGTGGGTTCTTCTAATATCAACTGGACATGTCATTAAAAAACTGTTTCATTTTCTTTAGATACTCCTCAAAAGCCTGTCTTCCCTGTTCTGTAAGTTTCAACATAGTATGTGGTTTTTTTCCTACAAATTCTTTAATGATCTCGATATATCCCGCATTTTCAAGTTTACTCATATGTGCTGATAAATTTCCAAATGTTAACCCAGTCTGACGCATCATAAAGAGAAAATCAGCGCTTTCTACAACATACAAATGTGCCATGATGTTGAGACGAGCAGGTTCATGAATTATCTTATCAATAGCACTAATGTGTTGGATGTCATTGACAAACTTGTTTTTCTTAGGTGCCATCTGTTATATCCCCTTTTTGTAATGGATATCTTCTTACAAACCTGGTTAAATGCAATAAACCAACTAATACTGCGACAACTCCGAACATTCCAAATCCTATTACGGTATCATATGTAGAACCAACATGGCTACTTGAGGTTTCTACAATAAATATTGAGGTGGCAAAGAATATACTATATATATATAACCTAGGGAAGTCTAGGTAATATGCCATTAAACTAAAGACAATAAGTGCATTAATTGCAAATATTATTCCCCAGATGGAAATATCTATATTATAGGAGATAAGATCTGTTTGTGTAAGTAATATGGCAGCTAGTCCAAATATAACTGAAATTGCTAGAATTATGACTACTTTAATTTTTTTAGATTTTCGCTTTGGGCCAAATTTTACGTTACCTATTCGAGGGATGGTGATGTATTTTTTTCCGATATAAAATATGATATATCCTAGAGATAGTAATATGATGTAACTTATTAGGTAGGTGATACCAGTTATTTCTTCTATAAATGGGGATATTCCAAAGCTTAATAGTATAAGTCCGAGGAATATGTCCCATAGACCGTCTTGGAAGCAGGATTTCCATGCTTTTTTTTCCATTTCTTTCAGGTTAATTTTCTTTGTCATTTTAAAATCCCTCTTTAGGTGTTGGATATTTTTTTATAAATTTGATAAGTGTAATTATACCATAGAAAAGAATTAGAGTCCCTGATATTCCAAAGCTAATTAAGTAATGAAGTGGTTCTCCAAAGATAGGTTTTAATAATTCTGCTAAAGGAATCCCAAGGCCAATTGAAACTGCATAGAGATAAAAATGCGGGTAATCCAAAATGTATGCAATAAGACTAAGTAAAATAAGAGCAAATAATCCTGCACCTACTGGTACTATATACCCTCCTACCTTAATATTATAAACACCTAAAAATGTTAGAACAACCATTACTACAATTATTGGAAAAAGTATTGCAATTAAAAGCCTTATTTTATTTTTGGATTTAGTTCTGTTTAGATTGAATTTTGCAATTCCAATTCGTGGGATAGTAATATATCTTTTTCCCAGAATGAGAATTAAAGGGGCAGGTAAAATCATAAAAATTATGTAGCTGGGATATAGTATTTCTCTTAGAATTGGAGCAATAGCAGCAAAGAATAGTAGAGAGCCATATGCCATATCATAAAGACCATCAGTAAAGGTAAATCGATATGTTTGTTTTTCAATTTTTTTTAAATCTATTTTTTCAGTCATTTTATATCATCATAATACATATGTAGTTTGTAGTATATAAAACTTTGTTTTACAAAGTTGTTTATAGTAATATTTTTTATAAATTATTTTTAAAAACGTACAAAAAATCAGCATTCATTGATATATTTTTTAACAAAGATTCAATTTATTTTTTATCACTTCATCTATCGGGCTAACGAGATTTGAACTTTTTTACCGGTAAACTATTGTTCAAATCCCTTCCCTTAAATAGTGATATATTAATATTTATAATATTATAATAATATTTAAACTAATATTTACTGACCAATTATTAAGATCAACGACTTATTCAAAACAAGATTTTAAGACCATCTTTTTGGTTGCTAAAAATGGGGTTTAAAGGAAGCCCCGATATTCATGTTGGGTGAAAATGTCACTCATTTTAATAAAAAATTTTGAATTACTTGTTTTAATTCATTTGATTTTATTGATGGAGTAAGGTGTCCATATTCTTCTTTAAATATATGAATTTGAGAATTTGGCAAAAGATTATTTAACATTTTACTATCTTCATACAAAGGATCATCCTCTGATGTAATAATTAATAATTTACCATCCCAATTTTGTAAGGTTTTTTTTATTAAAATATTTTCATTATTAAATGAGTTTATCAAATTAAAATCCCTTATTATTTTTTCCTTTGTATAATATTTCTTTAACTGTTGTTCTAGTAAATTTTTAGTAAACATGATTTTTGGATAAAAATCATTAGGTATATTTTCCAATTTATAATATTTTTTTAATTTAATTTTAATAAAATATTTTAATAAAAATTCAGGTAATACGTTAAATATGATATTTAAATTATTTTTTTTCTTTGTTTTTGGAATTACTGTATTTACTAAAATCAATGCTTTTATTTTTTTATAAAATCTACTGAAAAAAATCTGAGCTGTAATGCCAGATCCAGATTGTCCAAAAACAATCACCTTATCAATTTTTTCCTCCTTAAGAATTGTATTTATTGATTCTGCTAACTCATCAATATTTTCAACATTAGGTAAAGCTGGAGCTATAACTTTAAAACAATCCTCATAATCCATAATTCTATTAAAATTAATTTCAAGTGGAATTACACTGGAGATATGTGGTGTAAACAAAATTGTATCTTTTCCCTTTCCACATGAATAGTATTCTAATGGATTATCCTTATACATAATTATTTTCTTTTTATAAATATTTAAAAATTTATCATATTCATTTTTTATATTTTTTAATTCAATTTCAGATCCAATGGATTTATTTTTCATAATCATAAATAATTTCCGAGAATATTTTTTTTTCTGATTTTCTCAAATGTTCTAAAATTGTTGCCTTACCCTTTCCAATATTTTTTGCTAAACTTTGCGCTGAAATTTTTCGAGGGAAATCATAATAACCTTCCTTAAATGCTTTTAAAAAGACATCCATTTGTTTTGGAGTAAGAACGGACATAATATTGTTACAATCAAAACTCATTTTTTTAGAATGTAAAATTTTAACTGTTCCAATTTTTTTATAATGATTAACTATAATATCTATTGATTTTTTATCACCAATTATTGTAAGAATTATTTTTTTTTCCTCAAAAACAATTGGTGTTACAATTTTAATATTTAAATCAAATAAATCATCTCTCATCGGATTAGTTATTTGGAATATTTTTCCAAACTCTTCTACTTTTAATAGTATTATATATTCATTTTTATTTTTATAAAGTATGTCAAGAACTTTATAGGTTAATCCATCCTTATTTGAAAAATTTAAATCCTCAATTGAATAACCATTTTTTAAATTTGTTTTCGTGACATATAATTTTTTACCTGACTTAGTATCAATATTCATAATTTCAAGATGTTCCAATTTTTGTATTCTATCGAATGGAAGGTATTTTTTTATCATCTCTTTAATTTCATCATATGGTTCAACCAATATTGTGAATTTAATCATCATTATTTATTGTATAAGTTTATGCTTATATAAATTTACCGTTCATGGTCGGTATAATTAAAATATAAGACCTAATAGATTATAATTCATAGAATATGCTTTAGGAGTAATATAAACATGAAAAAGAAAATAATAGCTATATTTTTTATAACGGCGATGATTTGTTCAATTCCTAGTTTACAAGGAATTGCAATATTTGAAAAATCAACATGTAAAATTAATTTATATGACGTTGAATGGGCAAAAACATATGGAGGGGATGAATTTGATATGTTTCATTGTGTTCACCAAACTCAAGATGGAGGTTATATAACAAGTGGTGCAACTGAGGTATCTAATAGATATTTTCCTATGTTAACGAAACTTGATTCTAATGGGAATGAGGAGTGGCAGTGGACTATTAGTCAAATTTCTTATGAACAAATGTTATATGATATTCAAGATGTGTATCCTATTTTTTGTAATCAGGTCAGTGATGGGGGTTATATTTTTTGTCTTTGGATAGACATCGACTATGATGAAACACTTCATACAATTGCAGGTTTATTTAAATTCAATGAAGATGGAGAACAAGTTTGGGATGAGTTTTATTCAGATCATTTTGAGTGGATATTTAGACCAATTTCTTTTATCGAGGTTGAGGATGGTTATGCTTTAGCTGGGACTTCAGGTCCTACCACTTCATACATGGGTGAAGAAGCTGGGTTATTAAAAACAGATAAGACAGGTAAAGAGCAATGGTATCAAGAATATGATTTTGGTGATGCTGATAATGATGACAATAGAATGGAAGCAGTATGTAAATCAAGTGATGGTGGTTTTATGCTTGCAGGTTGGGGGAGTGATACCTCATATGATTACTGGATGATTAAAACCGATGCAAATGGAAACAAATTATGGGATAAAACCTTCGGTGGTTCTGGGAATGATTATGGTCATACCAAGGATTGCTACCAGACAAGTGATGGCGGTTATGTTGTGGGTGGATTTAGTTCTTCTTTTGGTGCTGGTAGATCTGATGCTTGGATTGTGAAAACAGATTCCAGTGGAAATATGTTATGGGATAAGACCTATGGTGGAACGAAAAATGATGTATGTTGGGGTCTAGAAAACTCAGATGATGGAGGATTTGTCGCAGTTGTAACAATGAACTATGGAGGATTTTCAGGTGACAAAGATGATATTAATATTGTAAAAATAGACAGCAAAGGAAATATTGAATGGGTTCAGAAATATGATGGTCCTGATATTCAAATTGGTAGCTCTATCGACAGGACTAATGATGGAGGCTTTATTGTGTCTGGTGCTACAGGGTCATATTATAGTTCAAAAAGTGATGCATTATTAGTAAAATTTGGCCCATTTGAGAACCACAGACCAAATAAACCTAGGAAACCTGAGGGTCCAGCAAGCGGTAAACCTGGTACAGAATACACTTTTACAACTAGCACAACAGATATTGAAGGAGACCAAATATCTTATAGATGGGACTGGGGGGATGGTAATTTTAGTGATTGGTTTGATACCAATGAGGCATCATACACTTGGACAACTGAGGATAACTTTGAAATTCGCGTGAAAGCTAGGGATATTAATGGTGGAGAAAGTGACTGGTCAGACCCATTATCATTCAGCACTCCCAAAAACAGGAGTCAATATTTGTCATCGTTTAGATTTTTTGATAATCATCCACATTTATTTCCATTGTTAAAAAGGATTTTGAATATATCATTTAATAATTATGAGGAGATACTATGAAAAAAATACTATCAATCATCATTATAGGAATTCTTATTGGCTGTAGTTTTGGAGTTCAAGGATTAATATTTGAAAAATCAAAGGAAAAAACAACAAACACGGTTCTTGGTGATTTCTTCTTGGATAATGAAACTGAATTATTCATGAAACCGGGTTATATACCATCACTATCATCCTCTATAAATGATAAAGAATATTGGGCCTTACTTATTGCGGTTGGTGAATATTATCTCAGCCCATCAAAGAATATTCCTTCAATGATAGAAGAGGTTGATCGTTTAGAAAATGTACTATCTGTTTCAGATCATTGGTCAAAAGATCATATCAAGGTTATTTCCGGGAGAAATGCTACTGTAAAAAATATAATCAAGGGATTTGAATGGCTTGATAACAAGGAAGATGAAAATGACATATGTTTAATTCATTTATCTACTCATGGTTTTCCACTATGGTTTGATTGGCCACCATTTGATGAAGCAGATAAACGTGATGAGGCGCTTGCTACATATAACGGTTTTTTTCCACTTGATTCTTTAAATCCAGGTAGATGGAAACCAATGATCAATCCCTTTGGAGTTATTAGAGATGATCAATTCAATAAATTTTTTAATCGACTTGAATCTAGCGGTGTAGGAGTCATAGTAGATAGTTGTCATAGTGGAGGATTCAATGATAATTGGAGCACAGAGATTAAAAATGCACAAAGATCTTTCACCAATGAATTTGTCTCCGATATCCAAGGGCAAAATAGAATTATTATCACTTCTGTAACAGAGGAAGGGATTTCCTATGGATCCTATTTTACTCATTATATTATTGAGGGAATGAATGGATTTGCTGATTCCAATAATGATAATCATGTTTCCATGGAGGAAGCATTTTATTACGCGGAGGAAATCTTTTTGGATGATCCTGGTGAATTAATGCAACCTCAAATTTTTGATAATTATCCTGGTGAACTATTAATAACTCAAAATCATTTTCCACCGATTGTAGAATTTATAGAGGGATGCGAAATTGGATTGACCAATCAAGAATGTTGTTATTCATTTGTTGCATCAGATCCGGAAGATGAGAAAATAAAATATAAAGTAAATTGGGGAGATGATAGCCCTATTATTTGGTCAGATCAGTCATATTTGAGTGGGGAAATCGTTTCATTTTGCCATATTTGGGAAAAAGAACATACTTTTGATCTATCTGTAAAAGTAAAAGATGAGTTGGGGGTGGAGAGCGAATGGTTTAATCCAATAACTGTTACCATTGTTAATCCTTGTCATCAGGTTGATCAAAGACAAATTTTAGAGTTTGGTGGTCGGATTATTAATGATACTCATTGGTCTGCACAATCCTTTGTTCCCTCATTAGCCTCGATCGATATGGTTGATTTAAAAGTTAGTGCATGGGAAGAAGGTGATACTTTCATCCTTTCGTTAAGAGATAATATTTCTGGTCCTGATACCATTACAATTAATGTAAAACCAGATAATATTGTTGATTGGTGGGAAGACTCAGATTGGTTATCATTTAAGTTTAACAAGACCTCAATTATCCCTGGAAATACATATTTTATTGTTTTGAAAGGAACACAAAAAGGCAATAAAATGGTATGGTTTTCAAAAGCCTATGATCCATATCCAATGGGTGATCTATTCTATACCGAAGATGGTGGTATAAATTGGAAAATTGATGATAACTGGAATGGAGATGCAACTTTTATTACTTATGGGGTTTGATATGAAAAAAATAATATCATTTATAATAATAGGAATTCTTATTGGCTGTAGTTTTGGAGTACAAGGGGTCTTCTTAAAACAAACAATCTCTGAGTCATCTGAAACAACAATCATGGATCTAGGCGATTTCCTCTTTGATAAGAAAATGGAAGTATTGATGAAATTAGCTAAGTTTCCTTCCCTATCTGCATGTATTATTGAAGGTGATGAAGTCACTTGGTCAAAGCAATATGGGTATTATGATCTTGAAAATGAAAAACTTGCTACAGAACATACAATCTACAATATGGGTTCCATATCGAAGACAATTACTTCTACAGCATTAATGCAGCTCTGGGAGCGGGGGCTTTTTGACCTGGATGATGATGTCAATACTTTCCTCCCCTTTTCTCTTAGGAATCCTAATTTTCCTGATGATCCTATTACGTTTCGTATGTTGCTTTCTCATTCTTCAAGTTTGAATTATGATACGATGGAGTATTATTGGTTGAATTTCTCAGCTGATCCTCCCTTTTCTTTTTATCCTTATCCCTGGTTGGAGGAATTTTTAGTCCCAGGTGGTAGATGGTATTATTCAGCAATATGGAGTGATATGTATCGTCCTGGTGAATATCCGATGTATGCAAATGTGGGCTTTGGTATCATTGGTTATCTCGTTGAATTAATCTCTGGACAAGATTTCCTTAATTACTGTAAGAACGATATTTTCACTCCTTTAGAAATGGATCATACTGGTTTTAACTTATCAGAATTTGATATTGATGCTGTTGCTATACCCTACCATCATCATAATGATGAATACCTGCGTATTAATGAATTATATTACATGCTTGGGAGGTATACTCCACCAGGTAAATACTGGAGAGTGCGTATGTACCCTGTTGGTGGGCTCTACACAACTGTTTCTGATCTTTCTCATTTCTTTATTTCTCATATGAATGGTGGTGTCTGGAATGGTGTTCGTATACTTGAAGAGAACACTGTTGAAGAAATACATCAGATTCAACCACCAGGAATTCCTGACCAAATTGGTGATCCAACTTATTATGGCTTAGGTTGGACTATTATTGAAAATCCAATGATTTTCAATGTTACTCTATCTGGTCATGGGGGTGGAAGTTATGGAGTTAATACTTGGATGTATTCTATTCCCAATGAAAGCGTTGGAGTTATATTTTTTTCTAATGGGGACACCTATTATGAAAATACCATACTAACTAGTCAATTTTCTCAGTTGATACTTAAGATTTCCTTCTATCAAAAAGCTGGTTTTAATTTATTTTCTCGTATTGATTTTGGAATGATTGGAGGTGAAATGATCATATGAAAAAAATAACACATATGTTGATAGTAGGAATTTTGTTAGTAAGTTGTGCTGCTGCAATTGGAATCGGCCGAGAATCTGATGTTTTAACGACGAGTGTTCACGTTACTTTCACGAAGCCGATAATGAAACAAACTACAAGAGATAACCAAAAATTCGTTGAGATGTCAGACGATAGATCTTTTGGCATCTTACATCATGCTGGTGAACCGTTATTACCGCGCAAAGTCGAAACTTTTGAGCTTCCTTTTGGGACAAAAATAACAGATATTTCTTGTGACGTTAATGGCATGCAATCTTTATCTTTATCTCAGAAAATCCTTCCTGCCCCTGAGCCGGTAATAAGTGGAATGGAGACAGAACCTGTTTTCACAATGAATGAGGAAATATATCAGTTAGACGAGTTTTATCCAAATGATTGGTGTAAGATATCAACTGGTGGTGGTTTGAATGTTGATAACGAACAAAAGACATTTGTTACTGTTCAAACGTTTCCTGTGCGATACAATCCAGTTGATAATATCGTTCTCTATGTTGAGGAGATAACGGTATCAATACAATACAAGGAACCAAAAGAATCCTTATTATCTGCAAATGATGAGTTTGACATGGTCATTATTGCACCTGAATGTTTTTCATCAGATCTTCAACCTCTTATTGATCATAAAAACAATGTTGATGTGAAAACATTTTTGAAAACAACTGAGGAGATTTACGATGAATACGATGGTGTTGACAACCCAGAGCAAATAAAATATTTCATTAAGGATGCAAAAGAAACATGGAATGTCACCTATGTGCTTCTGGTTGGTGGTTTAAAATCAATTATATATGGGAATCCTAGGGATGATACCAATCAAGGTTCAAAAGATTGGTATATACCAGTGAGATATACCAACCTTGTTGAACAAGGCTCATTTAATGATCCGGGTTTCATATCTGATCTTTACTTCATGGACATCTATGATGGTGAAGGACAGTTTTCAAGCTGGGATTCAAATAGCGATGGGATCTTTGCCAAATGGAAATCATTTGGTGGTAATAAAGATATTATAGATTTCTACCCAGATGTATATGTAGGTCGACTCGCCTGTCGGAATAAATTTGAAGTAAAAACAGTGGTCGATAAGATCATAACCTATGAAAGTACACCTATTGACTCATCATGGTACAAAAGAATGGTACTCGTCGGAGGAGACGGATTTGATGATTCAGTTTACTATGGCACTAACTGGCCTGAAGACGAAATGTTGTGTGACAGATATCTATCCTACATGAACAATGTTGAACCAGTAAAACTCTACGCGTCCAACAGGGAAAACAACTCTGAATACACACCGCTCACCGAAAACATCATAAGGGAGATCAACTCTGGCTGTGGTTACATAATATTTTCAGGACATGGTCAACCATACAGATGGGTAACTAATTGGTGTGGTGAGTTTAATGCACCAATTCAGGATGGAGGTATATCTACTTCTGATTTCCTAAAGATAAAAAATGGCAATAAACTCCCTATATGCTGTATTGCAGGAGGGTGCCATAACAGCTTGTTCAATGTCAGTTTATTGACAACCTGGCTCGAAAGAGACAACTCCCGACATTTAATGACATATGGCAAAGCTACACCTGAATGTCTTGGTTGGTCATTTGTTCGTAAGCGTGGTGGTGGAGCAATTGCCAACTTCGGCTATCCCAGTTGCACTTTCTTTTCTCCAGGTGAGAACGGGGATCTTGATGGAGATGGAAATAATGAGCCAGATATGTTTGAAGCATTGCGTCCCTATATGATACAGCAGTATTACAAATTATTTGGTGAAGGGGTAGAATTCCTTGGAGATGTTGCAGGAGGGGCAGTTAGAAATTATCTTCATGCATTCCCAGGTATGGATGCACAGTTGGACGCTAAAATAATCGAACAGGTGATATTCTTTGGAGATCCAAGTCTTAAGATTGGAGGGTATAATATGGAGATATAATATGAAAAAAATACTATCAATTGTATTAGTAGGAATTTTAGTCCTTAGCGGGCTTGGAGCAGGTGCATCATATGTACAAAAATCGTCTATGAAACAATCTGTAATTTTTGATGAATATGACATGGTGATTATTGCACCGAATAAGTTCTCAGTTAATATTCAACCATTAATTGATCATAAAAATTCAGTAGGCATTCAAACTTTTTTGAAAACAACCGAGGATATCTATGATGAATATCAAGGACGAGATCAAGCAGAACAAATCAAATATTTTATTTACGATTCAGTTAAAAATTTAGGGATAAAATATGTATTGCTTATTGGTGACATTGATTTACTACCAATTAGAACAAGTTATGTTAAATATGGTCCTATTGAAGATGTCATTAGTGATTTATATTATTCCGATGTTTTTGATTTAAATGGAAGTTTCTGCAGTTGGGATTCAAATGAAAATGATTTATTTGGAGAATGTAATTATATTGGAAATCATGGATATGAAATAGATAATGTAGATTTATATCCAGATGTGGGAGTAGGGAGAATCCCATGTAGCTATATAGATGAATTAGAAAATGTAATTATTAAAATTATCACATACGAGACAGAAACTTATGGATGTTCATGGTTCAAAAAAATCATACTAATGGGTGGAGATACCTTTCCACAATTCACTCAGGTAGTAGAAGGCGAATGGGAACTTGATAAATATGGCGAAATTATGCAAAAACATGGATTTGAGCAAATTAAACTATATACCTCCACAAGAACATTCAAGCCTTCTATAGTTAATAGGGAAATAACAGATGGTGCAGGTTTTGTTAGTTTTTCAGGTCATGGAAAACCATTTGGAATTGGAACTTCTTCACCAAATAAATATAGAAGTATAAATTATCTTACACCTTATATTCTTGGGATGAAAAATGATGATAGATTACCAATATTCTTCCTTGAAGCTTGTGAAACAGCGGGCCTTGATTATAAAATTTTATCCATTATGAAGTTCCCTTGTTTAGCTTGGTCATTAGTTAAAAAACAATCTGGAGGTGGTATTGCAGCTGTTGGTGCAACACGATCAGGACCTATGTATTTTAATCCAAATAATAATGGTGAACCTTATGCTGGTGGTTATGCACTGCATATGTTTTTCTATGAAGCATATGAGCCAGGAATTGCTCTTTCTGATCTGATGATAAATGCATGTTGCTCTTATTTAGATAATTACTGGAAAGATCCTATCATACTTGAAAATATTATTTTAATTGGTGATCCAAGCCTTAAAATCGGAGGATATCA
>Ga0307419_10000323_pt1 | contig 23359 bp, 19 predicted proteins | sample SalMarWE160230MG_2_FD_202512 | JGI IMG/M metagenome (GOLD analysis project Ga0307419, IMG submission 202512) | Salt marsh sediment microbial communities from the Plum Island Ecosystem LTER, Massachusetts, United States - WE1602-30 | ecosystem: Environmental > Aquatic > Marine > Intertidal zone... | reverse complement strand
GCTGATGACATTGATCAATCCCGTTCCGATCCTTGAATTGGCTGTCCGGGAGGAGATGAGGATGGCGATTCCGCTGAAAGCGATATTGCCGGCAAGAAAGATCAGAATTAAGGCCGGCAGGCTCCCCTGAATTGAAATATGGAAATAGGCAAAGGCAAATGCAAGGAGCAGGAGGGCCTCGATAATGGTTATCGACAGGCGTGCAACGAAGATACTTATCAGGAACTCCGACCGTTTCATGGGAGTGGCAACCATCCTTCTCATGAGTTTCTTTGCACGCATCTCGATCAGTGCATAGCTGATGCCCCATAGCAGGGAGTTCATGACGCCCATAGCGATCAGTCCCGGTATAAGAAAATCAATGTAACGGTTCCCTTTTTGAGTCAGCGGGTTAATGCCGGCCGTTTCATGGACCAGGTGTTCGTTGTTCAGGGCGGAGCTCAGCAGGATGTAGACCATCTTTGCCTGCGGGTTCTGTGGATCGAAATAGTATTCCAGGCTGTCCGGGTATTCCCTGAGGATCAGGTTGACCCTGCCCCGCTTCAGCATCAGGAGGCCGCCGTCCCAGTCGGTCAACAGGAATTTGTAAGAGGTTTTCCCCAGTTTCTCATTGTGAATTGTTTTTTCAAGGTAACCCGGTGCCTCCTGTTCCGGATCGTCAACATATACAGCATCATTCAGGAACTGGCGCAATTCTGCATTCATATTCAGGGAATCCTCGATGAAGGCTACCTGCTGGACCAGCTCATTCTGTTTCGAAAAGGCGATTCCGAGGACCCAGGCCATCAGCACCGGGAAGATGATCGACCAGAACAGGATCCCCGGTTCCCGTATGAATTCCCGGTAATGAATGAGTATCAGCTGGATCAGGGAGTTCCGTTTCATTGTATTTTTCGGATTATTCAGCGAGCCTCCTTCCGGTAAGGGATATAAACAGGTCGTCAAGGGTCATTCTCCGGCAGGTCAGGGCTCCAATGCCAATTCCCCTGGATTCCGACCGCTCTATAATTTCAGGAAGGGCTTCAAGGATCGCGGTTACAAAAAGTGTAAGCCTGTTCCTCCCGGGGTCAAAGCTGTACTTTTTTAGCCACGGCATGCTTTCAAGTCCCAGTTCCCCGGGGTCCCCTGAAGGAATGAATTCAATGATCTCTTCGCTGTGGTTCTGGCTGAGCAGTTCATCAAGGCTTCCCTGGGCAAGGATCTTCCCCTGGTCCATGATGACGATCCGGTCACACAGGTAAGCGGCTTCCTCCATGTAATGGGTTGTCAGGATCATGGTGGTATGCTGATCCCTTTTCAATTCCATCAGGATGTCCCATATCTCCCGCCGCGAGTTGGGATCCAGCCCGGTCGTGGGTTCATCGAGCAGCAGGATGGAGGGTTCGTTCAGCAGGGCCAGTCCCAGTGCCAGCCTCTGCCTTTGTCCGCCTGAAAGATTCACCGTAAAAGCCCTGCTCTTGTCCGTAAGCCTGATCATATCGAGTACCTCGTTCACCCGGGATTGCTCAATCCCGTGAAAGCTGGCGAACAACTCGAGCACTTCGCGGGTCCTTAGCTTGTCGATGAATCGGGTTTCCTGGAGTGAAATCCCGAGCAGGCTGCGAAGATGTACCTCATTCCCTTTCCAGGGAAGTCCCAGTATAAGGATTTCACCGGAATTCTGCTTCTGAAGGCCTTCGACCATTTCGACGAGGGTGGTTTTACCCGCTCCGTTCGGTCCGAGAAGGGCAAGGAATTCCCCTTCCCGGATGCTGAGGTCTATGCCGTCAACTGCCCTGACATCCTTGAAGTACTTGCGTACCTCACTGATCTGTATTACGGGTTCCTTATCCAGACCAAAATTTTTACCGGTTCAAATGAACGAAAAACTTTTTAATAAGCTTTGCCCGGACCATAATAAATAAAAACCGCGCCGAAGCGCGGTATGGTTAGGTTTGCGGAGAAAGAGGGATTCGAACCCCCGGTCCCGCGATAGCAGGACAACGGTTTTCAAGACCGCCGCATTCGACCACTCTGCCATTTCTCCGTTGGGGCAAAAATAAGACATATTTGCTTAAATCTCATAAAAATGTCAAGTATCAGGTTATCAAATAATTAACATTTTGGCTCCCGGAATGCCCGGATCCCCGGAATTGCAGTTTTCATGGGGCTTTTGAAAGGTTTAGTTAACAGAAATGTACATTTTATCAACATTTCCGGCATTTTTTTAGACTCAAACTTGCTAAAGATGAATAATAGTCTATATTTGTAATAAAATATTGAGTTTCTCTAGAATTACTAACCCTAAAATTTATTTATTATGAACAAAGCACAATTAATTGATGCTATTGCCAGCGAAGCTAAACTGACAAAGGCCGATGCAAAAAGAGCTCTGGATGCGTTCGTAAAGACAACAACCCATGCGCTCAAGAAAGGTAACAGAGTAGCACTGGTTGGATTTGGATCTTTCTCCGTATCCAAGAGGAATGCCAGGACCGGGAGGAATCCCCAGACAGGCAAGCCCATCACAATCGCTGCAAAGAAAGTTGTTAAGTTCAAGGCTGGAGCAGACTTATCAGGTGCTGTTTAATAAAAATATCTTGTTGAAATTTTAAGGGGCACAACCGTGCTCCTTTTTTTTTTTGAAAAAACTGATCGGCCATCTTGCAGGTTTCATCCGCGGGCGGAGGATGGAACTGTTTGAACGAGTGCTGGATTACCGCATTGTCGCTACTACTGCCAGGGAAGGAGCGATGGCCCTGGAAGATTTCGATGTTCAGAATGGCAAATTCGCACTGTTTTTCGGGTCCGAGCGGATGGGACTGACGGATGAAATCCATCAAACACCTTAGGGGGAAATCCCCGGAAGACCTGTCCATTCCTGAATAGTCCTGTCCAGTTTTGACCGGTCCTGTCCAATCTTGAATAAATCTAAATTGGGTCCACCATCCCGCGTAAAATATTCTGAGGATCACCATCGAAAGGATTTATTTTATATATTTGATGAATAGGATGTTAGAAGTGATAAATTAAATTTTATCGTTGACTAAACTGAAATTGAATGAATTGCATCATTATTGAAGACGACAAGCTTTCACTCAGGATCATCGAAGAGTTCGTAAACAAGACTGCGGATCTCAACCTGGTGGATACATACAGCAACGCCGTGGATGCAATCAACCTGCTCGGAAAGAACGAAAACATTCAGCTGATCTTTCTTGATGTTGAGCTTCCCGACATGTCGGGGATGGAATTCCTGGATTCCATCAAGGTCACCCCGCAGGTGGTGATCATTTCCTCAAAGGATAAATATGCCGTTCAGGCTTTTAATTACGAGGTAACGGATTACCTGGTCAAGCCCATTACCTATGCCCGTTTCTACAAGGCCATCGAACGTGCCCGGAAGCGTATGCAGATGAGGAACGGGCTGGACAAGATCGGCAAGGACGAGATTTTCATCAAGAAGAATTCCACTCTTGTCAGGCTCCGGTATGATGACATACTCTGGGTGGAAGCGCTAGAAAACTATGTGATATTCAATACCTTCGATGATAAGTATACCATCCATTTCACGATGAAGGCCATTGAGCAGAAGCTGCCGTTGGACAAGTTCACCCGGGTGCACCGTTCCTACATCGTGAATACAGGGAGCATCGAGATCATAGAGGATAATTCAGTCCTGATCCGGACACACGACGGCACCAAGACGATCCCCATCGGGAAATCATACAAGGACAAGCTGATGGGAGACATCAACCTGATGATCAAGTAATGGCTGACAATCGCCATTTATTCCTTCAATACCTGGCCCAGACCTCCGATGACCCGTATCTTCTTGAAATTGAAAGGGCGGAAGGTATTTACCTGTACGGCCCGGACGGGAAAGCTTACGTGGACCTGGTGTCGGGGGTTTCTGTAAGCAACCTGGGACACGGGCATCCGAAGATACTGGAAGCCATCCGCAAGCAGGCCGGCCGTTACCTGCACCTGCATGTTTACGGTGAACTCGTACAGGAGCCCCAGGTGGCACTGGCTGCCGCCCTGGCCGAAGTCCTTCCGGAGACTCTTTCCTGTACCTATTTCGTCAATTCCGGCAGCGAGGCCGTGGAGGGTGCCCTGAAGCTTGCCAGGAGGCATACCGGCAAGCAGCGGACCATTGCTTTCCGGAAAGCTTACCACGGAAGTACCCTGGGAGCACTCGGCTTAATGGGAGGGGAGGGATACAAAAATGCGTTCAGGCCGGTTCCGCCGGGGACCAGCTTCCTGGATTTTAATGACTTCGGGGGACTGGATGAAATAGACCGGTCCGTCGCTGCGGTCATGATGGAACCCATCCAGGGGGAAGCAGGGATCGTGTTGCCTGAAAAGGGCTTCCTGGAAGAGATCCGCAGGCGATGTGATACGACGGGGACCTTGCTGGTATTCGACGAGGTCCAGACTGCCTTCGGCCGGACCGGAACGATGTTTGCTTTTGAACACTGGAACGTGGTACCCGATGTTCTGGTCCTGGCAAAGGCCCTCGGAGGCGGCATGCCCCTGGGTGCGTTCATCGCTTCGCCGGACATCATGAAATCCCTGTGCAGCGATCCCCCGCTCGGCCACATCACCACCTTCGGCGGACACCCGGTTTCCTGTGCAGCAGGACTGGCCAGTCTTCGCGCCTTGCTCGGTGAAGGATGGATCGGGCAGGCTGCTGAAAAGGAACGGCTTTTCAGGGAACATCTCAGCCACCCCTCCATCAGGGAGATAAGGGGAATGGGACTTTACCTGGCCGTGGAGCTGGGGGACGCGGATAAGGCATATCGCTTCCTGAGGCTGGCTCTCTCGGATGGCATTGTTTCCGATTCCTTCCTATTTCATGAAACCGCATTCCGTGTGAGTCCCCCCCTCACCATAACCCCGCAGCAGATCCTGGAGGTCTGCAAACGGCTGAAAGGGTTGCTGGACCGTCTTTGATCCGGACAGTTTTCACCGGATTCTCATACTAATTCACCCGGATCTGAGTTATATTTGCTGACATGTCCCGAATTATACACATAATTGCCTTTCTGCTTGCAGCCTTCCCCTTATGTTCCCAGGTCCCTGGTCCCACTGCAACGGAGGACAGCCTTTTCGGGCTCTTCGAACGATTCCCTGCGCTTCGGTCCACCGAGGAAAGACAACATCTGGATTCGGTTATCCTTCAATACATGGAGGAGAAGCTGGCCGAGCCGGAATCCTTCACCTACCGGTTTGACAGCCTGAGAAAGCGGGTGGGCATCCTGACGGCCGACGACGGGCAGTTCCGGATCTTTACCTGGAACGTGCCTTTAAGTACATGGGAGCATGAATACCATGGCGTGATCCAGGTACGTGACAACCGGGATAACTCGGTCCGGGTCCACGTCCTGGTTGACCGGCTCCCGTACATTCCCGACCTGCTTCATGCCCGGACCGGAAAGGACATGTGGCCGGGAGCGCTTTACTACGATCTCAGGAGGGAGAAGCAGGGGAAAGAGGTCATCTATACCTTGATGGGATTCAATTTCAATGACCGCTGGTCGGATAAGAAAATCATCGACGTCCTGTATTTTGACAGCGAAATGGATCCGCAGTTCGGGAAACCCGTTTTCAACACACCTTCGGGCATCCAGCACAGGGTGGTTTTCGAATATTCAGGTGAGGTGGCCATGAACCTGCGGTACAACCCGGACCTGAAAATGATCGTTTACGACCATCTCTCCCCAATAGAACCGGAACTGAAGGACCACCCGCGTTTTTACGCACCGGATTTTTCCTACGACGGATACAAGTTCAGGAAGGGCATGTGGGAACACCAGTCCGACGTGGACGTCCGGAACCGATAGCGCTGGAACCGATAGCGCTGGAACCGATAGCGCTGGAACCGATAGCTCTGGAACCGTTAGCGCCGGTTCCATGCCTTCCTGCCGTCCCGTCCGGTCACTTCCCATGACGAAATGTCAGTCCCCCTCCAATGGCATGCCGTTTGAAACAGGCGGGAAAGAAATTGATTTAGAACCTAACTAATATAGAAGAAAATGCAAACAGGAAAAATTGGCGTTACCACCGAGAACATCTTTCCGATCATTAAGAAATTCCTTTACTCGGAACACGAAATATTCCTGCGGGAACTGATATCCAACGCGGTCGATGCAACCCAGAAGCTGAAGACGCTTGCCTCCGCGGGGGAATACAAGGAAGAGATCGGGGAACTGAAGATCCGCGTCAGCCTGGATAAAAAGAAAAAAACGCTTACCGTATCCGACAACGGGATCGGGATGACCGGGGAGGAGATCAAGAAGTACATCAACCAGATCGCCTTCTCAAGCGCTGAAGAGTTCCTTGAAAAATACAAGAATCAAAGCAATGCCATCATCGGGCATTTCGGACTGGGATTTTACTCGTCTTTTATGGTGTCGGACAAGGTTGAGATCAAGACCAAATCCTATAAAAAGGGCAGCAAGGCCGTTCACTGGTCCTGCGACGGAAGCCCCGAGTACACCCTCGATGACCTGGAAAGGGATGAAACCGGTACGGAGGTGATCCTGCACCTGGATAAGGATTCGAAGGAATTCCTTGAAGAGTCCAGGATCGAGCAGATGCTGAAGCGGTATTGCCGCTTCCTGCCGGTTGAGATTGCATTCGGGAAGGAAAAGGAGTGGAAGGAGGACAAATACGTCGAGACGGACAAAGACCGGATCATCAATGAGACGAAGCCGCTGTGGACCCGGAAGCCGGTGGACCTGAAAGAAGAGGATTACACGGCCTTCTACCAGGACCTTTATCCAATGTCGGAGGAACCCCTTTTCAACATCCACCTGAACGTTGACTACCCGTTCAACCTGACCGGGATCCTTTACTTTCCCCGTATAAAGTCCAACATCGAGGTCCAGAAAAACAAGATCCAGCTCTACTGCAACCAGGTCTTCGTAACGGACTCGGTCGAAGGGATCGTCCCCGAATTCCTGACCCTGCTGCACGGGGTGCTCGATTCCCCCGATATCCCGCTGAATGTCTCGCGGAGTTACCTGCAGGGGGACCCCAATGTCAAGAAGATCTCGAGCCATATTACCAAAAAGGTCGCCGACCGTCTCGAGGAAATATTCAAGAACGAACGGCCGGAATTCGAGAAGAAATGGGACGACTTGAAACTGTTCATCAACTACGGCATGATGACGGAGGAAAAGTTTTACGAACGTGCGCAGAAGTTTGCCTTGATGAAGAACACCGACGGAAAATATTTCACCTACGAGGAATACGAAAAACTGATCAAACCGGAGCAAACCGATAAAAATAAGAACCTGATATACCTCTACGCCACGGATAGGGAGGAACAGCTCAGCTTCATTGAAAAGGCAAAGAACAGGGGCTACGATGTCCTGCTGATGGACGGCCATCTGGACACCCACTTCCTGAACCACCTGGAAACGAAATTCAAGGATTCGAGGTTTGCCAGGGTGGATTCCGACATCATCGATAAGCTGATCATGAAGGAAGACCTGAAAGCGACCGACCTGAGCCAGGAGGAGCAGGACGAGCTTGGCACTGTATTCAAGAGCCAGCTTCCCGACGAGGCCCATTACCTGGTCAGCTTCGAGAACCTCGGAGAGGATGAGAGTCCCCTGATCATCACCCAGAGTGAATTCACCAGGCGGATGAAGGAAATGGCGGAGCTTGGAGGGGGACCGAATTTCTACGGCGGTTTGCCCGATTCCTATAACCTCGTGGTGAACGCAAGCCACCCGCTTGTAGCAAAAGTCCGTGAAGCCAAGGAAAAAAACCTTTCCAAAAAGCTGGGGGACCTGAAGGATCAGCTGGCACCGCTCCGGGAAGAAAATAGCAGGCTTGAAAAGGAGAAGGAAGGGAAGAAGGATGAGGAAGTCCCCCATGAACTGAAAGACCAGCTGGAGGATCTGCGGAAAAAGATCTCCGAAACAGAGGATAAAAAGAAAGACCTCCTCGGGGAATACGGCGGCAAGAACAAGATCGTCAGGCAGCTGATCGACCTTGCCCTTCTCTCCAATAACATGCTGAAAGGGGAGGAGCTGGTACGGTTCGTCAAGCGGAGCGTGGAGCTGATCAAATAGTCCGGCTTCCTATGGTCGACCTTGCTGTCACGGCAACGCTGTAGACCTTCCGGAAAGCTCACCCGTACAATTCCCGGATCTCATTTTTCAGGAAATCAAGGGCCTCCTGCACAGGGGGGTCCTTAAGCTGTACGACCTGTTCAAATACCTTCTGGCTCAGGGTTATGGACGTGGCGTCATCCTTTACCTGGTCCACTGCGGCATTGATCAGCCCGATTACGTTCGCCCGGGCATTGCGTATCAATTCCCAGGCTTCGTTGCTGATGTAGACCTGCTGGGAGAGGTTATGTTCATATTCTGCCCTGATGGATGAGAGCAGTTCCGCATGAAGCTGCTTTGCGCTCATTCCCGGCTGGTTGATACGCATGATGAGCGATTCCGGCGAGATGCGTTCCAGCAGAAGGGCCAGCCTTTCGTAGGCCTGGAGACGGATCGGCAGGACGGTTTTCCGGTCCGCCCCTGCAATTTCCCTGAAAGTGGACTGTTCCTCCCGGCGGATGAACCCCCTGATCAGCACAAAAGCCGTCAGAAAAACGATGAGGGCCGGGAGGGTATATTTCAGGATCTCGAGGGCTGTCTCCATGTTGATAATTTTTTATCAGAATCTCTGTTGCAATATTAATTAATTTATGATTAAAAGTTTAATTTTAAAAATTCAAATCAAAACCCAGTTTTTTGTGTTAATTTAATATTTAAACATTTATGGAACAAGTATCTGATCGTTTAGCGAGATTGTCGGCTTCTGCGACTATTGCAATGAACCAGCGAAGCAAAGATCTTCAGAGTCAGGGGATCGATGTAATTAACCTGAGCGTTGGAGAACCGGACTTCAACTCTCCGGATCACATCAAGGAAGCAGCCAAGAAGGCAATTGATGATAATTATTCTTTCTACCCCCCGGTCGCAGGTTTTCCGGAGCTCAGGAAAGCCATCGTGGACAAACTGAAGAAACAGAACGGGCTGGATTATACTGCTGATCAGATCGTGGTTTCCAGCGGTGCCAAGCACAGTATCGTCAACGTGTTGCTCTGCATCATCAACCAGGGCGATGAGGTGATCGTTCCTGCCCCGTACTGGGTCAGTTACCCGGAACAGGTCAAAATTGCAGACGGGACCAACGTCATCATTGATACCGGCATCGAAAGTGATTTCAAGATCACGCCCCAGCAGCTTGAAGAGGCAATCAGTCCCAAAACCCGGGCCGTCATCCTCTGTTCACCGTCAAATCCCACCGGCAGCCTTTATTCAAAGGATGAACTGAAAGGCCTGGCGGACGTGCTCGCAAAGCATGAAAAGGTCATCGTGATCTCCGATGAGATCTACGAACACATCAACTTTGTCGGCAAGCATGAAAGCATTGCGCAGTTCAATAATATCAAGGATCGTGTCGTACTTGTCAACGGAGTGTCAAAAGGCTACGCCATGACCGGCTGGAGACTCGGATACATAGCCGCCCCGGTCTGGATCACAAAGGCCGTGACAAAGCTCCAGGGACAATTCACTTCCGGGGCTACCTCGGTTGCCCAGATCGCTTCCGTTGCCGCCCTGACAGGTGATCATAAACCTACCGAGGAAATGAACAAGGCATTCAAACGCAGGCGTGACCTCCTTCTGAGACACCTTGGAGAGATCAAAGGCCTTAAGTGCTCTGTACCCGGCGGGGCCTTCTACGTTTTTCCCGATATGAGTTATTATTTCGGTAAGAAAGCCGGTGATAAGACCATTGAAAACTCCGGTGACCTGTGCATGTACCTGCTTGAATCGGGACACATCGCCACCGTTCCCGGGGCAGCCTTCGGCGCACCGGGCTGCGTCCGCATATCCTTCGCCAACTCAGACGAGAACCTGGAAGAGGCTATGAAGAGGCTGAAGGCAGCACTGGCAAAACTTGTTTAGGAGTCCCGGTCCCGGTGGATTAACGTCCACCGGATCCGATTTTAAGCCATGAAATCGAACAGATTTGCCCTTGTCGCGGGACTGCTGGCCATCGGAAATGATCCCGCAGATTCTTACACGCCCGCAGATCAGGTATCTTCGATACTCCGGTCGATGTATTCCTGGTAATTCTTTACCTTCTGCTGGTAGGGTTTGTTAAACAGGTCCGATGAGATCATGAAGTCGGCGGTAGACCTGTTACAGGCTGTCGGGATGTTATACAGCACCGCTATCCGGAGCAGGGCCTTGACATCGACGTCGTGGGGCTGTGCGCTCATAGGATCCCAGAGAAAGATGATGATGTCAATCTTTCCCTCGGCGATCAGTGCCCCCATCTGCTGGTCGCCTCCAAGGGGACCGGATTTCAGCCTGGTTATTTTGAGTTCCCGGCCCGTTTCTCTGTCCATATTTGCCTCAAGGGCTTTTTCCACAAGAAGACCGGTCGTGCCGGTGCATATGATGTGATGATGCTGAAGGATCTCCCAGTTCCATTCGACCCATTCGATAAGATCGGCTTTGCGGTGATCATGGGCGATCATGGCTATCCTTTTGATTTTTTCCATATTTGCATACTTGTTTGGTATTCCAAAAATACTAAGCCTGCAGTAAAAACTGTTATATTAGTTTTACGAACCTGTTAATTTTTTTAACAACGCCGGTTTATGAGGAAGTTTATCTACATCCTGCTTTTCCTGATCCTGGCTGCGGGAGGGTCAGCAGTGCTGTTAATGTACGGCCGGATCTGGCGCAACAACATCAATCTGCCTGCAGGTGAATCCATTGTCCTGTATATCCCTACAGGTTCAGACTTTAATGATGTATACGACCGGTTGCGGGAACAGGGGATCCTTCAGGACACCGCCTCCTTCCGCTGGGTGGCTCTCAAGAAGAATTATCCCCGGAATGTGCGGCCCGGCAGGTACAGGATCCGCTCAGGAATGAGCAATGACCGTCTGGCAGGAATGCTCAGGTCTGGCAACCAGGAACCCGTACGGCTGGTATTTAACAACATTAGGACTCCTGCAATGCTGGCAGGGGTGGTGTCGGAACAGATTGAGGCGGATTCGCTTTCAATCCTCTCCCTGTTCTCAGATACGAAATTGCTTGAAGCCAATCAATTGACCCGGGAAACCGTCATGGGGATATTCATCCCCAACACCTATGAGATCTACTGGAATACGTCAGCCAGGCAGTTTTTCGACCGTATGTTACGGGAATACAGGCTTTTCTGGAATGAGAAGCGGCTTGCCCAGGCCAGGCGGATGGGAATGGAGCCCATGGAGGTCATGACACTGGCCTCCATCGTTGATGAGGAAACCCTGATCCCTGAGGAAGAGGCCAGGGTGGCGGGAGTTTACATCAACCGGCTGAACCGGCGCATGCGTTTGCAGGCCGACCCGACGGTAAAGTTCGCGGCAGGGGACATGAACATGACCCGGGTCCTGAAAAAACACCTGCTCATTGATTCCCCATACAATACTTACCGTCACGGAGGATTGCCCCCGGGACCGATTGTTATCCCCTCCATTTCTGTCATCGATGCGGTGCTGAATTATGAGCGCCATAATTACATCTATTTCTGTGCTAAGGAAGACTTCTCAGGCTACCATAATTTTGCGGCCACACTTGCTCAACATAACAAAAATGCACGTTCGTACCAGAATGCGCTGGACCGGCGGAAAATTTTCAACTAATCGGGAAAAAAACCGTATTTTTCTGTATAGAAACCACTTTCAATCTCAATGGACAGGATCAAATTCGGTACGGATGGCTGGCGGGGCATTATTGCACACCAGTTTACCGTGGCAAACGTGGCCAAAATCACCAATGCCGCAGCGATGTGGTTGCTCAAGAAATACCAGGAACCCGAGGTCATTGTCGGGTACGATACCCGGTTCCAGGGAAAAATGTTTGCCGAAACAGTTGCCAAGGTCCTGGCCTCCAAGGGAATAAAGGTCAGAATCTCGGATGATTTTGTCAGTACCCCTATGGTAAGCCTGGCCGTGAGGGAATGGAATGCAAACCTCGGGGTCATGATCACCGCCAGCCATAATGACCATTCCTACAGCGGTTACAAGCTCAAGGGAAGCCACGGGGGACCCCTGCTGGCAGAAGACCTGAAGAACATCGAGGATCTCATATCCACAGAGAATAACATTGACCTTGATCTTTTGAAATGGGACCAGTTCGTAGGGCAGGAAATGATCCGGTATGCCGATCTCGAAGCCCTTTACGTCCAGTTTGTCAACCATTATTTCGACCTGGAAAGTATCCGGAGTTCAGGCCTTAAAGTGGCAATTGATGCCATGTACGGAAGCGGGCAGAAAGTGATCCGCAAACTCCTGCCGGATGCCGTCTTTTTGCACTGCGAACCCGATCCTATGTTCGGGGGCATCCATCCCGAGCCCCTGGTGACCGCATCGCCATTGTAAACAAAGGGGGAAGGTACATCGATTCGCACAACATCATCCTGGTCCTGATCCATTACCTTGCCCATTACAGGAAAATGAACGGAAAGGTCGTGACGGGGTTTTCATCAACGGCAAAGGTTGAAAAACTCTGCCGCCATTATGACCTGGAAGTGATGAGGGTCCCCATTGGTTTCAAGGACATATGCCGGGTGATGCTGTCAGAAGACGTCCTGGTCGGTGGGGAAGAATCCGGCGGGATCTCGATCAGCGGCTACCTCCCGGAGCGGGATGGGATATGGATGGGACTGACCATCCTTCAGTTCATGGCCGAAACCGGCAGGACCCTTGATGAGATCCTGGATGAGATTCACCGGATAACCGGGGAATTTCATTGCATGCGCCGGGATATTCCCATCCCTAAAGAGAAAAGGGGAAAGGTTATGGATGCCTGTTACCGGGGTGATCTTGAATCGTTCGGGCGGTTCCGGGTTGTACGCACGGTTGCCCTTGATGGATTAAAATTCTATTTTAATGAGGATGAGTGGGTTATGATACGTTTATCGGGGACTGAACCCCTGCTGAGGACCTATGCCGAAGCAGCAGACCGCGAAACAGCCGAGGAAATCCTCGATGCAGCCGGGCAGACCATTGCCAGGCTGGGCAAGTAAATTCAGATGACATTGACTTCTTTCTCCAACCGGATCCCGAACTTTGTATAAACTTCATCCTCGATGCCGGTCGCTAGTTCCAGGATGTCCCTGCCGCTTGCCGATCCATGGTTGACCAGGACCAGGGGCTGTTTCTCATAACAGCCTGCATCTCCCGAGCGTTTCCCTTTCCATCCGCATTGTTCGATCAGCCAGGCTGCAGGGATCTTCCTCGATCCGGCCTGGGTGGGGTAGGATGGCATCACGGGATGTTCGGTGGTGAGCTGCCGGAACTGTTCTTCCGGTACGACGGGATTTTTAAAAAAACTGCCGGCATTTCCAAGCTCAGCGGGGTCCGGTAGCCTGGATCTGCGGATCCCGATGATGACCTGCCTCATGCTTTCCACATCCTGTGTTTTCCTTGCAGCCATTTTTTCAGCAACCAGGGGATATCCCATGTTCAGTTTCGGCCGCTTGTCCAGGCGTAAGGTAACGGTGCTGATGATGCATTTGTTTTGCCATTCCCGTTTGAATATGCTGTCGCGGTAACCGAAACGGCAGGCCTCGTTAGTGAAGGTCAGCTTTTGCCCGGTCAGGGTATCGATGGCTTCCACCTCCTCGATGCTGTCCCTGACCTCGGCACCGTAGGCTCCGATGTTTTGAATGGGACCTGAACCTACCGAGCCCGGGATGAGGGACAGGTTCTCGATGCCCCCGAAGCCCCATGCTGTTGTCCAGGCCACGAATTCATCCCAGTTTTCCCCTGCACCGGCCCTGATCCAGACGCTGTTGCGGTCTTCCCGTATGATCTCCCTCCCAAGGATGAGGGGCCGGATGACGAGTCCCCCGAAATCCCCCGTAAAAAGTATATTGCTCCCTTCTCCCAGGATAAGTGTCTCCAGGTCCCTGAATTCATCACGGGATATGATCTCACGGATATCCCGGACGGATCGACACTCGCAGTATCCCTTTGCCCGGACATCGAGATGGAAACTGTTCAGCTCCCGGAGGGAATGATTATGCAGGATCTCTGGCATGGCGCAAAGATAGCCAAAAGTTTAAGCCTCAAGGACAATAACTCTGGCGACCTTTTGCGTTACGGTATATAATGCTTATGTTTAAGAAGGCAAGAGCCCTTAAGGCATGAAGGGTAAACGCATAATCATCGCCGTGAGCAATGACCTGGTGGTGGACCAGCGGGTTCACCGCTGTGCCGCCACGCTTTCCGGGAACGGGGCGGTGGTCCTGGTTGTGGGACGGAAACTTCCCGGCAGTCAGCCGGTTGATGGAAGGCCTTACCGGGTAAGGCGGATGCGCCTGGTGTTCCGAAGGGGACCGCTTTTCTATGCATGTTATAACATCCGCCTGTTTTTCTTTCTCCTCTTTCGCAGGGCTGACCTGCTTGTTGCGAACGACCTGGATACACTCCCTGCCTGTTATCTCGCTTCACGGATCAGGGGCAGGTCCCTCGTCTACGACAGCCACGAGTATTTTACGGAGGTGCCCGAGCTGATCGGGCGGAATTTTACCAGGAAAGTATGGACCGGTATTGAAAAACACATCCTGCCCCGCATTAAATTTTCCTCTACGGTCAGTTTGTCCGTTGCAGAAGCCTACAGGGGACTCTACGGGCTGCGGATGGAAGTAATCCGCAACCTGCCCGGACTGGAAAACAGGGAAACCGGAAGGCCGGACCTGCTCGAGTTTAATCCGCGACGGATCATAATATACCAGGGTGCACTGAATGTTGGAAGGGGACTTGAAACGATGATTGAGGCTATGCAATTCCTGGGGGACTTCCATTTCCAGATTTTCGGGGATGGGGACATTTCCGTTCAGCTTAAGGTACTGGCAGGGGAACTGGGGGTAGGGGACCGGGTCGAATTCATGGGCAGGATTCCCTTCCGGGAACTGAAAGCCTTTACCAGGCAGGCTTCCCTGGGCATATCGCTTGAGGAGGACAGGGGACTGAATTACCGTTATGCGTTGCCTAACAAACTGTTCGATTACATCCAGGCATGCATCCCCGTCCTGGTATCCGATCTTCCTGAAATGAGCGGGATCATAATGGAATACGGGATCGGCCAGGTTGTGAAAGACCCTGCACCCGAAGCCCTGGCAGTCCAGGTCAGGGGAATGATGGATTCACATGATCAGCGGATGGTCTGGAAGAAAAACCTCTGCAAAGCCGCTGCAGAGTTATGCTGGGAGAAGGAGGAAGAAAAACTGCTCGCCCTTTACAGGAGGGCACTTGCAGGCTGATTTTATACCTCGCGCAAGATCAGTTCTTCAAAACTTTCCGGGTCCGTAACCCCTTCCGTATTAAAAACAAGCACCCTGGATGTTTCGTTCAGGCCTATCATTTCCTTTGCTTCCTTAAGCGATTCGTCGCCTGCCAGCGCCAGGAGTCCCCCGAGTCCCGCCGCCCCCGACTCTCCTGCAAAGATCTGTGTATCGTTCTTGAACGGAAAATACAGGTTCTGCATCGCCTTAATCGCGTACTCGTCCGGAATGGCGAGGAACAGGTCGATGCCTGCACTCAGGATCTCCCAGGCCTGCCGGGAGGGAGTACCGCAATTCAGTCCGGCCATGATCGTTTTCTGGGTCCCCTTTGTTGTCGAAAGGGCCTGGTTCCGGCAGGATTCAAGGAGGGCATCGGATTCCAGGGGTTCTACGGTGATGAATTTCGGCATGCATCTCGGGTACCGGTTCCGGTAGAATGCCACCACGGAAGATGCCCATGTGCCCACGCCGGATTGCAGGAAAACAAAGTCTATCCCCGGATCCCGCTTGGAATGCAGAAGGTTATCGAGCTCAAGCAGCATGGTCTTGTATCCGGTAGTAATGAGGGTGGGAATTTCCGTGTATCCGTTCCAGGAGCTATCCTGGATCAGCACATAACCGTTCTTTTCTGAATCTTCCCTGGCCTGCATCACGGTTGCATCGTAGTCCCCTTGCACAACAACAACCTTTGCCCGCTGCTTCTTTATGTTCTTTATCCTGGATTCAGCCGTATGCTCCGGTACGTAGATGACCGCCTTCTGTTTATGCCTGCGTGCAGCCCAGGCCACCGAACGGCCATGGTTCCCGTCGGTTGCAGTGCAGAAGGTATATTTGCCCGGAGTCGATTCAAGGTATTTGTTGATGGCAAAGGAGGCGCCCAGGGTCTTGAAGGTGTTCTGCCGGAATCTTGCAGATTCGTCCTTGATATATAATTCTTTGATATTTAAATTTTTAGCCATCCTGGAGAGGCTGACCAACGGGGTGGGCTCGTATTTACGGATCTTGCTGTGGTAAGCAAGCGGGTCTTCGTTTTTGAAAACAGCGTTGAATTTCCTGTCCAGGTTGAACCTAGGGCGATCCCGGGGCTGGAGATAATACTGACAGCTTTGTTGCATACGTTTAAAGATCCAGCAACCGTTTTTCCGGATCAGTCCCCCCAAACATCAGTTGAACCGGATTTTCGATAAGTTTCTTAACCTTTACAAGAAAACTGACGGAATCCCTGCCGTCAATGAGCCGGTGGTCGTACGACAGGGCGATGTACATCATGGGCCGTATTTCCACCTTCCCGTTAACGGCCACAGGCCTTTCCTGGATGTTATGCATGCCCAGGATGGCTGATTGGGGCGGGTTCAGGATGGGCGTCGATAACATCGACCCGAATACTCCCCCGTTTGTGATCGTAAAGGAACCACCCGTCATATCCTCCAGGCTGATCCTGGCTGCCCTGGCCTTGCCGGCGAGTTCAAGAATCGCTGCCTCGATCCCGGCAAGGCTCAGGCTTTCAGTGTTCCGGATCACCGGGACCATCAGTCCCTTGTCGGTCTGCACCGCAATCCCGATGTCGCAGTACTCAGGTGTAACCATATCCTCTCCGTCAATCCTTGAATTCACGTTGGGAAATACGCGAAGTGCCCCGGTAACGGCCTTTACAAAAAAGGACATGAAACCCAGTTTGACACCATGTTTTTCGATAAACGCATTCTGGTACTTCTTGCGTAGTTCCATGACCTCGCTCATGTCGCATTCGTTGAAGGTGGTGAGCATGGCCGTCTCATTCTTCACGGTAACCAGCCTTTCGGCGAGTTTCCTGCGAAGCGTGCTCATCCTCTCCCGTTTCTCCTCCCGGCTGGCGGCTGCCTGGATTTGTTCGCCCGGGGGTGCGGCAACTGCGTCGAGGACCATCCGGACTTCCTTCTTCGTGATCCGTTTCAGTCCCCTTATAATATCCTCGACCGAAAGGCCGTTTTCTTCCATCATTTTCGAAGCGACCGGGGATATCCTTACGTCTGGGGTCGATTCAGGGAGGACCGATCCCTCAGCTTCAGGTGCTTTCCCAGATGAGGGTACTTTCCCGTCCGGAGGAGTTATCCCACCTGAGGGAGCTTTTTCACCCGAGGGAACTTTGCTGTCTGATAGGACAATCCCATCCGTATTGATGCTGCAAACCACGGTCCCCACCTGTATGGCCTTTCCTGTATCGGCCAGGATCCGGATCGTCCCGGACTGCTCGGCGATCAGGGGGAGGGTTGCCTTGTCCGATTCCACCTCCGCAATTTCCTGGTCTTTCTCTACGTAGTCCCCGTCCTCAACCAGCCAGCTGGCTATCTCCACTTCTGAGATCGATTCACCCGGACTGGGGACTTTTATTTCGACAATCATCTGCTGTCAATTTGGCTATGAAAAGTAATAAATTGTGAGGAATATATTAATTCTTTCGGAAATATTGATGCTGTTTGAGGATTTCCTTGCGGGAACTGCCCACCACGCACTGGAGACCGCAATAGATGTTTTTCAGTTCACAGTCGCATTTACGGAACACTTTCTGGATGATCTCTTCCTGACCCATCAGGTGCACTTTTGTAAGTCCGGTAGCGGGACTCCCGCTGGCCTGCCTTGTCACGGGTTCCGGCCGGATGCCGGCCATCTCCTGCTGGATGTGCCGCCAGGGACCCATGTTGACAGGCTCTTCCTGTACCCAGAGTGAGAGCAGATTGTTGCGGTATTTTTTATGGATCTTCTGAACCTCCCTGATCGGGAAGGGGTGCAATTGCTCGATCCGCACCAGGGCAATGTCTCGGGCTTTAAACTCTTCCTTGCGGGCCTGCAGGTCGTAATATACCTTTCCGGAACAGTAGACGACGCGGCGGACTTCCTCCACATCCACATCCGGGTCATCGATCACTTCATGAAAGGTGTCGCTTTCGAAATCCTCGAGTGTGGAAACGCATTTCGGGTGCCGCAGCAGGCTTTTGGGGGTGAAGATGATCAGGGGGGTCCGGTAGTTGGCATACAGGTGCTTGCGAAGGATATGAAATAAATTTGCCGGTGTGGTGCAGTTTACAATATGCATGTTATTCCTTGCGGCCATGGACAGGAAACGTTCGATCCGGGCACTGGAATGTTCCGGTCCCTGTCCCTCGAAACCATGCGGAAGGTAACAGACCAGCCCGTTCATGAGTCCCCATTTCTCCTCCGCGGAACTGATGTACTGGTCGAAGATTACCTGGGCAACATTATGAAAATCACCAAACTGGGCCTCCCAGACTGTGAGCCCGCCGGGGACTGCCAGGGCGTAACCGTATTCAAATCCCAGCACCCCGTATTCCGAAAGTGGGGAGTTGTATATTTCGAAAGGGGCCTGGGCTTCATCCAGGTGTTTCAGGGGGATGTACTGCTGGTCTGTATCTTCAATGACGAACCCGGCGTGGCGGTGCGAAAAGGTGCCACGGATGGAATCCTGCCCGGAGATGCGAACCGGGAAGCCTTCCGTCAGCAGGGTGCCGTAGGCAAGGAGTTCACCCATGGCCCAGTCCAGGCGGTTCTCCGTGATGGATTTTTTGCGGTCCTCCACCAGGCGTATGATTTTATCGATGAATTTTTTATCCTCCGGAAGGCGGTTCATCTGCCCGGCCACCTTCAGCAGTTTTTCACGAGTCACCCCGGTATCGATGTGCTTGCTGAAATCCGAGAGCGATGCATACCTGAACCCTTTCCAGTCCTCCTTCAGAAACCTCTGTATGTATACTTTTTTCAATTCTTTGGAGGCCGCCAGCTTCCCTTCCAGGATGTCGTTGTAATCCCGTTCAAACTGCAGTATTTCTTCCTTGCTGTAAATTCCTTCTTCCAGCAGGTGATCCGCATAGATGTCCCTCGTATTGGGGTGGCTCGCTATAGCCTTATAAAGCAGGGGCTGGGTGAAACGCGGCTCGTCGCCTTCATTATGCCCGTATTTCCTGTAGCAGAGGATATCAATGAAAACATCCGAATGGAACCGTTGCCGGTACTCCATGGCAATTTCAACCGTGTGAAGCATGGATTCGACCTCATCCCCGTTGACGTGAAAAATGGGGGCCTTGGTGACTTTCCCTACGTCTGTGCAATAGGTGCTTGAACGTCCGTCCAGGTAATTGGTCGTGAAACCCACCTGGTTGTTGATCACGAAATGGATGGTGCCGCCTGTTTTGTATCCCGCCAGCTCGACCATCTGGATCACTTCATAAACAACTCCCTGCGAGGCTATTGCCGCATCTCCGTGTATGAGTACGGGAACAAGGCTGCGGAAATCCCCCCCGTATTTATGGTCAATCCGCGCCCTTGAGAGTCCCTCTATCACCGGTGAGACCGCTTCCAGGTGGGAAGGATTGGGGGCCAGGTTCAGCCTGACGGTCTGGCCCGAGATGGTTTTTATATCGTTTACATAGCCCAGGTGGTATTTCACATCGCCTAGGGAGATGCCTTCCTCGTACGCTTCCCCTTCAAATTCCTTGAAGATGTTCTCGTAGGGTTTCTGCATCACATTGGCCAGCACATTTAGCCTTCCCCTGTGGGCCATCCCGATCATAAATTCCCTGGCATCAAGGGCCGACCCCTTTTCAATGGTGGCGATCAGCGCGGGAATCAGTACCTCGGCACCTTCCAGCGAGAATCGTTTCTGTCCCACGAACTTTTTGTGAATAAATTTTTCGAATCCCACTGCCTTCTTCAGATGCATGAAGATCTCCTTTTTCTGTTCGGGGGAATAGGTGGTCACGTTGCGGGTGCTTTCCATGCGGTGGCTCAGCCACAGGAGCTTTTCCGGGTTGCGGATGAACATGTATTCCGCCCCGACCGTTGAGGCATAGGTCTGGCGCAGGTGGTCCACGATGGTCCGCAGGGGAGCGGGACCGATCATGATCTCTTTCCCGGCATGAAAGACGGTATCCAGGTCATCGTCCCCCAGCCCGTAATTCTCAAGGTCGAGTGTGGGAAAATACTTGCGGCGTGTGCGGACCGGGTTGGTCTTGGTGAAAAGGTGTCCCCTTTTGCGGTAGGCATCGATCAGGTTGATCACCTTGAATTCCTTGTCCAGTGTCTCGGGAGGCAGCTGGGGACTGAACTCATGCCGGGCAAACTCAAAACCCCTGAAAAACTGCTGCCAGCTCTTTTCTACGGAATTGGGATCTTTCTGATAATCCCTGTAGAGGGCCTCTATGGTTTCAATATCCAGGTTCCCGAGAAAAGAAAATTCGTCCTGTTTCATTCCAGAGCTGCTAATCGGGGGGCAAGTGTAAAAGTACCTAAATTCCTCCTAGTTCTCACTCAGGATGTAATCGTCGTATTCGATCTCGAACCGGAGCTTATGCCTGGCCTCCTCCTGTGCCAGCAAAAGGAAGACATCCCTGGCGTTATCATTATCCGTGCGGTCCGCAAGGTCGGAGTAAAGTTTAAAGGCGGCTTTCTCTTCCTTCATGGCAATGATCAGGGCATCCTGGTAACTGAGATCGTCGCGTGAAGTATTGACCTCGACCAGGTAATCGCCGATCTTAAGATCCTGGACCTTCTCATCGGTGACAGCAACAGCGTCGCCGAACTTCATCCTTTCCAGTTTCTTCTTATGGCCGAGCTCTTCCTGGGAAAATTGCTCGAATACCCTCTTTATCTCCTTGTTCCTGCTTTTTTTGGCAAGACCGGCGTAAAGGTTAGAGGCTCTTATTTCATCCTTGATTGCAAAATCCAGGATCTCATCAAGTGAATTGAATGTTTTCATTCCACAAAAATATCATTAAAGGGCTTGAATGACAAAAATCATTTGAAATATTCTGCGGTTGGGCAAATTTTATGATGTATTTTTGGGAATTTAACGATGAACAGAATAGTAGCCAAGGAATACTTTTCCGACCTGGTGGTTAAACTGGTACTGGAAGCTCCGTATATCGCAAAAAGCCGGAAAGCAGGCCATTTTGTTATTGTGCGGGTGGGCGATAAAGGGGAAAGGATCCCGCTTACCATTGCCGAAGCGGATATTGAGCAGGGGACCATTACCATCATTGTGCAGAAGGTCGGGGTCAGTTCCATCAAGCTCTGCAACCTTGAGGTTGGTGACAGCATCCGGGACGTCGTCGGTCCCCTGGGTCACCCAACCCACATCAAGAAGGTCGGGACCATCCTGGCTGCCGGCGGGGGCGTCGGGGTGGCTCCCCTGCTGCCCATTGTTGAAGCCTTCAAGAATGCGGGAAATAAAGTCATTTCTGTGCTTGCGGCCCGGCAGAAAAACCTGATCATACTCGAGGACCAGATCCGGAAGCACTCCGACGAGGTGGTGATCATGACCGATGACGGTTCTTACGGGAAAAAGGGACTGGTGACCGATGGCATGGAAGAGGTGATCAAGCGGGAGAAGATCGACCAGGTGGTAACTGTCGGTCCCGCTATAATGATGAAATACGTGGCCCTGCTGACTAAAAAATACAATCTGCCCACTCTTGCCAGCCTGAACACCATCATGGTCGACGGGACGGGCATGTGCGGGGCCTGCCGGGTTTCGGTTGGAGGGAAGACGAAATTCGTCTGCGTGGACGGTCCCGAGTTCAACGCCCACGAGGTGGATTTCGACGAAATGCTGATGCGGCTGGGCTCCTACCGGGAAGAAGAAAACCTTGCCTACGAGCGTTTTATTAACAAATACAGAAAAGCCTGACCGATGGAAGGAATACTCGAATATTTAAAGAAGGAGAGGAGCCAGGAATGGAGGGCCGAGCTCAGGAATAATCTGAAAACCAAGGAGAGGACCCAGCTCGAAAGGCTGCCCATGCCCGAGCAGGAACCGGATGTAAGGAACAAGAACTTTAAGGAAGTTAACCTGGGACTGACCGAGGAACAGGCTGTCCATGAGGCCAGGCGATGCATCGATTGCCCGAGCCCGACCTGCATCACCGGCTGCCCGGTCGGGATAAACATACCTAAATTCATTAAGAAAATTGAGGCCGGGGAGTTCCTCGATGCGGCAAAGGTCCTCAAGGAAACCAACACCCTGCCTGCGGTCTGCGGAAGGGTTTGTCCCCAGGAAGTCCAGTGCGAACAGGTCTGTTATTATCCGCAGAAAATGCAGAAACCGGCCGTTGCTATTGGCAACCTCGAGCGTTTCGCTGCCGATTACGAACGGAAGAGCGGAAAGATCTCAGTCCCCGAAATAACCGCCCGCAACGGGATCAAGGTGGCATCGGTGGGTTCGGGTCCCGCGGGACTCGCATTTGCCGGCGACATGGCCAAGATGGGTTACGATGTGACGGTATTCGAAGCCTTGCACGAGATTGGCGGGGTACTCAAGTACGGGATACCGGAATTCCGACTGCCCAACGAAATCGTCGACGTGGAGATCGATATCCTCAGGCAAATGGGGGTGAAATTCGTGAACAATTTTATTGTGGGAAAGACCGCTTCCATCAAGGACCTGATGAAGGAAGGATACGTCGCATTCATGGTTGGAAGCGGAGCCGGCCTGCCAAATTTCATGAATATTCCGGGGGAGAACCTGACCGGCATCTATTCTTCCAACGAGTACCTTACCAGGATCAACCTGATGAAGGCTGCCAATCCGGATTATGACACTCCGGTGGTAAGCGGGAAAAGAGTGGCCGTGATCGGAGGGGGGAATACGGCAATGGACTCGGTCAGGACCGCCAAGCGGCTGGGTGCCGAGCGGGCCATGATCATTTACCGCCGCTCCATCGAGGAAATGCCCGCGAGGAACGAAGAGATCAAACATGCCCAGGAAGAAGGCATCGAATTCATGAACCTGCATAATCCGGTCGCCTACATCGGTGACGATAAGGGGAAGGTCAGGCAGATGAAGCTTCTGAAAATGAAACTCGGGGAGCCCGATGATTCCGGCCGGCGAAGGCCTATACCCATCGAAGGTTCCGAATTCCTGGTTGATGTGGACACTGTGGTGGTAAGCGTGGGGGTCTCACCGAATCCACTCATCCCTCAAAGCATGAAGGAACTGGAGGTATCATCCTGGGGCACGATCAATGTG
>Ga0307419_10000322_pt1 | contig 23388 bp, 15 predicted proteins | sample SalMarWE160230MG_2_FD_202512 | JGI IMG/M metagenome (GOLD analysis project Ga0307419, IMG submission 202512) | Salt marsh sediment microbial communities from the Plum Island Ecosystem LTER, Massachusetts, United States - WE1602-30 | ecosystem: Environmental > Aquatic > Marine > Intertidal zone... | reverse complement strand
TCAATTTGTCCGCTGCGCGAAAGTAATTGCTCTTGCGGAGGAATCACACGATCATTCGGGTCAATTTCAATCCCAAGATCACGCAGCGCACCGCCAACCGTGCGTGCGTGAGTAGTCCCCCGGAACATTTCTCCATCAACCCGGACTGTAATGTGCCGCTGTGTGCCAAGAAAGAGAAGAACCAGACCTGCTGCTGCCAGGAGTCCGGCTAACGTTTTCAATCGCCCCTCGAGGAGGTGCCGAAGTTGGATAAGAAGGTCCATTTCGAGCGCCGAGTATACCAGATGAAGCCTGGGCAGGCGTTGCGCCGTCCCAGCTAGCTTAAAGCGAACGTAACTATTTAAACACGTTTGCATCCAAAGATTCTGAAGGGTTTTGAGAGAGGAGATCACCCAGTGCCAATTTACGAGTTCCAGTGCGAAGAATGCGGCAGTCCTTTTGAGGATTTGGTTTCAAGTGCAATCGCGGCTCCCCAGGTTGAATGTCCTGAGTGCGGCAGTCGTCTGGTGAAGAAGCGCATTTCGTTGTTCGGCATGAGTGGCGGGAGGAAAAACTCCCCGGCATCTTTCTCGGCTTGCACAACCAGCACCTGAGGACTATCAAGGTAAAGCCTGACCGTGTGTCAGGATGGAAAACAATCGCCCCGTGGTGATCCATCGTCAAGAGCCTACACGAGCTTATTAATGAAAAATGTCCGGGCTGGCACCCCGACGGCACCCGGAGCGATCTCCGTACCGCTGCTTCCTCTCGGATCTGACGGGGTTTAGAGGTCTCCGCCGCGCCGGACCCACCCGGACAAACGGAGGATAACCTTCGGCTGGCAGCCTGTCAATACACTCTGAGTAAAAACATCTCGAAAGATAGCCACGATAAAGAAAAGACACCGCAATAATGCGGTGTCGACTAGGCGGAGAGGGTGGGATTCGAACCCACGGAGCCTTGCGGCTCACGCGCTCTCCAGGCGCGCGCGTTAGGCCAGACTACGCTACCTCTCCAATATTCACTTCTATACTCCTGGAGGAGTCCGCCGATTATATCATGACGAGCCCGGGACAACCGGGAGCTGAAGCAGGTTCAGACTCTGATCTTCAATAGAATGGTATACCATCCAATTTCCGTCGGGAGAAATTTGCCAATCGTTGTTAGCAATGGCTATTTGGGTATACCGGGGAGAGGTCAGACTCCACCATTCTTTAGAGTTGGCATCGTACTGCAGCAGGTAAGGGCTAGAGGAGCTCCAATCGAACGGAATCAGAATCAACTGGTCTGCCGATCGCCATCGGTAGGATCCGAACAGCTCCAATCGTTGAGCACCATCGCCGTTCGTCGAAAGGATCCAGAGGCCGTTTCGATCGGGTTGAGTCTCGAATGCGACGATCAATGCAAGCAACCGTCCATCGGGTGAAAGCAACGCTTCACGTGGCTCATTCACGTTAAAGAGCAAACGACCCGCTCCGTCCTCAACCTGGATACGCCAGATTCCTGCTGGTCCGGCAGGTGTCAGCCTGCCGCCGACAATCAACGCTTCCTCGCCCTCGGTCCATCCTATCAAGCCTCCACCATGAACCGTAACCAGTTCGCGAGCTCCCTGCCCTTTCAAGTCTGAAACCCAGATCGTGCTTACTCGTACATCCGGGTTCTGAATCGAACTCGAACCAATCTCCCATGCGATCAATCGTGCGCTGGGGGAGAAGTGTATTTCCCGTCCAGCGCTAGGAACCGTCCAGCGTTCACCATCCTGCCAGCGTTCGATATATATCCGGCCAGCTTCGGGATACGCAACCAGCGACCAGTCAGGCGAAAAGATGCCGACTCGATCGGTCACCTTCGTTATAGGACCCCCACCGCGCGGAATGCTGTACACGCCGCTTGAACCGACTCCACCCGGGGCGTCGATGAAGAGAACCCACTCCGAGTCTGCGCTCCACCCTGGATAACTGCAGCATCCCGGAGGAGAAATCGCAACCGGCGTTGGAGGGACCCCCGGCACAAGGGGTCGTGGGACCGGTGTAGTGGTTGGAGTGGATTCCAATCCAGGAAATGCAGTTTCAAGTGCGAAAGGAACTCCACCTCCTTGTGGAGGAGAAGCTGCGGCCGCGGCTCCTGTGGCACAAAAAGCAAGCAGAATCCCCCCGACCAAAACCTGGAGGTGGCGTGCGGAATTACCAATCATATGGCCAGGGATGCTCATAATCATTTAGAAGACCATATCCAAATCTCGTGAGGGGTTGATCGTACATGTCCATCCATTGTCGAGGGTTATCCAGGTCTTGTTCGAACTTAACAGGTGTCACCCCATACAGCGCAATTCGATCCCAATCGGCGTCGATGAGTTCAATCGGGTTGTATGCGATGGCCTGGGTTTCAACATCGCGAATTTCGAGATGCAGATGAGGCCTGGAGTTACAGGTCCGGTCGGGATCGCCGCTCAAACCAACGATCTCGCCTGCTTTCACCTTCTGGCCTATTTTAAGTTTTGCTCTAACCAGTAGGTGGCCGTAAAAGGAGGCATAGCCGTTCGAGTGGAAAATCATTAAATTATGCGGACCTGCTCCATGCCAGCTGTCGATCGAATGTACAACTCCATCGCCAATCGAAAGCACAGGGGTCCCGCAAGGCGCGGCTAGATCGATTCCAAAATGCAGTCCCTGGCCACCATAATAAACACTGCCACGGTACTGGTAGGCAAAAGTGGTATTCCCGTAGGGCTGGATGAATAACCAATTATCAGGGCCGGGATCACCGTCAAACGGCAGGTTAAATGGGCGTTCTCCTACACGGGAGCCTGGATCGGCAAATGCCTGCTGAGGAATTCCAAACCATAAGATTGCGCCAAGACACAGCAATCCTATAGAAAGGATCGAAAATTTAGGGCGCTTTGTTTGCGGCTTGAGATCAGGTAAGGAGCTCTGAAGCGCCGCGTGGAGGGAATAGATCATCAAAAACCTGTTCAGCATATCGAAGAACCATCTCGGATGAAAGCTGGTTCGTGCGGCAGATTTCCGAAAAGAAATCGGCACTCGGCCTTTTCTTACGGGTTTGCGTTTGCTCATCCAGCTCCCACAAACCCCACTGCTGCGTCCATCCCCGCTCCCATTCAAAGTTGTCGACCAGGGTCCAATGAAAATAGCCCTTAATTCGCCAGTTGAAGTTCACTGCCTTCCAGAGCTGGTGCAAGTGCTGTGCCAGATAGTTCCGCCTGAATCCGTCGTCGGGGTCTTCCGTCCCGTTTTCTGTGACGTAAATTGGGAGCTGATACTGATGAGCCCATTTCAGAGCCTGCCAAAACCCCTGGGGAGAATTGGCGAGGAAACCGGAGGGGCTAAGATCTGCATCTTGAGAGTAGCCTCCTGGCTTTAGGGAATTTAAAGGATTCCGCCAATCCATCGCAACTTCTTCTGTCGTGTAGTAATTTAATCCGAAGAAGTCCTGGGTTCCACGCGCCTGCGGTATGTCATCTTGCCAAATCAGAAAATGGGGATGGCCGTTTATTAACGCTTGCGGAAAGAGCTCATTAAAATTCCGGTTTTTAAATCGCACCAACCAGCGATCGCCTATGCTCGCGGGGTTGCGAGGCATAAAACCCCGGTAGTGGTGGGCGATGCCAACTTGCGCCTGTGCGTCAAGCTCATGGATGGCGTGATAAGCAGCAGAATGAGCACGAAGCAAATTCCTGAGGACCGGAGCGACCGAGCGAATGTCCTTCAGCCCTGGAGGAAATTCGTTTGATACGTATCCTCCATAAATAAGTACATTCGGTTCGTTTATCGTGATCCAAATTTTTACCAGATCTTTCAGTTCGCTGACCACTTTTCGAACGTAGCGTTCAAACCAGAGCACAGATTCTTCGCACGTCCAGCTGCCGCGCTCTGCCAACCATTGCGGCAGGGTAAAATGGTTCAAGGTCACCATGGGTTCGAGCCCTCGTTTCCGAGCACCGTCAATCATCGTGCGGTATTGATCAATGGCCGAATCATCCCAGACCGCGAGCGAGGGCTCAATCCTGCTCCATTCGACCGACAATCGATGGGCATTCTGATGAGCCCGGGCTGCGCGGTCGAAGTCCTCTACCCAACGCCCATCCCACCACTCACATGCCCCTCCTGAGACATGCCCACTCAGAATTCGTCCAGGCATTTGCTCCCACGTGTACCAGTCACTGAGCTCATCCCCGCCCTCTACCTGGTGACCGGCGGTAGCGGTTCCCCAAAGAAAGGATGAGGGGAATGTGTATGCGGCCTGGATCATAGGTCCTCACTCTTGACGTCAGGCGAGATTTCGGCATGGATCTGTAAATCCGCGAATACCTGCCTTACTCCGGTCGGTTTGAAACCCAGGTCAAACGCATCTTCGAACGACCGATAATCATCATCCGGGACGCGCAGGAAAATCGTGAGCTTTTCCTGCAGCATTTGGTGAATGAGGGCGCCAAGAACCGACTTCGTGAATCCGCGACGGTAGCCGATCGCATCTCCCTCGGCATAAATTTCTGCCGCAAATTCAGTCCGCCAATTTATCCCGGCCGCAGCAAAACCATCCTTCGATCGAATCTCAAATCGCGGGTTCCCACCTGGAGATTGCCGGCGTTCTAAGAGGACGTTTATGACGGGTTCGAACCCTCGGGCGTCGAGACGCAGTAAATTGCTGACCTGTATTCCGCTCAGGTCGGCCACTCCGATGAGATACTCTTGCTGTTCCACAGGCAGATAAACAAGGTAGCGTCGGCCTGGCAGAACAGCAGCCTTGACCAGTTCCTGAAGACCCTGGCGTGTCCCGGCGAACGGGATAACCAGCGGCCGGAAAAGATCTATCCCGGTCTGGGCGATGGTCAGGAAACCACTCAGGTTTTCAGCATTCGGGTAGTAACCATACAACTGCACGCGACTGCAATCGTGAAAGAGGGCATAGTAGCTTGCGAGGGCATCTGCTGCGGATCGAACATCAAGCAGCATCCGCAGGTTGTCCCGGCTTTCGCAAGGGATTTGTTCGACATGCGCCATCAGAGTTCTTATCTGCCTGTAGCACAGGCTTGATTGACGAGGCTATCGAACATATTTTCCCTGCGCATGAAGCTCGACGCCTGCTAATCTTGGACCCAGGCTGTAGACATCAAGGGAAAAGGGGACCCGCTCTACACCGGCCTCCAGAACTGGGCTGTCCCATAGGTTATATCCGATATATCGACCGAGGGCATCCCGCACAATGCCCAAGATGCGGACCTGCGAGACTTCGGTGTCAATTCCATCAGCAAAAAGAACCTCACCTTCAAGGTGTGCGAGACCGATCTCCGGCTGAAGCACCTGAACATTCACCTCCAGAGACATTTCGATGACCTCGACTTGTCCAACTGGAACTGCGATCGCCGAACGTACTTCAGCAGAGACATATTGAAAATTCTGTGGCCGAGAAGAAAATGCGGCCGAGACCGGCATGCTGTCCCCGGCGGGAAGAAGTTCCAGCGGTGAATCGGCCATGTTCGCCTGGACCAAATTCCCTTTGCTATCAAACAAAGAAATCAGCACTGCCACGCTTTCGAGGTCAAATGCCGTCCCATTTTCAACGCTCAACAAACATACCATTCTTCCAGAAGGGGAATCGTAGCAACTTACAGGGCCAAGAGAAAGAGGCACCGGAGTTGGAGTGGGTAGAAGATAATCTACCGGCTCTCCATCCGAGCCTGGAATGCGGAGTTGCTGTCCGATCGTTAAGAAACCGGGGTCAACCCCTGGGTTAACCAGGAGCAGGGCATCCAGATCAACTCCATAGCGAAACGAAATTCCCAGCAGCGTCTCACCTTGCTGAACAATATGGACAAAAGGCGTCGGCGTCGGACCCAGCACTGGTGTTGTATTTTCAGAATCGGGCGGCGGGGCCATAGTCCTTGTTGCGGTTGAAGATGTCAAGGGAAGCAGGGTTGCAGTTGGAGATACGACGGCAGCAGTACCGGGTTGGCTTTGGCAGCCAGCCAGAAGTAGGAAGACAATCCAGTGAGGCACAAATCTTGCTTGAGTTACCATGATCGCCGATTATACCAATGGGGGATTAGCAGCACACAGGTCGATATGCTAGACTCCCGATGGGTTGATAAGGAACGAAATTTGGCCAGCGACTCGACCAGCACACTTACCGAAGCGATTGCAGCAGTGCGAACAGGGGACCGTGCTCGCGCGCGCGAACTGCTATCCCGCCTGCTGCGGGCAGAATCCCAGAACGCTGAATATTGGATCTGGATGAGCTCGGTCGTTGATATTCCACGTGAGAGAATCTACTGCCTTGAATCAGCACTCCGAATCGACCCTACCAACAGGGCCGCGCTGCGTGGATTAGCCATCCTGGGCGCCAGGCGGCCTGACGAAAAAGAGATACCCTCCCCTGTCCGCCTTCCAAAGCGCAAATACGATCTGCCTGGGCCATTAGCCGAGCCAGAGAAAGAACCGGAGGCTGCTCCGCCAGCAGCCGCCACGGTCGGACTTCCGAAAGCCAGCCCATCGACATTCAAGTCTAAAAGGGGAGCGGGGGCTGGCAGGGTTTTCGGAATGCTGGTATTCGGCGCGGCAGGAGTGGCAATCATCGCTGCAGTTATTTTCTTCGTTGTTCCACGCTTCCAGACCGGGTACCTGGGTTTCGCCTCCACACTCCCTGCACCGAGCCCAACAGCAACGGATACACCACTACCCGGTACACCAACAGCCACCCCGATTCCTGCCGCCACGCGCATCATCCGAACGCCAATTCCGACCGAATTTTTCGAGACACCGCTCGCGCTCTTTATTGCCTCAACAGCTACGCCGACTCCGATCGCTGGCTACACCCCCCACCCCAGCTATGAAGCCTACGATGCCGGGATCAAAGCCCTTCAGCGCGGAGATTATGAACAGGCGATTGACTTCTTCGATCAGGTCTTGACCCTCTCCCCCAACCTGCCGGATGCACTCTATTTCAAAGCCGAAGCCCAGCGCATGCAGGGCGCCATCGGTGCCGCGATCAAGACCTACGATGAGGTTGCCAAGGCAGCTCCAGATTATGCCGCCGTGTACCTTGGCCGTGGACGGGCATTGTTGGAGCGTGACACGGACGCAGCCTTGCGTGATTTCGAACGGGCGGTTGAGCGAGATCCAGCTCTTATCGAGGCTCGACTCGAGCTGGCAAAGTACTACTCGGACAATAAGCTCTGGCAGAAGCAATCTACGACTATTGAAGGAGCCTTGGCCGCTGGTGCGAGCTCACCGCGCTTGATGATTTACTTGAGCGAGGCTTATCTGAACCTGGCCCGGTTCCAGTCAGCACTCAACTACGCTCTTGAGGGCAGTGCCGACGATCCAGCCATGCTGGAGGGCTACCTTGCAGTGGGCCGATCGTATGTGGCCCTTGGGGTCAACACGCTCGATCCAGGCTACTTCTCGACCGCGATCTGGCCCCTTCAAACCTACACGGCTTATTCGCCCAGCGATGAGCGGGGATGGGCTGCCCTCGGTCGCGCTCTGGTCGGAACCGGACAATATGATCAGGCCTTAAAAATGCTAGACATTGCACTCGAAATTAATGACCGCTACGCCCCGGCATATATGGCCCGGGCAATACTCAATACCCAACGCGGTGAGTACAAGATTGCGTACGAGGATATCCTCTCGGCCAGGCGATTCGGTCCAGAATCCTTCGATCTGTTCATCAATGCAGCCAGGATTCTGGTCGCGCTTGGCGATCCACAACTTGCCCTGCGTGATTACACCGGACCGGCGATTACCTATGCGAACTCGCTAAATAACGCTTTCATCAAAGAACGTGAGCTGGGCGAAATTTATGCCTTGCAGGGCTTAATTTTTGAGGCTAACCCCGATGTTAAGAGTGATGCAATACGTATGTGGAACTATGTCTTAAGCCTCGAAAATGCACTTCCGTCCACCAAGGAGCTCGCACAACAGCATTATGATGAGCTAACGGGTATCGGCCCGACGCGCACGGCAACCTCCAGCCCGACAATAAGCCCAACACGGACCAGCACCCCAGGCGCAACGAGCGGGTCAACAACAGTGACCCCGACGCCCTGAGCCTCATCCGAGGAAGGACGTTGGCCCAGTTCCTGCACTACTCGGATCAATGGTTCAACGGCCGGGTCAAATGAAGACCTTTCAACGATTTTTCCAGCCTGTTCTCCAACTACTGGTAACGGTATTGCTCCTTGGGATCTGGCTAATTCCTGGCGCCGTCAGACCCCCACCCATTCTCCCGTTCCTGCTTGTTCTCGTCACGGTCGTATGGATCGGGTGGTTCTCCGTCGAGGTAAATTCAACCGCAGCGGACATCACCCATGTTCTCGGCCTGGCCTACGGATTGGTCGAGCAGCCCCTTTGGGCAATCATCGTCATCTTCGTGGGATTGCTGGCGTCTTCGTTATTAATAAAGACCGAAACGCTGCACAAAAAGATGGGCAAGAAAGCAGGGGTTGGGATCTCCCCTGCGATCTTAGGGCACTCTACCAGGAGTGCCCTTGCACTGGCAGTTGGCTTTGCCATATATGATCTGGCCGGCGGCGAAGGGCTGACGATTCTGAATCCGGTTGCAGATGCAGCTCCATTTCTCGCCGCATGTGTTGGATTCAGCGCAGTTGGCATTGGTTTGATCTCGCTCGAACGAAGGGTTTTCGGGCTAAGGGGGTTGAGCAGCCGGTCGTTCATGATACTGAGCTTGCTGATCGTGATTCCACTCCCTGTTGCAATGCTGGGCGCTTCCGCGTATGCAGTACTTGGCCTTCCGGCGCTTCTCATCTTCTGTCTGCTGATTGGGATTGCTGCACCGCTTATCCGCCAGATCATACGAAGTGTCAGCCTGGATATAACGCTTCGAAATAGGTTGGAAGAACTCGAAGGCCTTGAACAATTCGCAGAATTGCTTGCGGTCGCACTGACTTCTCAGGATCTGCAGGCGGTTATTCTCGATCAAGCGCTGCGAGCAACTGGAGCCCAGTCAGGACATTTAGCACTGTTTACAGGACCAGAACACAAGCTCGTCATCGTTGCGGTTGAACCTCCACACAGCCGGGACGAACATTCTCCAGCCAACATTTTGGTGCCTGATCTAACGAAACAGATCGCAGCCGAAAGTCAACCAAAGCGGTTTGCCACAACAGCCACTTCCCTGCAATATAAAAGCGTCGGGGATGCGGAAATTCAAGCTTTGCTTGGCGTCCCTATCCTGGATCCAACCGGCAATCTCGGCGTGATCATCGTCGAGCGATTTACACGTGAACCATTCTCCGATACCGATCAAGCAATCTTGGTGCGAATCGCATCTCAGGCAGCTGGAGCGATCCGAAACGCGCGCCTGTATAACGAGCTGGACCAGCGCCTGACAGAACAGTCACTTCTTTATCAGGCTAGCACGCAAATCGGCGAGACGTTGGAAACCGAAGCCGTTGCTCTTGCCACCGCCGACGGACTGAGCTTCGCACTGAAAGCCCATCAGGTTTCGGTTTACCAATGGCACCTGGAAAAAAAGCACTTACACTGCATCGCTTCGGTTGTCGATGGACGTCCGGTTGCTGACCCAGGGCGGTTGGAGCTTGACCCACAGCACCTGCCCTTCATCCGAACTTGCCTCAGAGAGAGAAAAATTCAACACTGGGATCGGGCGAATGCACCGACCGAGGCCGACAGAGACTACCTGGAACTGGAACGAAAAGCATCCGGCCTGATGATCGTCCCGCTGGCAATTGGCCAGCGCACACTTGGTTTGCTTGAGATAACCTCGCTTCAGCCTGACAGTTTCTCGCCTGAATCAGAGCGTATCGCGCAATCAATCGCGATCCAGGCTGCTATTGCGCTCGAAAATACCGGCCTATTCCAATCAACAATCGAAGGTCATGATCGGCTGATGGCCATTATGAATTCAACCCGGGAGGGAATCATCATGATCGACCTCTCCGGCCGCATGCTGCTGGTCAACAAGCTGGCAGGGGAATTCATCAACCTAGATCTCCGAGGATTGGAAAGTCGAATAATCACCGACCCTGAATTCCGACTCGAAGATCGCCTGGGCTACCGTGCGGGCGATATTGGCCGGTTGCTTGAAGCGCTCGGCAGAGGCACGACGTACTATTCCGGCACTACCATTTTCCAGGCAGCACAAGGTAAATCACAGTTCCTGCAGCGCAGCGAATCGCCGGTCTTTGACTCGGATGGCGACCTGATTGGGTGGCTGATCGTACTTCGTGATGTCACTCAACAACGCGAGCTCGAAGAATCACGGAATCAACTTACTGAGATGATCGTTCACGACTTACGCGGCCCTTTGACGGCAATCCTCAGCGGGTTGACTCTGCTTAAAACGCACATTGACGAGGGATCTGAATCGCCGATTGTGGAACAAGCGATCGCGGTCTCCGAACGCAGCGTCCAGCAAATGCTGGGCCTAGTCAACTCCCTTCTAACTATCAGCAGTCTTGAATCAGGGGAAGCACAGTTAACCCTGGAGAGTGTCGATCTTACGACGATAATGCGTGAGATCTCGGAGATATACCTTCCCGAGGCGAACAAATCCGGCATCATCATCGATACAGACCTTCAACCTTCAGTACTGGTTTGGCTAGATCGCGAAAAGATCGCCCGTGTCTTATCCAACCTAGTGGACAACGCCTTAAAATTCACCCCCGCAGGAGGGCAAATAAAATTAAGTCTGAAGGGTGAAGGTGAACTGGTTGACATTCAAATAGCGGACACCGGACCTGGAGTTCCGATGGAATACCGGGAACGGATCTTCGATCGGTACGGCCAGATACCTGGCATAAGCGGTAGGCGTCGTGGTACTGGGCTTGGGCTGGCATTTTGCAAACTGGCAGTTGACGCTCATGCTGGCAGAATTTGGGTAGAAGACAACCCCGCCGGAGGAAGTATTTTTCGAATCCAGCTTTCCCTAAGCGGTCCAGCCCAGGCGCAGGGAGATTAACCTCCAAACACCGTTATCCCTCTTGAACAAGCAGTTGTAAATCGCACTTCCTGACATATGCTCTGAACGCGTATTCCTCCATCAAATTCTGGCGTAAACTCTGCGCACTGGATTCAATCTGCCCGACTTCCCCCGCCCCAGCTGCAAGTTGAAGGTTCTCGATTGAATCTTCCTTTATTCTGACCGTTCCACGGGCAGTCAGGTAATCCACACCCGACCTGACGGTTTGAATCGAGCTGCCTAACCGCTCTGCGCTTGATCTAACGTCAAATCTCCCGTTTAAATTTTGAAGTGCATATTTCACCATTCCAGCCAACTGGCGGGCATAGATTTCAAATTGGCCTGTTCCAGGCTCTCGTCCGACGAATATCAACTCCTGCGGCTGCACTCGCTCAATCGCTTCCAATAGGATCGCTCGATTTGCTGGAGCTGTCCATATTACGAGCCTCGCGGCAGCTTGAAGCGTACTTCTCGAGCAGCCGGCGATCGTACGATCCAAAATACCCTCCCGCCAAACCTGAATGGACGGCGGTTCTACAAGTTCTGCCAGGGCTTCTTCCGGCCGAAGAATCCAACGCCAATCGGCGATCTTGATCTGCGCTACCTGTTCAGTTACAACCAGCTCAAATGGTTCACTGTCTCGTGTATCAACCCACTCCAGCTGCAAACGATCGGCACCACGATAGGAGTTAATCCGGGTTGAGTATGCAATATCGACCCTGCCGCGTGGGAGGCGCAAGTCTTTGCCCCGCCATCGGATCAACTCATACCTCCCTCCATCATCGTCACGCACGATAATCTTGAGATGTTCCTGCGCCGTACCAAAAAATCTGCTTTCGACAATTTCATGCCCACGGCTGGCAAAAACAAGCCCTGGATTACCAGGTCCGAATGGCGCAAGACGGGCGAAATCGCGCATCATACCCAGATCAAGATCAGAAAGTGGGAGGTACCCATCGAGCTGAAGCGCAGGTGGTTCGACCTGGCCATAATGCTGCAGAACGAAATTTCGTATGCGCTGGTCAAATTCCACCAACTGGTCTGCTTTGAGTAGGAGGCCGGCCGCCATTGGATGACCGCCATACCGCTCGACCAGATCTGCTGTAGAAGAAATCGCCGCTGAGATATCCACGGCGGGTACCGATCGAGCTGATCCCCCTAACATTCCGTCTGAGCCCTCCGAGAGGACGATGGCAGGCTTTCCATAGGTTTCGACCAGCCGGCTGGCTACTATACCCAAAACGCCTCTGGGCCAGTCCACCCCACTTACAACCAGCACTGGGCTCGTGCTGCGTTTATCCTTCTCGAGCCGGTCGACGGCGGCCTGGAAAACCTGGTCGGTAAGCAGCTTGCGTTTTGTATTTAATTGATCCAGACCGGCCGCCATCTCGTCCGTTTCTAAACGATCCCTTGAGCTGAGAAATTCGACCCCCTGGTTAGCGTCCGACAGACGGCCCAACGAATTAAGCCTGGGTGCAATTCCAAAGGTGATCTGCTCTTCATCAACCTCCTCGGGATTGAGCTTCGCAATTTGGAAAAGGCTTAGCAACGCAGGCCTGGAGGTCATTCGCATCGCTGCCAGACCGCGCTGGAGCAGGTACCGCACATCACCGGTTTGGACGGCCAGATCGGACACAATTCCAAGTGCCGTCAATTCGAGGAGCTCAGGTTCTGGAAATTCGAGGCCAAGCTTGAGAAAGGTGCCCTTGGCAAGTTCATAGGCTACCCCAACACCTGGCAGCTCCCGCATGGGATGCTCGGGAGGAAGCCGTTTTGGGTTGATCACGGCATCAGCGGAGGGCAGTTGTGATGGCAGGTCATGATGATCGGTGATGATGACCTGGGCACCAAACTCGCGAGCGACATCGACGGCTTCTTGGCCAGTCACGCCAGTGTCACAGGTTATCACCAGGCCAATGCCTTGTTCGAGGAGAAGCCGCAAGCTTGCCGGATGGAAACCATGAGATTCCACCTCACGATCTGGAATATAGTATCGGACATTGGCTCCAAGGCCACGGAGCGCCTCGACAAGAAGGGTGGTGGAACTCTGACCATCTACGTCGAAATCACCCCAAACACAAATTGCTGTTCCCTTGCTTACTGCCTCTGCTACAAGGTCAACGGCAGATCGAAGGTCCTGCAATTCAAAGGGAGAGCTGGGAAGGTAAAGATTTGGATCGAGGAATGCCCGTACCGCCTGCGGTGAGTGAATTCCGCGTCGGAATAACGTCTCCGCAACCAGTGGATGCCCGCCAACCAGGCTGCGATAATCCTCCGGGACCCGGATAATATCCGGTTCCTGCCAGCCGTGATCCGTGAACATCAGAAGGCGACCTCATCGAGCTGGTCAAAGTCGAGATCGAAATAGGGGTCAAAGTCCTCTGTAACGCTTTCAATTTGGTCAAATTCGCCGGCCTGCTTCCCTCTCTTACAGAGAGACCTGTAATTGCAAAAAAGACAGCTTCGTTCCTCGTTCGTTAGTGGGAAATCATCCTCTTCGCACGTTAGGATTTCTTCCAGTAATGTTGACAAGAATTTCTGGTTTTCAGCATGGGCCAGATCACTATAGTCGAATTTCTGTGGCGTTTTCGGGTTTTCAGCAAACCAGTAGATCATTTCCACTTGGGCAGGTTTGATCGCTTCGCCATCGTTGTAATCCGATCCACCTTCCACAAGCAGGTATGGATAAAGTATGCTCTGCATTCGGGCAGCGAGCCGCTCTCTGGATGGAGGCTTGCGTTCTGTCTTCCAGTCGACAATAACAAAACGCACCCCGGGTTCAAAGGCGAGCAAATCAAATTTCCCGACCAATCGGCATCCTTCAAGATGAGCAGACAATTCGATTTCAGGCAGTTTTTGCGCCGGCAAACCCCTCGGCGCATGCTCCAGATATTGCTCCCACCAGGTGGCGAGTGGTTCATCGCGAGCGAGATCTTTGAGCCGTTCACGCGGCATCCCAAGCAGGTCCTGTTGGATCAGACGATGGAGGGCTGCTCCCTGGCGCAAGTGGTTTTCAAATGCATCCTCAGGTGCTGTCACCTGGGCAGGCCAGGGTTGGGAGAGGAGGAAACGGAGCTGAAAGCGGCGCGGGCAGGTTCGATAATCTTCCAGACTCGCAGACGTGAAATGGAGCTCAGTCATCGCCGGTGCTCGCATTGGTCCAAAGCGATCGCAACGCTCTAAGCGGCAGGGCTTCTCCTCGATCGCCCTTTCGCCCGGTATTCCAGGTGATAATCAAGTCCTTACGGGCTCGGGTGATTGCAACGTACAGCAGCCGCAGCCGTTCAGCAGCATACTCCTGGCGAGCTCTCATGGTCGCATCCCCTTGATGATATTCCCCTGCCAACTTTCCCCTGACCAAGAGCCTTATCTGCTCTAGCCCTTCAGCTTGAAGATTGATGGAGTCCTTCAGAAACCACTTCTCGGAGATAAAGCTATCCCCTTCAAGCGCTGATGGAAAATTGTAATCATTCACCGAGAGCAGATAGACCCGGTCCCACTCCAGGCCTTTCGCTTTATGGATGGTTGAGACGACCACCCGGCCGGGATATGCATCGGGGTCAAATCCCTCTCCCTGCTCTCCTGAACCAAAGAAGCGGCGCTCGTTTTGCGCGACTCGCGTGAGCTCATTGGCAATATCCAGCAAAGTCGTCCCGGGCTCGGATGAGGCATATTGCCGGGCGAATACCGCAAAGCGAAATGCCAGCGCCAGCTCACCCGGTTCTCTCAGCAGGTCGCTTGCTAAGGTAAGGATCAATTGATCACTGGAAAGTTGTCCAGCTTCCTGCCACCGCTGCGCTGCCAGGCGAAAATGCTCCAAATGCTCCCGGCCTTGATTCGACAATCCCTCATTCTGCAGCCAGTCATTTCCTGCACGAGGCCAGAAGAATGCCTCCGGAGTTCGACAGGAGGCGATTGCCTGCAATCCCTCATCCGCAGGGTCGCGCTCGTCTTCTTCCACCCCGGCTCCCCAGCGCCAAACACAGTAGGCTGGTGGAATATTTTTCGCATCTGCAGGCAGGGCGATGTGCCGCAGCAGGTCGGCAAAGCTTTGCGCAAGCAGGCGTGTCTTCCTCGAACTTTGCAGGATTTCAAGGTATGGAATTCCAGCCCCTTTGAGGAGTTCGACCATCTCGAAACCGCGATAGTTGCGCGGGACGAGCACTGCCAAAGTCGCAGTGGGGTTCTGGCTCACGAAGTTCGAAATCGACTTCAACACTTTTTGTATTTCCTCATCTGGGCTGTAGGGCAAGTCGACAAGGGCAACAGAACCGTCCTCAACCCTAGGGTTTGGCTGAGGGTCGTCTTCTGGTGTTGGCTCAATCGCCGGCAGAGAAAGGGCTTCGCGCAGCTCAACCACCGGGTGGCTGCTCCTGACCCATTCGGATAAAAGATTCGCCAGGCCTAAAATGGTTTCTGTCGAGCGCCCAGAATTTGGCAGGGAACGGCTGGTGACATCCGGTTCATCAAGAAAGCGCCGTAAATAATAGGGACTGGCAGTGGTGAAGGTTTCGAAAATCGCCTGGTTTGGATCCCCTACGCGCACCCAACTTCCATCGTTTCCGACAAGCGCGCGCAGGATCTCCTCCTGCAATCGGCTGCTGTCCTGGGCTTCATCCTCGAGAATAATCGGCCACCGGTACTGCAAACGTTCCAAGTATTCTTCATCCAATCGAAGCGCATCGTAAGCCCTCGAAATTAGGTCATCAAAATCAAGAGCCCCCCGGTATGCCAATGCGGTTTGGTATTCACGGTAGACAGACCAACCGAGCTCGAGCAGAGGGTGCTGTTCGGCTTGAGCATCGAGCATTGAACGCACAGCCTGCAATGAGAGACCCAGGTCTTTTGCCATCCGAATGAGAGCAACGGCTATGTCCCGTACGAGGTTCGGCCATTCGTGGCGCAACACACGCCTCTCTGCGGCCTCCCGAAGATCGTCAGCCATCAGTGAACGGATCCAATCACGATGGGAATGGACCCAGGCCTGGCATATGGAATTCATAATCTCGTTTGAAGCAGCCTCGTCGATGATGCTAAACTGCTCGGAGACCCCGGCGACATCAGGCCTTTCACGCACGATGTCGTGTGCGAGACCGTGGAGTGTTCGCACCCTGTAGCCAAGATAAGGAAGCAGACCAAACTCCCTCACAAAACCAGCGACCCGACCGGTAAAATTCTCAACCGCAGAATTCACCAGGGTCACAATTAAGATTTCCTGGTCCAGCTTGAGATTGGCTTCTGCAACAAGCTGTGCGGCGAGGTAGGAGAGTGTTGTCGTCTTTCCACTGCCAGGTACAGCCGAGACTCCCATCCTGCCCTGTCTAAATGCGAGCACTTCCTTCTGATTCGGGCGAGGCGAAAATCTCTCACTATCCACCTGATACCCCCTGGGCGCGAAGCGTACTCTGGATTGCGCGCAAAAGGGGGCCGCGCTGCTCATAGCCCCGTTCATCGATCTCGCTCCAAACCGCAGAAACCCCGACCCGGCACCGCCGTGTTAAACCGAGACATAGCGTGGCTGCGATGTTGTCCCGGACTGCCATTTCTTCTTCATCCGTCCACAGTCTTCCACGCTGCCATTGACGGTTTAAGACATAAGGATGTGTTAGCGGTTGGTAGATGCGCTCTGCCCAGCCTTGACTACCCACGTCCATCCAAAACTGGTATGAAACCGGCTGGTTTGCCATGAGGAATGTAAAAGCCGGCATAATCAATACCGCGTCTTCCCTTGTGCTGGTAGATTGGCCTATATCCTGTGCGCTGATGACGCCTTCCTGCACCAGGCTTAGAAAGACCATTCCTGGATTGATTTCATGTCGCTCTAGATTCTCCCCGAGAATCCGACGGAATTTTTGAACGGAATCGATCAAAGTCGCGACGACCGTACCTCCAGTGAGATCGTTTTCAAACCCAAAGCCCGCCTGAGAAAGAATCTCACCAAAGAGTTTGCGCAGGAAATGGTCTAATTCCAACCCGGGGGATTCAAGGTAATTAACGAGCCAGGTTCGTAGGGTGTCGTAAAGTTGACCAAGTGAATATGTAAGTCGCTCCTGCATCTGACCCTTTAGCTGGCTGAACGGTTCCAGCCAGGGCGGAGAAGCATTTGGTTTGTAAAGAATTCGGGCGAAGAGGTCAGCGCGAACAGGATCAAGCTCGGCTATACACATTTCCAGCATGCGGCCAACGTCCTCAGGGGTTGGCTGCTGTTTCCAACCAGGATGGGCAATGGCCGCCAACGTCAGGAGGCTACGCGCGGCCGCTTCCTGTCGGATTTGCCGGGACGGACGAAACGCAATCCACTGAATACCCCGTTCATCCAGCTTTCGGCCTAACAAGAAACGCACAGAATCGGAAAGATAGGGAGAGACGATTGCAATCTCACGTCTGGGGATCTGCTCCCTGTTCAGGAGAGTATCGACCTCATTAGCAATCCATTCCAGCGATTCGGGCAAATGACGGTGAACTTCAACGTGGAATGCATTCAATTTCGCACCGGTTTCCTGATCAGCGCCCTTATCAAAATGAGCGGCCAGGGTGCGACCTAAATCCTGGACAGAAGCTGATGCAACCAGGTTTTCGTCGAATCGAATCTGGCCAGTACAACGAGATTTCAATGCATACGCATCCGTCGGATCAGCGCCCAGGAAGCGACGGAAACCTGCCTCAGTATCGAATACAAGAAGCGCACTCTGCAGCTCAGGGAGCCAGGCTTGAATGAGATCGTGCGTCCGCGGGGCGTCTTCCTCGATGTTATCCGCGAGCATGTGGGTCGCGATTTGTTCTCTATACATCTTGAATGCGGGCGAAGGAAGGATATAGCGGAAGAAAACCTCCACTTGCAGCGAAAAATCGAGCATATTCATTTCCAGACATGCATGGCGGAACACCCTCGCGCACTGCTGGGCATCATCATAGATTCGTTTCTGGTCCGCTGTACCAACCCAGGCCTCCCCCAACCGGCTGCCGATTTCTTCGATAGGAAATCCGACAATCGCAGCTTTATTCAAGTTGTCGAGGATTTGACGGTAGAGCTGGTTACGATCGATCGCCAGGCCGTTAAAAGCCCCTTGTGCCAGCATTGGGCTGATCGCATTTGCCAGGACATAAGTTGCCGTTTCAAGGGTCAGGAAGCTCGGCAGTGTTGATGGGTCCGAGAATCCTGCTTCACCCGCATACAAGGGCCAGAACAGTTCTGCTGTTCGCCGCACAAGTCCTCCCAGGGTAAGGATGTTAATTCGCCCAGGATTAAGATCAGGAAACTGCTCAAGCAGGCCAATATAAGGTCTGGCCAGTGAACGTTGGGGAACGATGATCAGCAGCTTCTCCTGCGCTCTGGTATGCTGCAGAAGTCGGCGCGCACGATGAACCGCTGCGGTCGTCTTTCCGCTTCCGGCAGGTCCTTCGAGGAAGATTGAACCAGGAATGGGTGCTTCGACCAGGTCAATCTGCTGGGCTTGGAGCTGAGCAGCACCTATCCAAGAAGTAACCATTCCCGGATAGGGATCACCCATATTCAATGTACGCATGTGCCTGACTTCTCCTACATTTCTTGCCTTTCGAGCGTGAACAATACCATACACGGACACCGAGTTGGATGCCAGTATGTTGGCCTTGTTGGTTATTATTTGATTGTAATCTGCGGGCTTGAACCTAGACACAATCGCTAGGGTCGGTTAGAATACCGTTTCGTTTCGTGAGCCAGCGCAAGGAGGATACTTTGGCTAACACGGCCTCTGCGAAGAAACGTATTCGTCAAAATGAAAAACGTCGCGTGCACAACAAACTGTGGCGGACCAGAGCTCGAACCTACACCAAACGCGCCCGCACCGCACTGGAAAGCGATAATAAAGCCGAGGCGGTGAAAGCGGTGCATGAAGCGATTCGAGAGCTTGATAAAGCTGCCGCGAAGGGTATTATCCATCGCCGTAATGCAGACCGGCGGAAGAGCCGGCTGATGAAGCAACTGGCGATGATCGAACCGTCTGCCTGATCAGCAGCTTGACCTCATTCAACACGACGCACAAATGTGCGTCGTGTTTTGGTTTCCTGAACCACTCGGCATGCTATAATCGCCCCTTCAGGTCGAAATCATGATCTTTGAACAAGAGCTAAACCAAGCAACCCTTAAAGTCTTCCAACTCCTGCAGGAATCCGGCTATCCGGAGCCTGAAAGCCTGGATTGGGTTCCTATCCCGTTCAGCGGCGAGTGGGGATTTGGAACGGCAGTATGCTTTCAGATTGCAGCCCGTGAAGCGCGGGCCGGAGCGAAGATACAAGTCCCCCAAAGAGCCCAGGAAATCGCATCCGCATTAGCCTCTGAACTGAGATCGCTGGAGGGAATCCACCGGGCAGCCGCAGCGAACGGCTACATTAATCTGTACCTGGATTCGGCAGAATATGCCCGACGGGTGGTGGACACTGTTCTGGAACAGGGTGATGATTATGGCCGCGGACCGGCCAAGAATGAACGCTTGATGGTCGAATATGCCCAACCGAACACTCACCATTCCTTCCACATAGGTCATGCTCGTAACGCAGTGCTTGGCGAATCCCTGGCCCGCCTGGCCAGTTTTGCTGGCTACGAAACCCTGCGTGCCTCTTACCCGGGGGACATCGGTCTGGGTGTCATCACCTGCCTGTGGGGCTACTCAAAATTCCATGCCGGAGAAGAGCCAGAAGGGATTCACGAGCGCGGGCAGTGGCTGGCGAAGATTTACACGGAAGCCAACGCGCTTGTCACACCAAAAGAGGGTGAAAGCGAAGCGGAGAAGCAGCAGCGCGAACGTTACGATGCTGAACGACGCGAAATGCTTAAACGCTGGGATGAAGGCGATCCAGAAATCCGAGAGCTCTGGCGCCGCACCCGGCAGTGGAGCCTTGACGAGCTGGACGATATTCTCGCCTTGCTCGGAATCAAAATGGATATGTTCTTCTTCGAGAGCGAAGTGGATGAACCCGCAAAGGCAATCGTGGATGAATTGATCGAGCTTAACCTGGCCGAGGATGAACGCCCGGAGGGACCGGTTATCGTCCGCATCGACGAGAAACTTGGTCTGGCGAAGGAGAAGTACCGAACTGCAGTCATCCTGCGCAGTGACGGCACAACGCTTTACCTGACCAAAGATCTGGCCCTGGCAAAAGAAAAGTTCGAGAAATATCACGTCGACCGCTCGATCTACGTCGTTGATACCCGCCAGAGTCTGCATTTTCAGCAGGTCTTTAAGATCCTCGAGTTATGGGGGTTCCCCCAGGCAGAGAAATGCTATCACCTGGCCTATGGGTTCGTGACACTGCCAGAGGGAACGATGTCCTCCCGCAAGGGCAACGTGATTTTATTCATGGATGTTCTGGCTGAGGCGGAGCAGCGCGTGAAAGGCATCATCGCCGAAAAGAACCCGGATCTGCCCCCTGAAGATCGACCGGAAGTTGCCCGAACCATTGGGCTGGGTGCTCTTATATACAGCATGCTTTCCGTCGACAACATTCGCGACATTGTCTTTGATTGGGACGAGGCCTTGAGCTTTGAGGGTCAATCCGCACCCTATATTCAAAATGCTTATGTTCGTGGAAACAGCATTCTCACCCGGGCTGGTGAAGTACCATCCCACGGCGAGTTCAACTACAATCTCGATGTTGCCGAGATTGACCTGATCGAACGGATATCCCAATTCCCACTCGTCGTGCAGCGGGCAGCTGAGGAATACAAGCCGCTCAACATGGCAACCTACGTCTATGAACTGGCCAGGGCATTTCACCTTTTTTATCATGCCGTCCGCGTGCTTCAAGCGGAGGAGGAACAGGTCCGCTACGCCAGGCTACGGCTTACTGCTGCGGCAAGACAAACGCTTGCCAACGCGCTTTACCTGCTCGATATTCAAGTACCACGAGTGATGTAACAATTGCCCCGGTCGGAATTCATCGGGAATCCAATCCATTTCGGAGGAAGCGAACAAATCTATGAACCCTCAACGCATCATCATCATGGGCGCCGCCGGACGTGATTTTCACAACTTCAACGTCTATTTTCGTGATAACCCGGAGTACACCGTCATCGCCTTCACTGCGACCCAGATCCCCAATATCGAGGGGCGTGTATACCCGGCCGCGCTGGCAGGCAAGCTATACCCGGATGGCATTCCAATTCACCCTGAAATTGATCTCAAGCAACTGATCAAAGAACACGAGATCGATCAGGTTATCTTCGCCTACAGCGATGTTTCCCACGAGTACGTCATGCACCTGGCCTCCCGGGTTCTCGCTTATGGTTCAGATTTCCGTTTGATGGGATTGGGCACGACTCAAATCAAATCCAATAAGCCAGTCGTGTCCGTGTGCGCTGTAAGAACCGGGAGCGGCAAGAGCCAGACCAGCCGCTACGTTGCCGATCGTTTGATCGGCATGGGGTACCGTGTAGCTGCGATTCGACATCCGATGCCCTATGGCGACCTCGAAAAGCAGGCTGTTCAACGTTTTGCAACCTATGACGATCTCGAGAAATTCGATTGCACAATTGAGGAACGTGAGGAGTACGAGCCGCATATCGAGCGTGGTGTCATCGTTTACGCCGGTGTCGACTACGGTCGAATTCTGGAGCAGGCCGAGAAGGAAGTCGACATCGTGCTCTGGGATGGCGGTAACAACGACCTGCCCTTCTATAAGAGCGATCTGCACATTGTAGTGCTCGATCCGCTGCGACCCGGTCACGAAGTCCACTATCATCCCGGTGAGGCTAACGTTGTAGCAGCGGATGTTCTCTTGCTGAACAAAATCGACAGTGCTGCTCCCCAGGATGTAATGCGGGTCCGAGAAAACGTCATAGCGATCAACCCGAAGGCGATCGTCATTGAAGCCGCCTCACCAATATTTCTTGACGACCCCCAGGCGATAAGGGGCAAGCGCGTGTTAGTTGTCGAAGACGGCCCAACGCTCACCCATGGCGAAATGGCATACGGCGCAGGCTGGGTGACGGCGAAACGCTTCGGTGCGGCTGAGATCATCGACCCGCGCCCGTTCGCAACCGGAAGCATCGCCGCGACTTACGAGAAATATCCGACAACGGGCGATGTGTTACCTGCGATGGGGTATAGCGATGTGCAAATAAAAGAACTGGAGCAGACGATCAACTCCAGTAACGCTGATTTGGTCCTGATCGGCACGCCAATTGACCTTGGTAAACTGCTCAAATTGGATATACCCTCTATGCGTTTGCGTTATGAACTCCAGGTTATCGGTCAACCTACCCTGGATGCAGTGCTTGAAGAGCGTTTTAGCAAGCGCTGAGAGATGAGACGTTCGAACCGCCGCACCCCTTTCGCACGACTTTCTTGGGAGGGGCGCGGCGATTTACAGATTTCCCCTACCCCGCTTAAAGAATGGTCGCGGACGACGACCCGCCCGGCTCTCCCGGATAAATTTGAAAACCGACTTATCCAGTCTGACAACCTGGGCGTCATGGCCTCCCTGCTACCCGAGCTAAAAGGGAGGGTCGATCTAATCTATGTCGACCCGCCCTTCCTGAGCGGAAAGGCCTATCGCGCTCGCATTGGACGCGGGGAAGACTCTCGCCAGCCTGAGACCTGGAAGACAACAGGGGGATACTCTGATACCTGGCAGGACGGCGGACAGTATTTAGACATGCTCTTTCCGCGCTTGCAGCTCATGCATCAGCTGCTGGCTGATACGGGCAGCCTCTACCTGCACCTTGATTGGCACGCCTCAGCATACGCTCGGGTTCTGCTGGATGAACTCTTCGGCCCAGACCGATTATTGAATGAAATTGTATGGACCTATCACGGACCCTCACCAATCCGTTCCGCCTTTAACCGAAAGCATGACACAATCTTACTTTACACGAAAAGCCGCAATTACACTTTTAATGCGGACGATGTCCGGGTGCCTTACAACAACAGTACGGTTAAGACTTTCGCCTCATCCGATAAAGCCGGATTCGGAAAGCAACCCGATCTTGCGCGTGGAAAAGTGCCTGAAGATTGGTGGTACTTCCCTGTCGTCGCCAGGCTGCATAATGAACGGACCGGCTACCCGACCCAGAAACCCGAGGCGCTGCTTGAACGGATCATAAAAGCCTCGAGCAATCCGGGCGATTTGGTGGCTGATTTTTTCTCTGGTTCAGGGACCACGGCTCTCGTTGCAGAACGACTCGGCCGGCGCTGGATTAGCTGCGATCCAGCCCCACTTGCCGCGTTGACGACATACCGCCGCCTCCATCTTGCAGGGAATCAACCCGCCCTGTCCTGGCAGGTGGATGCAGAGCATCCGCCTCTCCCTGAATTGAAACTCGACGTGCAAACTCGGAGCAATAACACCGATATCCTGCTCGAGCTCACGGGCGCCGAGGCGGTAGATTCAACCGATTTCAAGTTTCCTGATGATCTCGTCTTGTGGGAAATTGACTGGGCTGCGTCGGACCCCTGCTTCTGTTCACAG